>JGI24705J35276_12238466_pt1 | contig 23115 bp, 24 predicted proteins | sample TergutNt197P4_FD_35276 | JGI IMG/M metagenome (IMG submission 35276) | reverse complement strand
AAGCGCGGCTGCCGCTGCTGATGGCGGGCGGCGCGGGCGGCAAAACCGACCCGCGCCGGATACGGGTCGAAGACCTGGCGCATACCACGCAAGACCCATTGCTTTCCAAAGTCAGGGCGCGCCTACGGCGCGAATACGGCTTTACGCGCGAACCCGGCAAGAAATTCGGGATCGAGGCCGTGACTTCGAACGAACCCCCGCAACGACCCCCGGCATGTGGCGCCGGGCCGCATGCCCTGTCGTGCGCCGGTTACGGTTCCAGCATGGCGATGACAGCCAGCATCGGGCTGTTCATCGCAGCGCGGGCAATTGAGCGTCTGTTGGAGGGAAGCGGCACGCCGAAGGCACAACGGAAGGAATAGCCTCCCTCGGTTTTGATACCGGGGCGATCAAACGAGCGGGGACGAAGAAGACGTCGCGGGCGTAGGCGGCTCGGCGGGGGTCGGGCGGGGGCGGCCACCGCCTTCCGGTCGCTTGAACCCACGCGGAGGCGGCGCAAAAGGCTCGATTTCATACGGTTTGCCGTGCCTCTCACAATCGGCGATCACGTTTTCGGCGCGCTCTTTATAGTTGTCAAACCTGCCTTCTGCATCTTCCGCCTCGACCACGCCCTGATTGGGATCAAGCGGAACGCTGCGCGAAAACATCAGGGAACGGGCGTCGTAAAAATCCCGCTCTGCCGCCTTGGGGTCGCCCCCCTTCCAGCGATAGAGCATCTTGCCTTCCCTCCAATAAACGACGACTTCCTTTCTCGCGGTGTCTTTTTTCTTCCCTTGCTGGCGGCGCGGAAACTCGTAACCCACGGCACAAAGATGGTTTTTCACCTTGAAACTGTCGTCTTCCCTGCCGATGATCAGATTTTTGATCTCCAACTCGATCGTGCTGGCGTTGAAAACAGGCTCTTGTTCAAAGTCGAAATGCCTGACTGGATAAGGCTGGCTGAAAATGAGAGAGGAAAAATCTTCCTGCTCTGGCTGTACAGGTTCCGTAGCCGCTGCTTCCGCCGTATCAGTGGCTTCCGCCACTTCCACCGCCTCCACAGCTTCTTTCACGTCCTGCCCCGCTGGTTTTTCCGGCGCGGCCCAATCTTTCAGTCCCCCGTGCAGCAGGAAAGAAATCAGGAACAGCAACGCAAAAATCGAAAGCAGTCTCATCCAATCCTCACCTGACCTTCTTCCAACCGCGCAGCCGACATGGTGCTGCCCTCATCGGGTCGAGCAGGTATTTTACCCGCCTCAACGCAGCCCAAGCACATCCTGCATATCGAAAAGTCCCGGCTTCTGAACGGCGAGGAAGCGGGCGGCCTTGAGCGAACCCAACGCATAGGGCATGCGGCCACCGGATTTGTGGGTAATCTCGACGCGTTCGCCGATACCCGCGAAGAGCACCGTGTGGTCGCCCACGATGTCGCCGCCCCGGATGGTTGAAAAACCGATGGTTTCGGCCTTGCGTTCGCCCGTCATGCCTTCGCGCCCATAAATCGCGCACTGGGCGAGATCGCGCCCGAGCGCCTGCGCGACAACCTCGCCCATGCGCAGCGCAGTACCCGACGGGGCATCCGCCTTGAAGCGATGGTGGGCTTCGATGACTTCGACATCGTAACCTTCGGAGAGAATCCTGGCCGCCACATCGAGAAGGCGGAATACCGCGTTGACCCCCACCGCCATGTTGGGCGCAAAAACGATGGGAATGGCACGAGCGGCCTCGGCAATGGCCGCCTTCCCGGCAACGTCGAACCCGGTCGTTCCGATCACCACGGACTTGCCAAATCGGACGGCATAATCGAGGTGCGCAAGCGTACCTTCCGGACGGGTAAAGTCGATCAGGCAATCGGCGGCGGCAATGGCCTCGGCAGCATCGTCGCCAACGATCACCCCGGTGGAAGCGCCTACCAATTCTCCCGCGTCACGGCCTTTGATTGCCGAACCCGGATGGTCGAAGGCCGCCGCAAGCGCGATGCCTTCTTCCTTGAGCGCAGCCTCTATCAGCATCCGGCCCATCCGCCCGGACGCGCCCGCAATGGCTACTCGAATCGGGGAAGTCATGGAATAAAACCCTCTTTAGTCTTTCGCCTTGGGCACTTCAATGATTCTGGCGCGAGGCTCCGTCACTGCCTTGCCGTCAGCCGGAACGGTATCGCCTTCGACGCGATCCAGCTTGTCGTTGACGAAAAAGACCGAAACCGCGCGCTGTTTCGTTTCATCTGCCCGACCAGGCTTGAAGCGATAAATATAATCCCAGCGGTCGGAATGAAAGACATCGGCCACCAGGGGCGAACCAAGCACGAAGCGCACCTGTTCACGCGTCATACCGGGCTTGAGCTGCGCCAACATGGTTTCATCAATGTCATTGCCCTGCCTAACGTCGATGCGATAAGGGGCGAAAAAGGAACAGGCTGTCAGAACGAGGGCGGCGGCAATGGCCGCAAAAGCTGACGGGAGGGAAAGCGCAGGACGCATGATTCAGGGCTGCCAATTTTCAGAAAAGGTCAGAAAATATAACATAATGGTCATCGCCCGCTTACGCGAGCCACCGGATTCGGATCATGTCAGACAACTCCCGCAGCCTCAAGAACATCGGCCTCAAGGCCACCCATCCCCGGCTCAGAATTTTGGAACTGTTCCAGAACGCCGGGCAGCAGCACCTCACTGCCGAAGACGTCTACCGCCAGCTGATCGAGGACGACAAGGACATCGGCTTGGCAACTGTCTATCGCGTACTGACGCAGTTCGAGCAGGCGGGCCTGCTGGAGCGCCATTACTTTGAAACCGGCAAGGCCGTGTTTGAACTCAACAAGGGCGAACACCACGACCATCTGGTCTGCTTGCAATGCGGCCGGGTGGAAGAGTTCTTTGACGCCGAAATCGAACAGCGCCAGCAACGTATCGCCCAGGAACACGGGTTCGCCATCAAGGATCACGCGCTCTATCTGTATGCGGACTGCCTACGGGAGGATTGCCCGCACCGTGGCGGCAGATGTTAAACATCTGCGAGATATTTATTTTGTCCTACGAGCGTGTGATTGCATCACCAACGCTGCCAATGTCTTAGCGTCGTCCTCTGTGTTCACCCCATCCTCGGGAATATTCTCCACTTGGATTGGAGGCGCACACGAGGGTTGACCTATGCTCGAACGGATGTACAATTGTGCATATGGAAATCGAGTTTGATCCCGCCAAGGAACGCTTGAACCGGAAAAAGCATGCAGACGTCGGCTTCGAGGAGGCTGCAACGTGCCTGCTTGGCATGAGCCACGTCGGGCGTTTGCTGGTTGTGGTCTATAGCCTACGTGGCGATACGATTCGCTTGATTTCCGCCCGCAAACCAACGAAACGCGAGGAAAACAGCTATGCGTGACGAGTACGATTTTTCCCAGGCCAAGCGCGCCACCGATGTGCCACATCTGGCAAAACTGCAAGCAGAAATGGCAGGCAAGACGCGCATTACGATGCGCGTGGACAATGAAACGCTTTCAGCTTTTAAGGCTCACGCTCAAGCAAAGGGCGGAAGCTACCAGACACTGATGAACGCGGCGCTCGGCGATTATCTCAAAGGGCAAACCCTCGCAGATGTGGTACGCGAGACGATCCGCGAGGAGTTGAGCCACACTTAAGCCTGCACCGTGGCGGCGGGAATTAACCGGTTTTCCCCGCAAGCATCTCAGCGGCATGTTTGCGCGTGGTATCGGTGATATTGACCCCGCCGAGCATGCGCGCGATTTCTTCGACGCGGGCAGCCTCTTCGAGCGGTGTGACGATGCTCAAGGTCTGTCCATCGCGGGTTTCCTTGGCGATTTGCCATTGCCAGTCGGCGCAGGCGGCTACTTGCGGAAGGTGGGTCACGCAAAGCACCTGACGGTCACGCCCCAGGCGATGCAGCAGTTGGCCGACGATCTCCGCGACGCGGCCACCGATGCCGACGTCGACCTCGTCGAAAATCAGCGTAGGCGTAGCTGAATCACGGCTGGTCATGACCTGGATGGCAAGCCCGATCCGCGACAGCTCGCCGCCGGAAGCGACCTTGGCAAGGCTGCGCAAAATCTGCCCTGGATTGGCGGCGACCTGAAATTCGACGTTTTCCAGCCCGTGCACGGACGGCTCAAAGGGAATCAGCGCCACTTCAAACTTTCCGCCCACCATGGCCAGCGACTGCATGGTTTCGGTAATTTCAAGCGACAAGGTCGCTGCCGCTGCGCGGCGCGCGTCCGAAAGTTGTCCGGCGGCGGTATCAAAGGCCGCGTGTGCCTCATTCTCGGCGATGGCAAGCCGCTCCGGATCGGCGCTGGCTTCGAGCGTGTCGAGCCGTGCCCGCCATTCGGCGGCGAGCGACGGCAAATCTTCCGGCGCGGCGCGGTATTTGCGCGCCATGTCCATTACCGCACCGATGCGACGTTCGATCTCAGCGAGACGCTCCGGATCGAGTTCGAGCCGGTCGCGGTAGCGGCGCAGGACATGCAGGGCTTCGTCTGCCTGAATCGCCGCCGCGTCGATCAGTTCCCGCGCTTCCGCAAGCGATGGGTCGATGGCTTCCAGCGCCGACAAACGGCTCACGCAATGGCCGAGGGTGGAACAGACGGCTTGCTCGCCTTCCCCCAGGCAATCGAGCGCCTCGCCCACGCCGCCCAACAGGTCGGCAGCATGTGCCAACCGTCCATGCTCGGCGTTGATCTCGCTCCATTCGGCAGGATCGAAAGCCAGCTCTTCCAGTTCTCCAAGCTGCCAGCCGAGCAGTTCGCGCTCGCGGGCAAAAGCCGCCGTATCCCGCTCCGCCGCTTGCCGCAAATCGGCCAGACGTTGCCATTCGCGCCAGCGGGCGGCAACTTCTGAAGCCAGTTCCGCCGCTCCGGCATGAGTATCGAGCAACTGGCGTTGCACCTCGGCTCGCAACAGGGCGTGATGGGCATGCTGGCCGTGAATGTCCGCCAGCCATTGCCCTGCGGCGCGCAGTTGCGCAAGCGTCACCGGTGTGCCGTTCATCCACGCCTTGCCGCGCCCGCCAGTGTCGACGGTACGGCGCAGGATCAGCGTATCGTCGCCGGAATTCAGTTCCTGCTCGGCAAGCCAGGCCGTGAGTTCGTCATTGGGGGGAAGATCGAATTCAGCGGTGATGTCGGCCTTGTCACAGCCCGCACGCACAACCATCGCGTCGGCACGCTCGCCCAGCGCAAGGCTGAGGGCATCGAGCAGGATGGATTTGCCCGCACCCGTCTCGCCGGTGAGCGCCCCGAATCCGATGTCGAAATCCAGTTCGAGCCGATCAACGATGACCAAATCGCGGATGGAGAGGCGGCGCAGCATGGATACAGGCAATGAAAGGGGTCATGGTCGCGGCATGGCCGCGCCCCAGTGGAGTTTTGCGCGCAGCATGGCGAAGTAGCCGTAGCCTTCCGGATGGAGCAATAGCAATTCCCGCGCGGAACGCACGATTTGCAACTGGTCGCCCGCGCGCACGTCGCAATAAGTCACCCCATCGAAGTGGATACGGGCGTCGTGCGGCGGCATGATTACGATGTCGATGCAGCAACTATCCGGCAGCGTGATGGGCCGGGCGGTCAGCGCATGCGGGCACAGGGGAACCAGCGCAATGCCGCCCACGCCCGGATGCAGGATGGGGCCGTTGGCCGCCATCGCGTAAGCCGTCGAACCGGTCGGCGTGGCGACGATCATGCCGTCCGAGCGCAGGTTGTAGACGAACACATCATCGACCAGCAGCTCCAGCTCGATCATCCTGCCGAGTTTGCCCCGGTTGACCACAACATCATTGAGTACCTGGGTGTGAAAAATACGGCTGCCGCCGCGCGTCACCTCGGCATCGAGCATGAAGCGCGACTCGGCGTGAAAGCGCCCGTCGAGGATTTCGCCCAGTTGCCGACACACGTCGGCGCGAGACAAATCGGTGAGAAAACCCAATCGGCCAAGATTGACCCCGACCAGCGGCACGGCGCGTTCACTGAGCCGCCGCGCAGCAGTGAGCAAGGTGCCGTCGCCGCCAACCACCACCACCAAGTCGGACTTGTCGGCAATTTCTTCGTAAGTGGCCGCCAGGAAACCACCGGCAGCCTTGCCGATGCCTCCCGCTGTGCCTTGTTCAATCCAAGGCTCCATTCCGCGCTCGCGCAGGAAGCGCGCAAGCTCAAGCACGGTTTCATTGCCATCCGCGCTTTGGAATTTTCCGACCAGGGAAATATGGTTGAATTTATTTGTTGTCATGTGATTGATTAAACCACATTTGCCTCTGCATCGGGCATCCGCGCGATGCCCGATGGGCTGCTAGAATCAGTCCATGTCACAAACCACCTTGCCTCCGCTCGATGCCCGTTCCCGTGTTTTGCTCAAAACGCTGATCGAACGCTATATCGCCGACGGCCAGCCGATTGGTTCGCGCGCCCTGTCACGTTCGTCCGGACTGGAGTTGTCGCCCGCCACGGTGCGCAACGTCATGAGCGACCTGGAGGAAATGGGCTATATCTCCAGCCCGCATACCTCGGCGGGCCGGATACCGACGGCAAGGGGATACCGTTTTTTCGTCGACACCCTGCTTACGGTATTGCCGATGGAAAGCGTACAGGTGCAGGAATTGAAAGGGCAGCTTCAGCCCGACCAGCCACAGCGCCTGATGAATTCGGCTTCCCTCCTGCTCTCGAACCTCACCCAGTTTGCCGGAGTGGTCGTCGCGCCGCACAGGCAAGCGGCGCGCATCCGCCAGATCGAATTCATCGGGCTCTCAGAGAACCGCATCCTGCTCATCATCGTCACCGAGAACGGCGACGTGCAGAACCGCATCCTCTTCACGCGCCGCGCTTATTCGGCCTCTGAACTGGGCGAGGCGGCGAGCTATCTCAACGAGCATTACGCCGGACACGCATTCGATGAAATCCGCGCGCACCTCCAGGCAGAACTGCACCGGATCAGGAGCGACATGAGCGAACTGATGGCAGGCGCCATCGAGGCCGGGTCGAACGCCGCCGAGGAGACTTCGCTCAACTACGTCATCTCGGGCGAAACCAACCTGCTCGATGTCGAAGACCTGTCTTCCAACATGACTCGCCTGCGTGCGCTTTTCCGGCTGTTCGAGCAACGCACGGGCCTGATGCAGTTGCTCGACCTGTCTCGGCGCGCTCAGGGTGTGCAGATTTTCATCGGCAATGAATCCGGTCTCTCGCAGCTCGACGCTTGCAGCGTGGTGACGGCCCCCTATGAGGTCGACGGGCGAATCGTGGGTTCGGTAGGCGTCATCGGCCCAACCCGCATGGCTTACGACCGGGTGATTCCCATCGTCGACATCACCGCCCGGCTGTTGTCGAACGCCCTGTCTTCCAAAATCTGACCGTATCGTCTCCGTCATGGTGCGCTTGCAGCTCGACCCACCCCCCGTCCCGGAGCTTGGCTGCCGCAACCGCACGGGTGTGCTGCTGGTCAATCTCGGTACGCCGGAAGCGCCGACCGCAAAGGCTTTACGTCCGTGGCTGCGCCAGTTTCTTTCCGACCCGAGAGTCGTCGAATTGCCACCCCTCGTGTGGCAGCCGATTCTCAACGGCATCATCCTCACCACCCGCCCAGCCAACTCAGCAAAAAAATACGCCAGTATCTGGACGGCGGAAGGCTCCCCGCTCAAGGTTCACACCGAACGCTTGGCGGCTTTACTCGATGATTCGCTCAATCGCGGGCTCGGGGAAAATGATGCTCACGACGGTATCGTCGTGGCCTGGGCCATGCGCTATGGCTCGCCTGCCATCGTCGATACGCTTACCTATTTACGCGCATGTGGCGTCTGCCGCATCCTGGTCGTGCCGCTCTACCCGCAATTTGCCGGGAGCACGACGGCCAGCGCGCTGGATGAAGTCGCGCGCGCCATGCTCGTCTGGCGCAACCTGCCCGAATTGCGCTTTGTACGCAGTTTCCCAGACGATCCCGGCTACATCGCCGCGTTGGCGGCAAGTGTGCGCGAGCACTGGGCACACCACGGCCAGGGAGATTGCCTGGTGGCCAGTTTTCATGGACAACCGGCGCGCACCGATGCGTTGGGCGACCCCTACCGCGCCGAATGCCTCACCACGGCCCGTCTGCTCGGGGAGGCGCTGGACTTGCCGCCGGAGGTGTTGCGCGTAACGTTCCAGTCCCGCTTTGGCCGAGGCAAGTGGCTGGAACCTTATACCCTGCCGACGCTCGAATCGCTCGCCGCCTCGGGCGTGAAGCGGGTCGATGTGATCTGCCCCGGCTTCGCTGCCGACTGCCTCGAAACGCTGGAAGAAATCGCCATGCTGTGCCGCGACGCCTTCCTCGCTCGTGGCGGCGAGGCATTCCACGCCATTCCCTGCCTGAACACCCGCCCGGAATGGGTCGCCGCGCTCAATGGACTCATCCGGCGGCATCTGGCGGGATGGGAGTAGCGGGGAAAAACGAACTCTCCCTGTCACGATACTACGATGAAACTACTGCGACTGTAAGTACGCTCTATCGTACGCCCTCTCGACCTCACGCGAACGTCTCTCTATTTTCAAATAACCTTCACGCAGGGTTCTCTCGCTTTCAACGGGCACAGACCCCTCATACAAGCCTTCCTCGATATGTTCAGTCTGAACTTTGGCTTCCTGCATCATATTAATGATTTCTTGAATTTCTTGTCTAGCCGTTTCATTTCCCTTCTGCGCTTCAAGCCTTTTTTCCCACGTATTAATGAGTCTCTGAAATTTTTGACTAGTCGGTTCATTATCTTTTTGCGTTTGAACAGCGACAACAAGAGTCATTGCTACGGCCATTATAACTGCGCCAGCTATGACTGCAATTCTTTTCATTCTTTCCTCCTTGTTTTTTGGGTTATACGTTTAACGTATACGGGACGCCAATATCATTTATCACTCCCCGCAATGATAGTCGAGACCATCAGAAATACCCGCAACGATAGTCGAGAGCATCAGAAATATTTATTACTCCCCACTCGGCATCGGCACCGACACGGCAGACCAGGAAAAATTTGTACCCAGTATAGCCTCCCATTTTATTTTTCGCGTTTACTTCACCGCAGAAGCACCGATCCTTGTATTTTGGTATGCTGGATTTAAGAATATTTCTAAATCTTGCAGAATCTGAATCGAACAGTTGAGCAGCAACAGCATTGCGTACATCTCGTTCAGGTTTCCAAAATCCAAACCAAAGTATTCCAACTAAAACAGCAACAAAAACACTTACGATCACTAAAATACGAGCAAGTTTCCCCATACTGATTTCTCTTTCAATTTTAATCTTCATGATGTGCCTCTACTTGATTTCAACAACACTCCGCACCAGTTCATAGGCTCGTGATAACGGCATACGTCCATTCTCCACAGCTTCAATCAGGCGAAAGGTTTTCTTAGGTGGCAATAGATTTTTTTCTACCACTTCCCGCAACGAAACGATGAACTGATTGCGATCTGAAAAGGTAATAGAAATGATGTTTTCTTTTAATTTGATCTCACGGAGCTGTTCGTTGAATGTCTTCAGAAGTTCGCATTTTCTGCCTTCGGACATCGTGCGGCTTCTTATCAAGCACGAAACCCCATAGAACAACGCGCCTCCTGCTGCCACAGTGCCAACAACCAAAGCTGCGGGCTTTGCGGCAACAGCCGTGATGCCAAGCTTTTCCGCGAGGCTCGTAACGATGGTGACTTTGCTTGTTCCCGCCATTGCGGCAGCAGAACCGACGGCCATCGCTCCAACTCTCATGCCTGCGCCAGCAATACCGACGTCACCGAGGATACGTATCCGATCACTGGGATTTTGTTTCAAGCCGTCGATAGCTTTCAGCAACTGCTTTTTGGTGATTTTTTTCCCATCGTCAATTTCGTGGAGCGGAAGAGCATCCGTTCCGTTTGCTTCGCTGGTTTGATTGGAACGTTGCTTTCCGAACTTCATCATGCGGGTTCCATCAGTACTTTCACTAACATGTACGAGGAATTGTACACAAGTACGCAAAAAATGCGTGGTTTTGTATGAACATTTAAGATCATTACCGATTGTACGCTGCCCTACGATCATGACGGCCATTTGGCTGTCAATCAGTTATGGTCAAGCGTTTTCACTCGGCACTGGCACACCGCCTGGGGCAGAATCTGGCTCACTATCGCAGGTGTGCCAGACTGACCCAGGAACAGTTGGCGGAAGCCATCCGGCTGGATGTAGCAACAGTTTCCAGATACGAGACAGGTGTAACGCTGCCGTCACTGGTGACGTTGGAGACCATATCGACGTTGTTACGCATTCCGATTGCCAACCTGCTGACAGAAGAAAAACTCCCTTGCTCAGAGGAGGGGGAACAACTTCTGGCGATGCTGGAATCGCTTTCGTCGAAAGAGCGTTCCGCCGTGATGGAAATGTTGACGACACTGGCCGACTTTCTACGCAAGCAACGTCAAATCCGGGAAAATTTCACGGAATGAACGATATTTTGGCATCAGCTCTCGGCTGTCTGCCGCCCGAACCTGCCCATGCTGGCGAGTGTCATCCCACGCCATCCCCTGCCTGCACATCCCGCGAGGGGAGAGGGGAGTGTTGTACACACGTTCAGGCGCTTCGCGCCAGGAGGGAAACGGTCAAAGCGGGAAGCGCTCTACCATGCCGTGCAAATATCCAGACACTTTGCTCAGGCCGGAAACCGCATCCGTTGCCGTTTGAATGTCCCGGCTGGTTTCCTGATTCATGAGATTGACCTCTTCGGCTGCCTTCGACATATCATTGGTCACGATGGACTGTTTGCGCGTAGCAGTGGCAATCTCGCGTATGGATACGGTGATCTGGTCAACCTCTTGCTGAATCCCCTGTATCTTGCCAACCACCGATTGCGATGCGGTCAGCCCCGTAGCAACGGAACGCTGTGTGCCTTCCATGCCTGAGAGCGCCAACTGTATATCTCCGTGCGTCGCGCTGATCAATTGGCCGATCTCGATGGTTGCCTTGGCCGTCCGCTCGGCAAGTTTCCTGACTTCGTCCGCAACAACGGCAAAGCCGCGCCCGGATTCGCCAGCGCGCGCCGCCTCGATTGCGGCGTTCAGCGCCAAGAGGTTAGTCTGGTCGGCAATCTCCCGAATCGTCCCGATAATCGCGTTCATCGCATCGGAACGTTCACCAAGCGTACTCAAAGTAGCAGCCAACTGGCTGACTTCGCTGGCTATGCGATTGATCTCGTGCGCCAGATTCCCGACCGCATCTGCGGAATGGTGCGATAGCTCACCGGTCTGCCTGACCGTTTCCTCGACCTGTTGCGCATTGTCTGCAATGTGACCGATGCTGGTCGTGATTTCCTCGATTGCCTTGGCCGTGAAATTCAATTTTTCGGACTGACGCACCGACTCCTCCGTCATTGTATGCGTCACGCCTTGCAGAGAATCAATATCACCATTGAGCGCGCTGGCACGCTCTCGTACTTCAACAAACATATTCCGCAATTCTTCAATGAAACGGTTGAACGCGACGGCTGTTTGCCCGATTTCATCGCGCGCGTTGGCGGCGAGTTCACACATTAGTTCCCCGCGCCCATTCGCTATTTCGATCAGGGCATCGCGCAGTTTAAACAAGCCTTTCAGCAGTTTTGACAAAGCCAGATTGGCAATCGGCGCGCCTATCGCCGCGATGGAAAAACCCGCGAATATCAGTCCCAAAAGCAGGGAACGCAGCGGCGACAATACGTGGGCCTTGTCATCCACAATGCAAAGCACCCAGTCCGCACCGGGAACCGGCAAGGCCGCCACGAACTTGGGAACATTTTCAATGTCGAATTCATTCATGACAGCCTCGTTGTCCACCGTTTTCAGAATCGACTCATCGAATCCGGGCATGACTTCCGAGACAGGCTTCAGTGCCGAATCGGGTTTGGGATGTGCGACGATTTTTCCATCGCGGGTAGCCAGAAAAGCGTAGCCCTGGCCACGCAGTTCAATCGAGTTGACAAGCTGGATAACTTCTTCCAGCGAGATGTCCCCACCGACGACGCTCGGCATCCGGGAAGCTATCGGACGCGCCACGGTAATGCCAAGAGAATTTGTCGTTGTGTGAACATAAGGCGACGTAATGATCGTGCCATTTTCTTCTCTGGCTTGTTTATACCAGGGTCGCGATGTCGGGTCGTAGCCAGGGAACTGCTTTTTTTCCACCAGGTGATAGGTCATCCGCTTGTCTTCAGTTCCGACGTATGTCTGAAAGAAACGTCCCGCTTCCTTTCCGGCTATCAGAAACGGGATAGGATCATCAACGTCAGCCAGCCTTGCCGCCACCGCCTCGATTGCGTCACGCCGTTGCGCGATCCAGTGCGCCATAACGTCACGGTTGCTGCTGACGGTCGTTTTGATTTCCTGGCGGACACCGTCGATGATTTCCATGCGCATTTGCCAATATGCGACTCCAGACAACACCGCAATCACTATCACCAACAAGGCCGCGACAAAAACGAGCAAACGTTGCTTAAGCGACATGGGACTCTCCCGGATGATCTTGGAGCAGATTACTTAAATGCCAAAACCAGACTAGATATTGAGCATGATTACTTTTTCTATTTTGGAGCAGATATTTCACTTCCTTTGCGACTTTGTAACGTTTCGGCATCAAAGACCAAGGACAATCTTTTATGCGCTCGGGAATAAAACCCACTGAAAACGGGAACAATCAACCCTCGACCAACTGCCACTCAGACTTGCTCGCGGCAAAGTTGCTCGTCGAAGTCATGTTTGCCTCGGTCGCGGCTCCGCAATGTTCGGCGTGAACGAGCGCCAGCGCGCCCAGGCGGAGCGCAACCACGGAAGCCACTTCACGCTGGAAGGTCTCCTGGACTTCCTCGGTAGCCAGTACCAGGGCTGCCGGGTTGATTTCGAGATAAGCCAACGGCCCCAATGAGACGACCGACATCGTCTGGCGATGATTGATCCTGTCGAGCCAGGCCGATTCGCCGAAAATCGTTCCCGCCCCCAGTTCCATCACCCGCCGCCCCGCAACCGAGAGTTCGACCCGGCCTTCCAGCAACACGCCGAAACGCTGTTCGGTATCGCCTTCATTTATCAGCCTCACATGCCCCGGCGCATTGCGCCAGACGCCGATACGCAGCACTTCCCACAGCTCGATGTCCCCGAATTCGGTGAAAAACGCCTGTTTGCGAAGTATCGAAAAGCGCGAAGAATCGAGTTGGATGTCGTCCTCATCGACGATCTTGTAACGTATTGCCGATAAATCCTTGGCGAATTCCGCGCCATTCTTGTAACGCGAGTAGAGGTCTTTCTCCATCGCCTTGCGGATGACCGTGTCCATTTGTTCGGACACGTCCGGGTTGATATGCGACACGCGAGGCGGGTCGGCATTGATGATCTTATAGATCAGTTGCGCCGGATGAGCGGCGCGAAACGGCAGCCTGCCCGCAAGCAGGTGGAACATCACCACCCCGAGCGAATAAAGATCGGTTTTCTGGTTGAGAGGGTAGTTCTTGATCTGCTCCGGACTCATGTAGGCCGGGGAGCCGACCCCCATGACGAAGGTCGAATCCGCTTCAACCCTTTTGTCGATATTGAGCGCCAGGCCGAAATCAGTAATCCGCACATCGTCCTTTTCGTCGACCAGGATATTGGCCGGTTTGATGTCGCGGTGCACGATGCCCTGCCGGTAAGCGTAATCGAGCGCCATGCAGCACTTGAAAATGATGCCGATCACCCGATGCACAGGCAAGCGATGCTCGAAGTTGCAATACCGCTCCAGGGTCGTTCCCGGAAAATATTCCATGATGACGTAAGCCTGCTCCGGCTCGATCACCACTTCGTGAATTCTAATGATATTGGGATACTCCAGGCGCCATGCCACCGCTTCCTCGGCTCGCAGCAGTTTGAGCAGGCGGCGGTTCATCCTGGCTCCGTCGCCGCTATCATCGCCGAAACGGATGTGCTTGACCGCAACGGGTTCAGGGAAATCCGGATGCCTGGCCTCATAGACAGTCGCCGTCGCACCGCGCCCGACTTCACGCACGATCCGGCACTTGCCGATTGTTTCGGGTATCCGTTTCATTGCCCTGTTCGCTACGACCCATGCCATAGCATTGTCTTGCCAGAACGCGCCGAACGCGGCGCGAATATTCAGGTAGCCGCGTATTCCGTCACAATTTCCGGTTTCTACGGAAAACACGAGCCATTCCGTCCACCACATCGCCCGGCAAGAGGTACACTGCCCCTCCATCGCATTCCCGGCATCCCCAGGGAGACTCCATCTTGAGCGTCGCTGTCGACCTTCTCATTCATCCGCGCTGGCTGATCCCGGTCGTTCCCGACAACGTCGCGCTCGATAAGCACAGCATCGCCGTTCATGACGGCAAAATCCTCGACATCCTGCCCCAACCCGAAGCCCGCGCGCGCTACCAGGCCACCGACGAAGTCGAATTGCCCGCGCATGCCCTGATCCCGGGCTTGGTCAATCTGCACGCCCACGCCGCCATGAACCTGATGCGCGGCCTCTCTGACGACCTGCCGCTGGAACGTTGGCTCAGGGAGGTGATCTGGCCGACCGAGTCCCGGCACGTGTCGCCCGCTTTCGTGCGGGATGGAACCCTGCTCGCCGCCCATGAGATGCTGCGCGGCGGCATTACCACCTGCAACGACATGTATTTTTTCCCCGACGATGCCGCCCGCGCTTTTGCCGAAACCGGCATACGCGCCGTCGTCGGGCTGATCGTGCTCGGCTTCCCCGGCGCCTGGGCCTCTGACGCCGACGACTATTTGCGCAAAGGGCTTGCCGTCCGTGACAAATGGCATGAGCATCCTCTCGTCAGTTTCGCCATTGCCCCCCATTCCCCTTACGCGGTTCCGGATGCCGGACTGGAGCGCGCCGCTTATCTGGCAGCCGAACTCGACCTGCCTATCCATATCCACGTGCATGAGACCGCCAGTGAAATCAATGAGAGCCTCGCAGCCTTCGGCATGCGCCCAGTCGCCCGACTCGAACGCCTGGGGCTGCTCGGCCCCAATCTCATCGCCGTACACGCCGTCCATCACGACGAAACAGAACTCGCCCTGCTTGCCCGGCGCGGTTGCAGCATTGCCCATTGCCCGGTTTCAAACATGAAACTGGCCAGCGGCATCGCACCCGTGCCCGCCATGCTCCGCCACGGCATCAACGTTGGGCTGGGAAGCGACGGAGCAGCCAGCAACAATCGCCTCGATCTGTTCCAGGAGATGAGGCAGGCCGCGCTGCTTGCCAAGGTGGGCAGCCTCGACGCCAGCGCCATCCCCGCGCACACGGCCCTGCGCATGGCCACGTTGGGCGGCGCGCGCGCGCTCGGGCTGGACGGCATGATAGGCTCACTCGAAATCGGCAAGCGCGCAGACCTGTGCGCCGTCGCGTTCGACGACCCGCTCACGGCCCCATGTTTCGACCCGATTTCCCATTTGATTCATGTTTGCGACCGCCGACAGGTGTCACATGTCTGGGTTGATGGTAGAATTCGCGTCCGGAATAATGAAACATTGTTGCAAATTAGCGACATTGAATTGCTCGCTCTTGCGTCGCTATGGCAAACTAGGCTTGTTTAGCTGAGTTGGATTTTCGCTCAACAGAAGTCGTCGGGTGACCCTCAAGGTTATTCGGCATAGTTCCTGCGGCACTGTCTCGCCTTTTACAAAACTGAGGAAACCATGACCAAACACCACAAGAAGCTGCTCGCGCTGGCCGCGATTGCCTCGATCGGCCTGTCCGCTTCCACCGCTTTCGCGCAAGATGTCGTCGTTGACGGCACAGGTGTCATCCCCTACGCGATCGACGCTCGCAAAGTCGTTACCCGCAGTGGCGCCGGTTTGTGCTGGCGTACCGGTTACTGGACGGCGGCTGCCGCCGAAACCGCCATGGCAGGCGAGTTCCCGGCCGGCTGCGGATGCGATGGCGACATCGTCCCGAAAGACAAATGTGAAGCGACCGCCCCACCGCCAGCCCCGGAACCTGTTGCTCAGGAAGAGCCGGTTCAAGGGACTCCCGGTGCCATCGCCCAAGAGAAAGTCCGCCTGGAAGCCGACTTCCTGTTTGATTTCAACAAGGCCGTGCTCAAGCCCGAAGGCCGTACCGCTCTGGACAACATCGTCGCCCAGGCCAAGCAGCTTCAGCTTGAAACCGTCATCGTGATCGGCCACACCGACCGCATTGGTGACAATGCCGGCAACCAGCGCCTGTCCGAGCGCCGTGCCGCTTCCGTGAAGAGCTACATGGTCGATCAGGGCATTGATGCTTCCCGCATCTATACCGAAGGCCGGGGCAAAACGCAGCCTGTGACGGGCACCCAGTGCAACAACGTCAAGGCGCGTCCGGCGCTCATCGACTGCCTGCAACCTGACCGCCGCGTCGATATTGAAATTATCGGTACCCGGTAAGCTCTGGCTGTCCTGTTTCGCAAAAAACCCTGCTCTGGCAGGGTTTTTTGTTTTGCGATGCCCGCTTGCGCAAGCGTGGCAATCACGTACCCTGTAGCGCCTGTTCTCACCCGTTCATATCGAGAATCCCATGAGCACACTCAACACCGACCCCTCGGAACTGGACAAATTCAGTGAGCTTGCCCATCGCTGGTGGGATCCCGCTTCCGAATTCAAACCGCTGCACGAAATCAATCCGTTGCGCCTCGACTGGATCGACGCACTGGCAGGGCTTTCTGGCAAAAAGGCGCTCGATGTCGGATGCGGCGGCGGCGTACTGGCCGAGGGCATGGCCTCGCGTGGCGCGGAAGTCACCGGCATCGACCTGTCCGAAAAGGCGCTCAGCGTCGCTCGCCTGCACCTGTTCGAGAGCGAACTGAAAATCGACTACCGGCACGTTCCGGCAGAAACCCTTGCCGAGACGCATGCAGGGCAGTTCGACATCGTCACCTGCATGGAAATGCTCGAACACGTTCCCGACCCCGCCAGTATCGTCACGGCCTGCGCACGCCTGGTACGCCCCGGCGGACACGTCTTTTTCTCCACCCTGAACCGCAACCCCAAATCCTTCCTCTTCGCCATCGTAGGGGCTGAATACATACTCAAGCTGCTGCCGCGCGGCATGCACGACTACGCCCGCTTCATCAAGCCTTCCGAGCTTGCCCGGTTCTGCCGCGAAGCCGGGCTTGTGACCGCCTCCATGAGCGGCCTGTCGTACAACCCCTTTACCCGTGCCTACAGCCTGAACCGCGACACCTCTGTCAACTACATGATGCAAACCCGCCGCCCTGCCTGATTGAAGGTTGATTTCCCCGCCCGCATCCCCCACAATTCCGGGCATGGTTGTAACTCCGGCGAGCTGGAGACGTTTTGGACAGGGGTTCGACTCCCCTCACCTCCACCGAAACGCGATTCCGGATTCCGGTGAGTGTGTTTCGGTGGGGGTGTCCCGGTTTCGACAGGGCGAGCAAAAGCAAGCAGGCAACCCGAGAGGCGACGGACGTAATCCGCGCAAAACCATAAACGCCAACGATGAGCGTTTCGCAGTCGCCGCTTGAGCTGACTGCCGGGGCCGCTGAAGCCTTGTAACCCAAGACAGCCGGTGGGAACTTCGGTTCCCACCGTCATTTTTATAACCTCTCCCGCGCTTTACAGGCGAGGAGCCGGGGAAGAAGGCTCAACACGTCAAAAGAACACTGGCACGAGCAGCAGTTCAGATATACTTCGTCCTTTTACGCTTCCGCCAAACATCCCCAATGGATATTCACACTTTCATCACCGCGCTCGTGCTTGGCATTGTCCAAGGGCTGACCGAGTTCCTGCCTGTTTCCTCGACGGGGCACCTCATCATTGCAGGCGACCTGCTCGGCTCCCATGATGAAATCGGCAAAGTCTTCGATGTTGTCATCCAACTCGCCTCCATCTTCGCGGTGTGCTGGGTTTTCCGGACAAAAATCGCCGAAGTGACGCTCGGAGTCCTGCGTAGGCCGCGCAGCCGCCCCAGCATGCGTTTCGTGCTGATGATCATCCTCGCCTTTCTGCCCGCGTGCATCCTGGGTCTGGCCTTTCACAAGACAATCAAACAGGTACTGTTCAATCCTCTCGTCGTTGCGGGAGCCTTGATCGTGGGCGGCATCATCATTTTCATCGTCGAGCGTTTTCTTCGGAATCACCCGCATCAGACGAGTATCGACGACATGACCGCAGGCACTGCGGTCAAGATTGGTTTTGCGCAGGCGCTCGCAATGATCCCCGGTACTTCTCGCTCTGGGGCAACTATCATCGGCGGGGTAATTTTTGGCCTATCGCGCAAGGCCGCTACGGAGTTTTCTTTCTTTCTCGCCATTCCGACCATGGTCGGAGCCACGGTACTGGATGTTTACAAGAGCTGGCATCTGTTCAACGTGGGCCACATCCCATTCTTCGCGGTCGGCTTCATCGCCTCGTTTGTCTCGTCAATGTGGGCAGTGCGCTTCCTGCTGCGCTACATCTCCACCCATACATTTATACCTTTTGCTTATTATCGCATCATTTTCGGTCTGATCGTTCTCGCCTCCTGGCATTTCGGCATCGTAGACTGGAGCCTGCCGGACTAAGCGCGCGGCAGCCATCATGTTTGTCTTGTTCGAAGAGGGGGGCGGCTTCAAGGCCGGAACCGTGCGAGCCGATAACGACAGCTCGCTCCAGGTGGATAACACGCACGGAAAACGGGTGAAATTGAAGCGCGCCAACGTGCTGCTCGAATTCCGCGAACCCGCGCCCGCCGACCTGTTGGCTCGCGCGGAGGCCGCTGCCGCTGAACTCGATACGGATTTCCTATGGAACGTCTGCGGTGACGAGGAATTTGCATTCACGGAGTTTGCCGCCGATTATTACGGCCACGCGCCGGACGCAGTAGAAGCCGCCGCGATGCTGCTTTCGCTGCACGCCGCACCGATGTGGTTTCACCGTCGGGGCAAAGGGCGCTTCCGCAAAGCTCCGGAAGACATCCTGCGCGCGGCAAAAGCGGGCATGGAGAAAAAACGGCTGCAGACCGAAGCCATCGAGCGAATGCGCGCGGAACTGGCGGCAAGGCGGTTGCCTACTGAATTCGGCGGCATGATCCCCCAATTGCTCTATCGCCCCGACCGCAACCGCATCGAGGCGAAGGCGCTGGAAGCGGCCTGCATCGACGCGGGGCTGTCTGCGGCAAGCTTGCTGCTGGAGTGCGGCGCGCTGCCATCGAGCCACGACTATCACTACCGCCGCTTCCTGTTCGAGCAGTTCCCGGAAGGCACGGATTTCCCGGCTTTCGACCCGCCCGTTTTCCCGACCGGTTTGCCGTGCGCGGATGTCGCCGCGTTTTCAATCGACGATGCTTCGACCACAGAGATCGACGACGCCTTTTCCGTCACGCCACAGCCGGACGGCGGCTGGAAGATCGGCATCCATATCGCCGCGCCTGCCCTGGGTTTTATGCGCGGCTCTACGTTGGATGCCATCGCGCGCAGGCGCTTGTCCACCGTCTACATGCCGGGCGGCAAGATCACGATGCTGCCCGATGACGTCGTCTCGGCGTTTACACTCAGTGCGGGGCGTACTTGCTATGCCATGTCGCTTTACCTCGATGTGCGGGCCGACCTGACCGTCCTTAGCCACGAAAGCCGCATCGAGTGTGTGCCGGTCGTCGCCAACCTGCGTCATCACGACATCGAGCCGATTTTCAACGAAACGACGCTAACGAAAGGCGGTCCGGATTTTCCCTGGAAAAAGGAACTCACCCTGCTCTGGGAACTTGCCACGGTACTCGAAGCCGGACGCGGCAAACCTTCTAAAAACGCAAATCAGGTGGATCACACTTTTTCCGTCGACTGGGAACGAAACTCGCCGGATGGCCCTGGCGTCATTGCCATTGGAAAACGGCTGCGCGGCTCGCCCCTGGAAAAGCTCGTGGCCGAGTTGATGATCTTTGCCAATTCCACCTGGGGCCAACTGCTCGATGAGGCCGGTGTACCCGGCCTATACCGCGTACAAGGCGGCGGCAAGGTGCGCATGGCAACGGTGGCTGCACCGCACGAGGGGCTCGGCGTCGATTGTTATGCCTGGTCGAGTTCCCCGCTACGCCGTTACGCCGATCTCGTCAATCAATGGCAAATTGCCGCCGTGCTCAACGCAAGCACTCCGGCCTTCCCCCCCAGATCGACCGATCTGTTGGAAGCGATGCGCGATTTTGAGCTGGCTTACGCCGAATACAACGAATTCCAGCGCCGCATCGAACGTTACTGGTGTGTGCGGTGGCTGCGGCAAAACGATGTACGAACAACAGAAGCGTTTGTTTTGCGTGACAATCTCGTTCGCCTCATCGACATCCCGCTCGTTTTCAGGGTACCTTCACTTCCCCCGCAACTGTCCGGCTCGAAAATCAGCCTGGCCATCACGGGCAGCGACTTGATCGACGTCGAAGTCAATGCCCGCTATCTCGCCACTCTCTCCGAACCCGACCCAGAAGCGTGGGAAGAGGTGGAATATTGACAGAAACGAAACACTATCACCCATGTCCTGGATGACAGAATCGCCCGAGACCCGATTGCTTGCGTAGAATCTCACACATGGCAATAAAGCTATCTTTTCTTTCCGCAGCATGGAGATCCGACCAAGACAGGCGGCTGACCATCGGCTTTGCCGTTTCAGCCATGGTGCACGTCCTGGTGATGCTTATTCATTTCACCATGCCCGAAATGCTCGCGGAACGTACGCCCACCCTTGACGTCATTCTCGTCAATGCCCGACACGACACGGTTCCGACGGATCCGCAGGCATTGGCGCAAGCCAATCTCGACGGCGGCGGCGACAGCAGCGAGGATGTCCGCGCCGCTTCGCCGCTACCACCACAGGACAACATGCGCAACGGCAATGACCTGCTCGACATGTCGCGAGGGCAACGGGTAGCCATAAGACAAAAGCAGCACGAAGAGGTTTTGACCCAGGAGGATGGAGACGTAGCCATCAGCACAGCCGCCCCCAAGGATAAAAAACCCGCCGCACCGCAACCCGTCACCGGTACAGACGCTACGGACGCTACGGCAATGGCACTCAAGCTCGAGGCCGAAATCGCCGAAAAAACCATTGCCTACAACCAACGCCCGCGCCGCAAACAGATTGGCGTACGCACCCGGGAATACCGTTTCGCCCAGTACATCGAAAGCTGGCGCGCCAAAGCCGAACGCATCGGCGAACTGCACTACCCCCCCGCCGCGCGCGGCAAGATGTATGATAGTTTGCTGATGACAGTTTCCATCAAGAAAGACGGAACTCTTGAAAAAATTGTCATCCACCGTCGCTCAAAGTATCCTGTCCTGAACGAAGCGGCGGAAAAAATCGTCCGGCTGGGTGAGCCTTACGCGCCGTTTCCTCCCGAAATTGCGCGGGATACCGATATACTGGAAATCACTCGTACTTGGATGTTCACCAATGACAAACTCGGGGTAAACGTCAGGTGACGGCTTTTACCGCCGAATTTATGTGAAATCGCCTTGGACACACGACCGCAATGGATCGTTATGCTCTCATCGGCCATCCCGTTGAGCACAGCACATCGCCCCTCATCCACGCCGCGTTTGCCCGCCAGACGCAGCAGGAGTTGAGCTACCAGGCCTTGCTCGCGCCGCTGGATGGTTTCTCCGACACCGTGCGGATGTTCCGCGCCGAAGGTGGGCGCGGAGCCAACATCACCGTACCGTTCAAGATTGAAGCCTGCTCACTCGCTACCCGCCTGACAGAACGGGCCAGGCTGGCCGGAGCCGTCAACACGCTTACTTTCGGGGACGACATCATTATCGGTGACAACACCGACGGCATCGGACTGGTGCGCGACCTCATCATCAATCTCGGCTGCCCGCTCGCGGGTCGCCATGTGCTGCTGCTCGGTGCGGGCGGCGCTGCGCGCGGAGCCATCTTTCCCCTGTTTCAGACCAAGCCCGTATCCCTGACCATTGCCAACCGCAGCATCGAGCGCGCGCAAGAGCTTCGCGCGGCCTTTGCGCCCCACGCCGGGCAAACGGCCTTCACTGCCGGGGGCTTTGAGGATCTCGGCGGATGGGAGTTCGATGTCGTCATCAACGCCACTTCGGCAAGCCTCAAAAAAGAAGCCTTGCATCTGCCCCGCAACATTTTTGCGCCCGATGCGTTCGCCTACGACATGATGTACGGCGCGAGCGACACCCCATTCCTGGCTTGGGCGCGCGCGGCAGGCGTTGCCCGACTCTCCGACGGGCTTGGCATGCTGGTCGAACAGGCAGCGGAGAGTTTTGCCCTCTGGCGCGGTGTGCGCCCAAACAGCGCATCCGTGCTCTCCAACCTGCGCCGCAAACTGGCATCCAAGGGTTGAAAAAACGCATTTTCCGCTGGCTATGGCGCGGCCTGTTGCTGGTTTTCGTACTCGTGCTCGGCGTACAGCTCTGGTTTTTTGCCCAAATTTTCTACTGGCGCGACAACAACCCTTCCGGCACCCGCTTCATGCGCCTCGCGCAAGCCGAATTGCAGGCCAAGAACCCACGAGCCAGACTGGCCCATACCTGGATGCCTTACGAGCGCATTTCCATCCACTTGAAGCGCGCCGTGATCGCCGCCGAGGACAGCCACTTTCTCGAACACGACGGTTTCGACTGGGACGGCATTCAGACCGCGCTGGAAAAAAACCTCGCCCGTGGGAAAACGCGGGCGGGCGGCTCCACCATCACGCAGCAACTGGCAAAAAACCTGTTCCTGTCACCGGCTCGCAGCTATCTCCGCAAGGGTCAGGAGGCGATCATCGCCATGATGATCGAGGCGCTATGGAGCAAGCGCCGCATTCTGGAGGTGTATCTGAACGTAGCGCAATGGGGCGACGGTATTTTTGGCGCAGAAGCGGCGGCTTGGCACTATTATCGCGTTCCCGCCGCCCGCCTCGGCCCGGCAGAAAGCGCTCGGCTCGCCGTCATGCTGCCCAACCCGCGCCGTTATGGACGCTCTTTCAATCCGGTGCAACAGGCACGCGCCCAGCGCATCCTTTCTTACATGAACAGCGCACAAGTGCCATAAACACGCCGTTGAACTTGTCAAATAAGGGGAGAAACTACCATGAACACGCCGGACAAAAGCAAATCAAACGAAGAAGTCAGAGAGACCGTCCGCACAGGGTACGCGGCCATTGCCACCGGGCAGCGCGCCTGTTGTTGCGGAAGCCCGCGCAGCAATCA
>JGI24705J35276_12238467_pt1 | contig 23132 bp, 9 predicted proteins | sample TergutNt197P4_FD_35276 | JGI IMG/M metagenome (IMG submission 35276) | reverse complement strand
TTCAATGCCGGCTATGTTTACGCAAGCCGCAGCCGCCCTCTTGTTTGTCGAGGGGTAAGACCTGGTGCCGCCGCCCCTGCCTACGTTTTCGCCGTACTTGGCAGAAGCGCCAGTCAGGCCTGACGGCGTAATGCGTATGTACTGTGCGCTGCAGGGGCTGTCCAAAACAACGTTGCTCATGACGGACCTTGCCCCGGCGTTGTCAAAGCACTCGACTAGGGTTGTCCAGCTATCGGCGTCTGAGCTGACGTCTATCCTCACGCGGTCCGGGACGCCGGCGAGCCAGTTGGGGCATCCCGTGCCTACAGCCGAGCTCCAGCGAAGCATGATCCTGTCAAACGTTTCAATTGCGCCCAGGTTGACGAAGAAGGACGAGCCCGATGGGACTGCCTCTGCCGAGCTGAGCGTACTGTCGATGACAGTGGTGCCGCCATTGGCGTTTGACACGTTTGCTATGGCCGTCGCATTGCTCGGGTGGGCTGCCGTTACGGCGTCCCCGCTGTTTTTGGCCCTTGCCAGGTTGGTGGTGGCGCTTGCAGCCGTCTGTTTAGCGTAGTCGCCGGGCTTGTATATGTTGCCGCCGCGCTTCGGCCTGTTTTTGATGACGTTGTTGAAACAGGCTACGACGATGACGGAGGGGTTGCTTTGCAGCTGGGCCAGGTGCGTTACGGTAACCACGCGGCGCTCGCCCGGGTACAGCGTGATCAGGTTGTCGTCATAGGTCGAGGGCAGCAGCTCCTTCCGAGCGTCGTCCCTGTACGCTTTGACCTCAATCCCATAGGCAACATTGCCCGTGTTGTTTGCAATTTCAACAGCCTGCACGCAGTACATCCCGTCATCCGACAGTTTTTCGGAAATGGTCGCAACATCCAGGTCAACAGGCTTCAAAGTGTTGAGCTGCGTAAGGTCGCCGGCCTGGTAGTAGGAGGACCTGGCCCAGTTGTTGCTGTTGTGGACGCTCTGGCGTCGCGGCACTGCGTAGTCGTTGCGGCTTATCATGTTGCCGTCTTCATCGGTCAGCTCAAGGCTGATAAAATATACGTCGGTAGTGGGCCTTGTCAGCGAGCTGTCCACCTCGGCCTTTGAGAACACCATCTGCGAGCCCGTCTGCGCGGCCGCCCTGCGCCCGTATGACCTGTAGTCGATCGCAAAGCCGCCGTCGACCCAAGACTCGCCAGGGTCTGCGCCTTGGCCGTCGCGCACCAGCGGAGTCAAGCCCGTAAGCCGCATGGTTGCCGCCCCGTCATAGCTGCTGATGCCGTCCGGCAGGACGCGGACGCCTTTTGACAGGTCGCCGTTGATGCGGTTGCCGTGGATGTCGTACATCCTTACTGTTGCCGTCAGTGTGCCCATGTCCGCCGGCGTGGTGTTCAGCACATGTACGTTTTTGTTGTACGGGTTGTACATGATGTGGACAGGCTCGTTTGCCTTTCGGATACCGTAAGAGGATCCGTAGGGGTTCATGTAGAAGTCTATCTGGTTCCAAATGAGCACAGGCCTGGGAGCGTTCAGCATCCAGTTGACAAAACCTGTAGCCGCAAGGAAGCGGCGGGCGCCCAGCGCCTCGTACTGGGACCTCTGGTACTCATATCCAAACAGCTGGGATTTGTACACCCATTCTTCCAGGTTGTCTGCGCCGCCGTACATGTTTTCGGCTATGTTCACGAAGTTGTCGATCCGGGTGAAGTTCATGCCGCCCCTGTCGGAATGCCAGTTCCACTTGTTGTAGTTCCCCGGCCCTGTGCCAGGGCCGACGTGGCCTTGGTTGTGGGGCCACAGGTTCTCCGCAGGGATGAACCGCTTAAGCGATTCCACCGACGGGATGCCGCCGCCTCCGGCGCCTTCCGAAACAAAGCTGAATATTCCCGACGTGGCGCCGTCTGTGGGGGCGCTGTAAAAGGCTGTAGGGACCCCGGTGTCATAGGCATGGTCCATCTCGGTGCCGCTTCCCGCGCCGGTCAGCCGCGCAGGCCTGGTTACCGCGCTGGAAAGCGCTATAGCCGTGGCGTGGAACCTGAGCCTCCCCTCGATCTCCATGAACTTGCGGGCAACCATCGCGTCGTTTGGGTTGTTTTCTACATAGTCCTTCGGATAGTCGCTGCCGTTGAGCCAGGACAGCATGCAGGGGTGCGGGCGCAGGCTGCGGATTTGGGCGTAGACCGACTCGTAGACGATCATGCGCTCCGCCTTTGACCAGTTGTTGCCGGAAGTCACTTCAAACCTGTCGCAGCACATGAAGCCCGCCATAAGCATGATGCCGTATTCGTCCATCAGGTCGTGCAGGCGGTCGCTGTAGAACTTGCCCTCGTCGCGGATCATGTTCATGCCCATCGAAGCGACCAGGTCCAGAAACGCCCTGTCGTCCACCTCCGAGTGCCGCATGAAGATGTCATGGGGGCTGAACCCGCCGGATTTGACCACAATCGGCAGGTGGTTTACGTAAAACTGAGCCATGATGTTTGAGCCGGCGGTGGCATTTGTTTCAGGCTGGGCTGTCATGGCGTGAACCTCGCAAGAAACCTCCCTGATCCCGAATCGGTGGTGCAGCGCGTCGCTTGGAGCGGCTGACCCGTCCGCCGTGAATTCGTAGTCCACAGTGTACAGGGGCTGGCTGCCGGAACCGATCGGCCACCAAAGGTCCGGGTTTTTGAAAGGCCTGCCCTCAGCGACGACTATTTCGTTGTTGTAGGCGTTTGCCTTGACTGTGGCGGGCGACTGCCATTGGTCAACGACCGTGCCGCCCTTGTCCCTTACCGTGGCTTTGACCACGCCCGCAACGTCCGCTGCGCCCAGGTTGGTCGCCTCAATGTAGAATGAAAGCGACGCATGGCCGAGGCCGCTTGCGACAGTTGAAACAACCAGCGGGTTGTTGAGCTTCACTTTGCCGCAGGTGGCCACAAAGGCCCTTCCCACAAGGCCCATGTTGTTGTCTGCGGGGGACGGGTGCCAGTCGTGCCAGTACAGGGTGAAGTCGGTGCCTATGAAGTGCCTCTTGACTTTGATTTTGACGTTGTTTGGCGCGCCGTACCTGACGTAGGGCGTCGCGTCTATGTCGTAGGTCCTGAACGTGCCCTTGAAGTGGCCCTTGTACGCTTCAAAAACTACGTCGCCGGATGCAGACGAAACCGCAGGCGCCGAACATGCCACGTCGGCGTAGGTGTAGGGCGGCTTTGGGTTGCTCCCCGCAGCCAGCCCCTCGTCCCCGTCGGCGCCGACACGGTTCATAAGTTCTTCCTCGCAGGTTATGTTCAGATTTTTGTTGACGACCTTGACGCCGTTTACGTAGATGTCTGCCGTATAGTTGATGCCTTTGAACGTGAGCACGACATTTTTGCCCGCTTCGCTTGCTGGCAGGGTGAAGTCGGTGCTGTACCACCACGGGCTTTCAAAATCCGAACGGCTTATGTGCAGCATGTTATCGTCGAAATAGGGGTCGGGCTTGCCGTCGTTGTTTGGGGCGAAGACAAAGTCGTACATGTGCCCGTCGAGCAGCGACCCCAGGACTGAGCCCGGAACCGCAGCGGGCACCCAGCCCTCTGTGCTGCTTGAAGCGGCAATAGCCGCGTCGTCGGTCCCCAGCCGGGCCAAACCGGGGAACTCGGCCGCCAGCGTGGTTCTGCCCGAAGGCGCGATTTTCCACGCGGCCAGTTCCAACGCGTAATTCCCGTTGCCCGTTTTTATCTGCTTTGCCATTGTTGTTCCTCTCGTATTACAGCTTTTGCTCCTGCTTGATGATTTCATAGGGCCAGTCGTCAATGCCGCCCAAATGGTACACGTTTTGATAACCCAGTTCCGCAAGGAACTCGCAGGCAGCGGTGCTGCGGGCGCCTATCTTGCAATAGACCACGATGACTGCCTCCTTGTCGGGCAGCTGGCTGGCCTCTTCTACAATCAGCGTATTGAGCGGTATGCAGATGCTGCCTGGGATGAAGCCCTCGTTGTGCTCCTGCTGGTCGCGGACGTCAAGCAGCACGATGCTGCTGTCTGCTTTCTGCATTTCTACGAATTCTTCCGGCGTTACCTCCGTGAACCCTTTTGGCGGCTCAGGAGCAGCTTCCGGCGGCGTTCGCAAATCTTTGTCCAGCATTTTCGTAAGGATTACGCATGCTTCCGCTCTCGTAAGCGAAGCGTCCCCGTCAAATACAGGCCCAGGCCTTCCGGTAATGATGCCTTTTGCGTAGCACTGGGCGATTTCGTTGTTAAACGGGCTTTGGCAGGGGGAACAGTTTTCTGGGTAGTCCAGGAAAGTTTCCCCGAGTTCCTGCGCACCGCTGACAGGGTCCTCCCCATATATCATAGTCAGGCAATTGTTCACAATCCTGACTGCGTCAAACCGGACCAGCCCGGGTTCCTCCACGTCCTCCTTTATTATGATGCCAAGCTCGAAAGCGGCATCAAGGTATCCGGAAGCGTAGCCCTTGCCGGTAGGCTCAATGGTGCCGTATTTCCCCCTCATTATCATCGTAACGAACTGCGGCATGGTCACAATGTCTGAGGGGTGGAAATTGCCGTCAGGCATACCGACGACTGCGCCGCTTTTGACGAGAATGTCGATGTAGCTCTTGGCCCAGTGCCCTTTCGTGTCGGCAAAATCCGCAGAAGCCGCTTGGCTTGTGAAAGGGGATAAGGTCAATGTCAGCATAAAAACGGTTATCAGTGCGATTGACAAAATTTTTGTTTTTCTCTTTTTCATAAGCTCCCACACCTTCCTTTATGATAATGGAGAAAGGGGAGGCTTGTCAACGTCCCCCGCTTTCTCCATTTGAGGTAATTAAAACTTAACAGTCAAACTATTGAGCTTGCTATTTAGTGTAGTGTATGAACAGGTCAAGCAGGTCTAGCATGTCTATGATGCCGTCCCCGTTCACGTCGCACATGCTGGCTGTGACGCCAACGCCTCTGGAATCGTTGACTTTGACCAAGGTGTCCCAACCGACTGAATCCCTTGCGAATCCGCAGTACAGCAGCATGATGCCCAGGTCAAGGGCGTCAACCTTGTTGTCCCTGTTGAGGTCGTACTTGGAGAAGACCCTCTGGTCGATGTTCGTGGTGGCAGAGCTTGGGTCGACGCAAGTGTCGAAGTAGTATGTTATCCTGCCATAGGAGTCGAAGCCGCTGGTCACGACATTTGTCAGCTTCAGGGTTGTGTCGCCAACCGCCCTGGGCGCGAACACCAGCTTGGCTATGTCGGTGCTGGCAGCAGCCGTAAAGCCTTCGTTTGTGCCGGCCTTGTAAGCTAAGGTGACGTTCCCCTTCCACATGTCGGCACCTGCGTAGTTCCACATGATGTCGCTCATGGGCTTGAAGCCATTGAACGTTTCGATCCCAACTCCTGCGAGCATGTTGCCGTCGATCAGGAATTCAGCTTCCAGCGTAAGCAGCTTGTCTGCGTTGGTGACAGACAGGATGAACTCGACGTTTTGGTCTATGTCGCTCTCCGCGTCTGCCCGAACGCCTACTGAACAGTACACGACGTAAAGCAGCACCGAGCCCATGTTGCCGTCGGTGTTGTCTGCGAACCATGACACTGTGCCGTCGCCGTTGTCGACGATGTCTCTGGCTTTCTCGCCGTCCACGTAAAGATCAATTGCCGTGGCAGGCGCCAGGTTGAACACGAACTCGACCTTGTCGCCAAACGGGACTTGGCGCGTCCTGGCGAGCAGCGAGCTCGACTTGTCGAGGGTTGCCGCGCTGAGCAGGCCGTTGCCGTCTATCGAAGTTACGTTGACGGATGCGTTGTTGTCCCCGCTGAACTCGACTGTGACCGTGTCAAAGCTGCGGTACACTTCAACGCTGTTGACGTTGACGTTCGCCGCCGCTGCCCTGGCGTTGGTCGAGGAGTTCGTGTTGGTGCCGCCGCCGCTGCCGACGTTGGTGCCGTACAACGCAGAGGCCCCGGTGAGCCCTGACGGGGTGACGCGGATGTATTGAGCCGTGCATGGGGCGTCCAGTATGACATTTGACATGGCGGACCTTGAGTTGGTGTTGTCAAAGTCGGCAACAACAGTGGTCCAGTTTGCCGCGTCTGAGCTCACGTCTATCTTCACGTGGTTCGGAACGCCGGAGAGCCAGTTGACGCTGCCGGTGCCTACGGCTGCGCTCCAGCGGAGCATGATCCTGTCAAAAGTGGTAACTGCGCCCAAGTTCACAAAGTAGGAGGAGCCCGAGGCAACTGTAGCAACCGTGCTCAGGGTACCGTCGATGACGGTGGTCCCGTTGTTGGCGTTGTTCACGTTGGCGATTGCGGTGGCGTTGCCTGCGGACGTAGCCGTGACGGCTGTGCCGCTGTTCTTGGCCCTGGCCAGGTTGGTGGTCGCGCTAGTCGCCGTCTGGCCCGTGTAGTCGCTGGGCTTGTAGATGTTGCCGCCGCGCTCCGGCCTGTCAGCGATGACGTTGTTGAAGCAATTGACGCCGATAACGACCGGGCCGTTTAGCAGTTCCGCAAGATGCGTAACGGTTACCACGCGGCTCTCCCCTGGGTACAGGGTGATCAGGTTGTCATCGTAGATTGAGGGCAGCAGTTCCTTGCGGGCGCTGTTCTTGTATGCCTTGACTTCGATCCCGTAGGCAACATCGCCCGTGTTGTTTGCAATTTCCACAGTCTGCACGAAGTGTATGCCGTCAGCTGCCAGATATCCGGCACTGCTTGCAACATCAAGGTCGACTGGGCTTAATGTATTGAGCTGGGTCAGGTCGCCGGCTTGGAAGTAGGATGACCTCGCCCAGTTGTTGCTGTTGTGTACGCTCTGGCGGCGCGGCACTGCGTAGTCGTTGCGGCTTATCACGTTGCCGGCTTCGTCAGTCAGTTCGAGGCTGATGAAGTAGACGTCGGTGGTGGGCCTTATCAACGAGTTGTCAACTTCGGCCTTTGAGAACACCATCTGAGAGCCTGTCTGCGTGGCAGCCCTGCGGCCGTAGGACCTGTAGTCGATGGTAAATCCGCCATCTACCCAAGTTTCGCCGGCGCCGGCGCCAATGTCGTCGCGCCTTATCGGGTTGAGGCCGGTCAGGCGCATCGTCGAGGTCCCGGAATAGCTGCTGATGCCGTCAGGCAGCACGCGCACGGCTTTTGAAACGTCGCCGTTGATGCGGTTGCCGTGGATGTCGTACATTTTAACGTTTGCCGTGAGAGTGCCCAGGTCCTCTGGGGTAGTGTTCAGCACGTGGACGTTCTTGTTGTACGGGTTGTACATGATGTGGACAGGTTCGTTCGCTTTGCCGATACCGAAAGACGACCCGTAGGGGTTCATGTAGAAGTCCATCTGGTTCCACATGATAACGGGCCTCGGTGCGTTCAGCATCCAGTTGACAAAACCAGTCGCTCCCACAAAACGCCTGACGTTGAGCGCCTCGTACTGAGCCCTTTGGTACTCGTACCCAAACAGCTGGGACTTGTAGACCCATTCGTCGAGGTTGTTTGCACCGCCGTACATGTTTTCGGCTATGTTCACAAAGTTGTCGACTCTGGTGAAGTTCGAGTTGCCCCTGGCTGCGTGCCAGTTCCACTTGTTGTAGTTTCCGGGGCCCGTGCCTGAACCCACATGGCCTTGGTTGTGGGGCCACAGGTTCTCAGCAGGGATGAACCTCCAGAGGGATTCCACTGAGGGGATGCCGCCGCCGCCGCCGCCCTCAGAGACGAAGCTGTATATCCCGGAGGTGGCGCCGCTGGTGTTGGCGCTGTAGAAGCCTGTCGGGACCGTTGTGTCGTAGGCGTGGTCCATTTCGGTGCCGCTTGCGGCGCCGGTGAGCCTTGAGTTCTGCGCTACTGCGCTTGAAATTGCGCTGGCCACGTCGTGGAACCTGAGCTTCCCTTCGATCTCCAGCATTTTGCGGTGTACGTTCCAGCTGTTGAGGCCGTTGTTGTTGTCCTTTGGATTGTCGCTGCCGTTGAGCCAAGCAAGCAGGCAGGCGTGCGCGCGCAGGCTGCGGATTTCGGAGTAGACCGATTCGTAGACCACCATGCGCTCCGCTTTTGACCAAGTCACGTCGCCGCCGTCGCCTGGTTCGTTGCGGTCGCAGCACATGAAGCCCGTCATCAGCATGACGCCGTATTCATCCATCAGATCGTACAGGTTGTCGTTGTAGAACTTGCCTTCGTCGCGGATCATGTTCATGCCCATCGCGGAGACAACTTCGAGGAACGCCCTGTCGTCCACGTCAGACTGGCGCAGGAACAGGTCGTGGGGGCAGAACCCGCCGGATTTGATGACGATGGGCAGGTGGTTCACGTAGAACTGCGCCATGACGTTGGATCCGGCTGTGGTGTTTGTTTCAGGCTGAGCGACCATGCCGTGGACCTCGCAGGAAACCTCCCTGATGCCGAAGCGGTGGTGCAGCGTGTCGTTTGGCAAGGTTGCACCCTCTGCTGTGAACTCGTAGTCCACCGTGTACAGAGGCTGGTCGCCGGAGCCATTTGGCCACCACAGGTCTGGGTTGTTGAAGACCCTGTTCTCGGCAACGACGATTTCGTTGTTGTAAGTGTTTGCTTTGACTGTAGCAGGCGTCTGCCACTGGTCGACCACTTTGCCGTCCTTGTCCTTAACTGTGGCCTTGACAATGCCCGCAACGTCTGCAGCGCCAAAGTTGGTCGCTTCGATGTAGAAGGAAAGCGACGCGCTGCCCAGGTTGTCAGCGACTTTTGAAACGACTACAGGGCTGTTGATCTGCACTTTGTCGTATGTGGCGATAAAGGCCCTGCCAATGAGCCCCATGTCGTTGTCCGATGGGGCAGGGTGCCAGTCATGCCAGAATATGGAGAAGTCCTCACCGATGTAGTTCCTTCTGACCTTGACTTTTATGTTGTTTGGTGCGTCGTACTTGATGTAGGGCGTCATATCGATGTCATAAGTCCTGAAAGCGCCCTTGTAGTAGTCTTTGTAAGTGTCGAACACGTTGTCGCCGTACACAGACGAATTTGTGCTTGTGTTTACCCCTGTCGGGTCTACGTAGGTATACGGGGGCGCCGGGTTGCTGCCGGCCGTCCTGCCGTCGCTCCCACCTTCTCCGAGGCGGTTCCTGAGCTCGTTTTCGTTTGTAATGTTCAGGTTTTTGTTGACGACTTTTACGCCGTTGATATAGATGTCAGCAGTGTAGTTGATGCCCTTGAACGTGAGCATGACATTTTTGCCCGCTTCGCTGGCAGGAAGCGTGAAGTCGGTGCTGTACCACCACGGGTTCTGGAAATCCGAACGGCTTATGTGCAGCAAGTTCTCGTCAAAATAGGGGTCGAATTCGCCGTCGTTGTTCGGGGCGAACACAAAATCGTACATGTGCAGGTCTATCAGCGACCCCAGTACAGACCCTGGCGCCGTAGCGGGCACCCAGCCCTCCGTGCTGCCTGAAGCGGCTATCGCTGCATCGTCTGTGCCCAGCAGCGCCAATTCAGGGAACTCGGCAGCCAGCGTGGTGCTGCCAGACGGCGCGATCATCCATGATGTCAGGTCCTCTACGTAGGTTGCAGAGCCTGGCGTTTCCTTGTTGACCGTTCCTGCGCCCGGTCCTGCCGCTGCCGCCGGCATCATAGTCAATACCATTGACAGGCAGATCAGAACGGACAGTAGCGGTAATAATCTCTTCCTCATCTTTCTTGCTCCTTTTCTATTTTTGTAAGAAATGTCAATTTTCTCTAGTGACGCGATACGACGGGTCAAAGGCCCGAAGAAGTATCACGCTTGCTTCAGCTCTTGTCAACATAGCCTCTCCGTCAAACATCGGCCCGGGCCTGCCTGTTATGATCCCCTTGGCCATGCACTGGCCGATTTCGTCGTCAAAGGGCCCGCGGCAGGATTTGCAGCTGGGATAGTCCGTCAGTTCTTTCACTATGCTGTAAACGTCGAGCTCCGGCTCCTCGTTGTAGATGTTGGTGAGTGCCGAATTGATGATCTTGACTGCGCTGTACCTGTTCAGCGCCCCTGTGCTTGCAGCTTCGTCGGGCAATATGATGTCTAGTTCCAGCGCTTTTTGGATGTACCCGGAAGCCCAATTGCCGTCGGCTGGCTTTATGTCCCCATACCTGTCCCTGATGACGATCGCGACGAATTGAGGGAAGGTGATATTTTCGTTTGGATGAAAATTGCCGTCAGGCATCCCGGAAATCACCCCTCTTTCCGACAACTCGACAATATCGCGCTCGGCCCAGTGCCCTCGTACGTCGGGAAACCCCTTTACGCCCGCATGCGACTCAAGCGGCACGGCTGGTGCAACGCACACTGAAAGCAATATGGCGGACAGAATCCAGCAGGCTAAGTTCTTTTTCATGAGCTAATAAACTCCTCTCCCATTGATCCTTGTTTTTATGGAGAAAGTGGAGGCGTATGCAACGTCCTCCGCTTTCTCCATTTGAGGTTACTGAAACTTTATGAAAAAGTTGTTTCGATTGTTATTTGCTGTAGTGGATGAACAGGTCAAGCAGGTCCAGCATGTCTATGATGCCGTCGCCGTTCACGTCGCACATGCTAGCAGGCACCCCGTTGCCCCAAATGTCGTTGACCTTGATGAAGTCGTCCCAACCAGGGGCCTTGGCGTTGAAACCGCTGTACAGCAGCATGATGCCCAGGTCTAGGGCGTCAACTGTGCCGTCCCTGTTCAGGTCGTACTTCGACTTGGCTACTATGGTGGTGGCAGATTCATCCATGATTTGAGCCCAGATGTATTTGGTCGTGTCGTCCAGCTTGACGACTGCCCTTGCTGACAGCAGGTTCATGGCCGCGTTGCCGTAGCCCTTGGGCGTGTAGACGAATTTCGCGATGTCCACGGGGGCTACAGAGGTAAGGCCTGTCGTAGTCCCGGAAGGCAGCGCCATTGTCACTGTGCCCCTCCACCTGTTGTCTCCTGCATGGATCCAAAGGATGTTGTTCATGTTGCTGAACCCGTTAAGGCCTACAAGGCCCTTGCCGGCCAGCATGTTGCCGTCGATTTCGAATTCCAGCTCGACTGCCAGCACGTCCTTGGTGTTCGCCAGCGACACCACGAACTCCGCGTCGTTGTTGACGTAGGTCACCGTGTCTGTGCTGAGGTAGGCCTGGATGCCGAAGTAGACCTGGAGGTCCACGTCGCCTGTGAGGCCAGAAAGCGTGAGGCTCCTTGAGCCGCCATTGTCGACCAGCTTGTTTGAAATGTCGACGCCGTTGGCAAGCACGCGCACCAAAGCGACTTCGCCTGCCGGAGTGAACGTGAAGTCAACGCTTCCGTCCGGCTCAACAGCTACGACTTTCTGGTTGGCCAGCGTGTCTGCGTTGATCGTCTTGCCGGCGACTGCAGCAGTGCCCTCGCCGTTGATGGTGACGTCCACGTAGTTGTTGAACGCATAGACGTCAAAACCGGAGATGGTGAGCGAGCCAGTGCCGGAGGTGCATGTTGCCCTGACATAGCGGTACGTCGCGGTTGCGGGCAGCGTAATATCCATCATGACTGACCCGCCGGTGTTGTTGTACGAAGCGAGGTTCGTCCATGGACCAGCGGTGCTGTTGCTGCCGGCGATCACTACAGTGTCCGGACGGCCGCGCAGGCTGGTGCCGCTGCTGGCGCGAAGCATGACCTTGTCGAATGCCTTGGGGGCACCTAGGTCAACGTAGAACCATGCGCTGTTGCTCGATAGTGTGAGCGTTGCGTTCGAGTTTGTGGCGCAGTCGATGAAGGTCTTGTGGGCATTGGCCATGGTGATGTTGCCCGATGAGATGGTCGTGATGTTGCCGCCATTGCTACCGGCCGAAAGGGTGACTGTCCTGTTGATGGACAGGCTCTTGCCCTGGCCCAGCCCGTTGCCTGTATAGACGTTCTTGAAGCGGATGGGCTTGTCGCCGCCTATCTGGTTGTTGTAGCAGGTCGCAGTGATGAAGGCGTCGCCGGCCAGGTTGCTGGTCCTGTGGGTGACGTCAATTATTCTCGTCTCGCCCGGGAACAGGACGAACATGTTGTCCGTGTACTGGACAGCGCCGATCAGGTCTTCCAACTTGTTGTTGGGATAGGCTGCCAGGTACACGTTGTGGGCGATGCTGTCTGAGTTGTTGGTGATTTCAAGCGTTTGCGTTACGATGCCGTTTGCTGTTTTTGAACCGGTCTGGACGCACTTGAGCTGTTCGGCGGTCAGTGCCGGCAGCGAGTTGAGCGCCGAGTAGTCGCCGGCAGACACCGGCGTGCCCCTGTTCCAAGAGGTGGTGGTCGCAATGTCGCTGCGCATCGGTATCGCGTAGGAGTTGTAGCTTACGACCTTGCCTGTGCTGTCCTTGAGCTGCAGGCGCACGAAGTAGACGTCGGAAGTCGCTTTGATCAGGGACTTTTCGATGTCAGCATAGTTCCAGAGGATGTTTACGCCGTAGGCGTCCAGAATCTGGCCGTTGTAGGTGTACGCCACATCAGTGAACGTGCCGTCCGCTTCGTTGTAGTGCGAAGCGTTTCTCTTGGGCGTCCTCGTCATGGTGCCGTAAGCCGTGGTCGGGCCGACGCTGTCCGGAACCACATGGATCGTCTTTTCCAGCGTCTTGCTGATCAGCTCGCCGTCCAGGTTGTATATTTCCGCAGTGGCGGTCATATTGCCGTAATCGTTGAAAGTGCTGTTGATGACGCTGATGTCGTGGTCGTAGATGTTGTACATGATGTGTACGGGCTCGTTGGCCTTGGCTGCGCCAAAGGTGGCGGAGGTCGGGTTCATGTAGAAGTCAAACTGCTGCCAGTACATGCCAGGCCTTGCGTTGTTGAGCATCCAGTTTACCCTGCCCGTTGTGTTCTTGTATCGGTGGTAGTTGAGCGCTTCAGACTGAGCCCTGTACTGGTCGAACTGTGCGGCGTCAATCTTGGCGTGGTAGGATTCCAAAGTGGTGGAAGCACCGTAGGCGTTGTCCGAAATCGCGATCAGCGGGCCAAACGTAGTGAATCCGCTGGTGGTGGCATGCAGGTTCCACGCGTTGTAATTTGTGGTGTTTGTGCCGTTGTACGGGAACAGGTTGGCCGCCGGGATGAATTTCTTCATGGATTCGATGGGCGGTATGCCGGCGCCGCCGAGGCCTTCGCCGATAAACCCGAATGGACCCACGCCTGTGGAGCCGACCGACCCTGGGTTGAACATGTGGGACGGCGACTGGTTGTCATAGGAAGAGTCCATGTGGAACCCAGTGTTGATGCCACCCAGCAGGTTTGATGTGTCGAGGCAGGCGCTGGCCGCGGTGATGCCGATCTCGTCCCATCTGGACATGGCTTCTACGCGGATGTACTGCTCCTCAACCATTCTCGTGTTGGCGTTGTTGCTGTTGCTGGGAGGCTCGTCGCTGCCGTTGAACCACAGCAGGCCGGAAGCGTGCTGCCTCAGATTTTTGATCTGGGCGTACTGGCCTTCGTAGGCGTTGAAGCGCTCCGCATGGGACCAGCCGTTGGGGCTCTGGTTGAGGTCGCAGCAGCACCAGCCGGTCATGACCAGGATGCCGTTCTCGTCGCAGAGGTCCAAAAGGTCGTTGTCGAAGAACTTGCCCTCGTCGCGGAAGAAGTTAAGGCCCGCGTACTTCATGTTGTCGATGACGCCTTGGTTCTTAACCGGGTCGTGGCGCAGGAACAGGTCGGTGGGGCAGTAGCCGCCGCCGTCCAATATCACTGGCTTGTGGTTCACGTAGAACTGGATCATGTTGGCGCCCGAGCTGTTGGAGACCGTGGCCCTGTTCTGGTTGCCCAGCGGGGTGACGTTGAGGTCCACGTTGATCTCACGAAGGCCGGCGCGGTGCTTCAGCGCGTCGCTGACTACACCGTCGATGGCAAAGCTCCAGTCGACAGTGTAAAGCGGCTGGTCGCCGGACTTGTTTGGCCACCAGAGCTGTGGGTCGGCAAGGTTCAGGACTGGGAAGTCCGCTGCCCTGAACGCGATCTCCTGGTTGTACTTGTGTGCAGGGACCGTAACGCTTTTCGTCACCGTCGCTACAGCTATGCCAGCCGGGTCGTTGATCGTCGCCGTGGCGATGCCGGTCACAGCCTCGTCGCCTAGGTTGGTGGCGTCGCAGTACAGGCTGAGCGTCGCGACGCTCAGGTCTTCTGTCACCTTCGTGGAGACAGCCGGGTTGTCCAGGCGAACGCCGCTGCAGGTGTCGAGGATAACTTCGCCGGTCAGGCCCATCATCCCGTCCACGGGGCGCGGGTGCCAGTCAACCCAGTGGTATGTGAGGTCGTTGCTGGCTGAATTGGCTCTTGTGATCTTGAGCTTGACATTGTTTGGCGCACCGTCGGCGTTCAGGTACTTGGTGACGTCGACGTTGTACGTGCGGAAGGTGCCGAAGAAATCCTTCTCAAATACGCTCAGCACGCCAGCACCGTACTTTGACGTGGAGCCGTGGCCGGTGGCGGTCAGGTTGGCGTATGCGGCCTGGATGGGCGGGCCGTTCTGAAGGAACGAGTGTTCTGTGATGTTGTTGTAGTCATTGGCTACTTTCTGGCCGTTGACATAGATGTCAGCAGCGTGCGAAATGCCTTTGAACGTGAGCACTACTTTTTTCCCGGCTTCCGAGGCGGGCAGCGAAAAATCGGTGCTGTACCACCAAGGCGAGTTGAAATCAGCGGTCGGAACGCTGGTGAACTGCCTGTTGTACCATTCGTCCGTGGTGCCGCTTCTGGTCATAAAGAAGTTGTCGTAGACGCCGGCGTCAAAACAGTTCCCTAAGACGGTGCTTGGCGCAACGGCGTTTATCCAGCCTGTCGTGTCGTAGTCCGGTTTGCTGATGTCGATGTCGGCGCCGCCCGGCAGGCCGCAAGTGGTGCCTGAGACGGATGGCGATATGACCCAGTCGGACAGCTTCTCAGAATAACTCGGGGCTTGCTTTACCTCCGTTACCTGAGCAGACGCCATCGCAGGCAGCAGTGCCATTATCATGACAACTACCATTATGGCGCTGAATATCTTTCTCTTATACATGGTTTAATCCTCCAATCTTATTTGGTGTAGTGTATAAACAGGTCGAGCAGGTCCAGCATGTCGATGATGTCGTCGCCGTTCACGTCGCACATGCTAGCCGTGACCCCTTTGCCCCTGGAATCGTTGACTTTGACCAAGCTGTTCCAGCCCGGCGTAGTCTCGGCGAAGCCGCAGTACAGCAGCATGATGCCTAGGTCTAAGGCGTCAACGATGCCGTCCCTGTTGAGGTCGTACTTCGAGAAGACCCTCTGGTCGATGTTGGTCGCCGCCGTGCCCTCTTGAATCAGGATGCCAAAGTACTGGGTCACGTCGCCCACAAGCCCTGAGGCCGTGACATTTGCTAGAGCCGCCACAGTGTCTCCTTTCGCCCTGGGGGCAAAGAGGAACTTGGCGATTTCCAAAGGCCTGTGGGTTGTGAAGCCCTCCCTGAATCCAGCCTTGTATGCCAGCGTGACTGTGCCTTTCCACAAGCCGTCGCCTGCGTAACTCCATAAGACGCTGTCCATGACCTTGAACCCGTTGAGGGGCTCAACGCCGATCCCTGAAAGCATGCTGCCATCGACTAGGATTTCTGCTTCAAACGTGAGCAGGTCCTTTGTGTTGCCTATCGAGAGGGTGAACTCGGTGTTCTGGTCGATGTCGCTCTCTTCTGGGGCGCTCAGGTAGACAAGCACCGAATCTCCGTCGGGCTTCGGGCCGTTGATGACTTTGACGTAGTCGATTACAGCCGCTCCGCCGTTCTCCAGCGTGCCTTCTGTCAAGCGGCCAAGGCTCCTGTCTTCCCTGATGCCCACACCGCAGTCATACGGGTAGTACTCGTATTCTGTGCCGTGGCCGGACCAGTAGTCAGCTTCGACCGACAGGCGCATCATGTTCGGGTTCTGGGGGATGCCCAGTTTCCCGTCGAGGAACGGAAGGTTTGTAACCTGGTCTTTATCCTGCACAAATTCCGGCCAGTGGGTAGTGATGTCGGACGCGCATGCGTGCAGGATGTCGTCTATGTAGAATTTACCGTCGGTGGGAGACCACTCAAACCCTATGCGGTGGAATTCGCCGTCATAGATGTTGATGTTGTTGATCCAGTCCGCTTCGCCAGGCATCCAGCTCTCCTGGTGCTGGCGGCCGTTGCCGTAGCCACCGTACCCGCCGTAGTGGTACGACGAGCTGTACCCGCGCTCCAAAACAGGCTCGCAGTTTTCGATGATGTCGATCTCTGAGCCGTGCCAGCTGGACTGGCGCTGTATCGCTGACAACCTGTTCGCGGCAGTCATCGTATCCAGCATCGGGTTGTAGGATTTTACGCGGCTGATGTCCGTGATCGTGCTGTCGGCTGTCCCGCCGGACCCGCCGCCCGTGCTTTCGCCGTTCATCCAGAAAGCGGTCCACACGCCGTTGGCCGGCGTCATCTTCATGTTGACTTCATAGTAGCCGTACGCGTTTTGGAACGGGTCTACGCCAGAGCCACCTCGGGTGTCCCAGCAGCCTGCGCGCACAAAGTTGCGGCGCCCGTATTCACGCCCGTCAGTCCACGTTACCGGCCAGAAAGCGTTCCACACTTCCAGCTTGAGGTCTGCCGGCAGCGCGTTCCAGGCGGCCAGCTTCTGCTGAAGGGTCAGCGCTTTCCAGTTTGACGTCGTCATGGAAAACGCAGCGGAAATATAGTTTTTCCCCATCCAGTCGGCGTCGTAGATCGCTACGTCGAGCAATATCTCAAGTACGTAGTTGCCTGCGGTGTTTCTCAGGGTTAGCGCTGTGGGCGGCACAGCCGGCCTTGTCGGCGCTTCGCTTACCAGCGAGCTTGCCGTTACCTGCTGCGTGGCGAACGTGTAGTCCGCTATCCCCCAAGACAGCACAAGCACTTTGTTGTTGGGGTTCTTCGGGTCGGTCATAAGGTTTGAGTAGCCATTGGTCCAATATGCGCCGGCATCTTGGCGTTTTTGCTGCGTACCCCTTATGAAGCTGGTAGTCGTGCCGTTTACCGCATCGGCGCCGGTTCTTTGCGTACCGTTGAAATCATCAAAGAAGATCACTTCCGGTTCCGACTTTACCGCTGCCGTCGGTAAAAATTTGATGAAAACCCTCAGATTGGCGCCAGCCGCATCGGCCACCGCGAGGCCTGCCGGCCTGCTGGAGTAGTTGCCGGAAGCCGGCCCTGTAAAATACTCCGATGTGATGGTGTCAACACCTTCTGTGGGTAGGTTTCTCAGATTTTCCCATGTGATCGAGTTTGCGCTGAAATTGGGTGCGCCCGGGAACCCTGCTGACGTCCAGTTGGATTGTGCGCCCGGCTCCAATTCCAGTACTGCTGTGTAGGCAGTGTTCGTTGCAAACCCCTTGTCGTCGATATCCGGGAACCAAGACAACGTCTGGGTCATGCCGGAGTTCGCAGTGGAATTCTTATCCCTGATTGTGTTCCTGTAGAAGCTTATCGGGTATTGGCCCGCCACCGGCGTCTTTATCGTCCTGACCGGGGCGTACAAAACCGGGTCGTCGGCCGCTGCGGTCGCGATCGCCTGGTCGCCGTCCAATTCCGAGTCAAGCCCGGCGGCGTCCGGCGAGTTAAAGGCGTAGGCAAACGTAAATACGCCAGACGAGAGTATCAGGCCCAGTACCAACAGCCAACTTAAAACTGCTCTGCTTCTTTTGCGTTGCATCTTACTTTCTAACCTCCTTATATAAGATTTGCCTCTTTTGTTTTGGAGTTGTGGTTCTCTATTTTCAGCCGCGCTGCTGACGTGCAACGTGGTTAAACGGCCCAGGCATTCCTGCGAGCGTCATTATCACCCCCTCCCTGCCTGATCAATCAACAATCAAAGTTAACCAATTATGTAAAACAGTCTAGTAACAGGTTAAAATTTTTTCGGGTAAAAAACCCGTTATCGCTCAACCATGCACAGTGGCGAATGATAAACCTCCGCCACTGCCACAATTTTCATGTTATTTTTGCTTGATCGCCAAGTCTACCCATACGGCAAACAGCAGGATGGCCCCTTTGACCATGTACTGCCACATGATCGGCACGTTCATCAGGCTCATGCCGTTGTCAAGGCTTGCCATGACCAGTGCGCCGATGATCGCCCCAAACACAGTCCCGATGCCGCCGGTGGTGCTTGTCCCGCCTATTATGCACCCTGCGATGGTTTCCAGCTCGAACAACGTCCCTGCAGACACTGTCGCAGCGTTCAGCCTGGCAGTAAATACTGTTGCGGCGATGGATACCAGCAGGCCTTGCAGCAGGAATACGACGAACAGCGTCTTTTTCGTGTCGATGCCGGACAGTTTCGCCGCTTCAAGGTTTCCGCCCACGGCGTACACGTGCCGGCCGAAGGGCGTCCTTGTCGTGATCACTATAAAAATGCTGACCGTGCAGCCCAGCACGAGCATCGCGTAGGGGATGCCCCTCCAGCTCGCCAATATTAAGCAAACTGCTATGATGCCGGCGGAGACGATGACCATTTTCAGGATCTCGAGGGACATTGGAAGCACCACGAACCCGTTTTTAATCCTCTTGCTCCTCCTGCGCATGTTCGAAACTAAGAACGCCAGGAGCAGCACAGCGAAAATAATGATGGTAAGGTCGTGGGGTGAGCCTTCGGAAGAGAACAGGCGCGGTATGTAGCCCTGGCCTATGCTCTTGAAAAACGGCGGGAATTCCCCGATCGTCTTGCCGTTGGTCACCAAAAGGGTCACGCCCTTGAACGCGATCATGCTAGCCAGCGTTACGATGAACCCCGGAACGCCCCGGAACGCGACCCAGTATCCGTGCCACGCACCGACGCATAGCCCAAGAATCAGCGTGATCGGAATGGTTATAAACGGGCTGAGCCCCATGTTGACCATCAGGAACGCCACGCAGGCGCCTAGGGTGCCGCACAGCGACCCGACTGACAAGTCGATATGGCAGGTGACCATGACCATCATCATGCCGCTAGTCATAATCCCGATCGTGACCATCTGCAGGAACAAGTTCGACAGGTTCCTCGGCGTCAGGAACAATCCGTTAGTAAGGGATGAAAAAATGACCCAAATGATCAGCAGCGCCGCTATCATGGTGTATTGGCGCATATTGGTTCTTATCGTTTCTTTTAGTGCTGCCATAAACGATTGCTCGGCAGCAAGCCTTTTATCTGCCATATCACATACCTCCCGTTGCGTAAGCAATTATTTTTTCCTGCGTCGCCTCGTCCCTTAACAGCTCGCCCGCAACTTTTCCCTCGCGGATGACTACTATCCTGTCGCTCATACCTAGTATTTCGGGGAGTTCAGAAGAAATCATGATAATGCTGATGCCCCTTTCGACTAAGCGGTGCATAATTGTGTATATTTCGTATTTTGCCCCGACGTCTATCCCTCGGGTCGGTTCGTCCAGTATAAGCACTTTCGGTTCTGTCATCAGCCACTTGCCAAGAACCGTCTTCTGTTGGTTCCCGCCGCTGAGGTTTTTCACAAGCTGCTCCACGGTGGGCGTTTTGATGCTCAAATCCTCGATCGTCTTCTCGACCTCCCTGAGCTCCTCGTCCTGGTCAATCAAGCCGTTGTTCAGCCGTTTTGAAAGGCTGGCAAGCGCCATGTTGTCCCTGACGTTGTCGATGAGGACCAGCCCCTTTGCTTTGCGGTCTTCAGTCAAGTATGCGATCCCTTCTCCAATTACGGTGCTGGGCGAACGGGTGTTGACGGGTTTGCCAAACAGTTTCACTTCGCCCGAGACCTTTCTGCCCCAGGCGCCGAGTATGCTCAGGAACAATTCGGTCCTCCCCGCGCCCATCAGGCCCGCTATACCCAGTATTTCGCCTTGCCTTGAGAAAAAATGTATATCATCAAGCGCTTTCTTGTCGGGTACTTCAGGGTTGATTACCGTCCAGTTCGAGATCTCCAGCGCGGTTTCCCCGGCTGTGTGGCTCGCTGTCGGGAAACGCTGCGTCAGCTCCCTGCCAACCATCAGTGATATGAGTTTTCCTTCCGTCAGCTCCGACGCTTCAAACGTGCCCCTTGTCCTGCCGTCGCACAAAACTGTGACCCTGTCGGCTATTTCAAACACTTCTTTCAACTTGTGCGAGATGAAAATGCATGTCATCCCCTTTGCTTTCAGTTGCCGCAGTATTTGAAACAGGTTTTCTATCTCGGTTTCCGTAAGCGACGACGTAGGTTCGTCCAAAACGAGGAGCCTCGCTTCTTTCGTGAGCGCTTTCGCGATTTCAACCAGCTGCTGCGTACCGACTCCGAGGTTGATCGTAAGCGTTGACGGGTTGATGTTCAAGTTGACGTCCTTAAGCGCCTTGTTTGCCCTAATAAAAGATTCATCCCAGTTTATAAGACCCCGTTCGACTATTTCGTTGCCAAGAAATATGTTTTCACACACATTCATGTACTTTATCAATGACAGCTCCTGATATATGACCACCACGCTCGCCTTTTCGCCGTCCTTTATCGAGCCGAGTTTCACGACATTGCCGTTGATGACGATGTCGCCGCTGTACGTACCGTACGGATATACGCCACTCAATACTTTCATGAGGGTCGACTTGCCGGCGCCGTTTTCCCCTACCAGTGCGTGGATTTCCCCTTCCTTGACCGTGAAATCCACGTCGTCAAGGGCCACGACACCTGGAAATTCTTTTCGTATATGCCTCATTTCTAATATATTGTTATCCATAATTCACCAGCTTTCAGTTTGTAAGCTTATGTTATAAAAATAGGTTGGGAAAGCATATGCTTCCCCAACCCGTAGGCCTAATTACTCGACATCAGCTGCGTCCATGTAACCAGCTTTGATCGGTAGATCCCAGTTGTCCTTTGTAATCGAGGTTGCAGGGAACCCAAGAACCTTAACGTCAATCTTGCCGTTGTTTTCGGTTGAGTCTGATCCCGGATCCTCCCCTTTGGACATTTTGACCGCAGCCTGGAATGCCGCTGCTGACATGTCCCTGACGTCAAAGAACACGGTCATCCCCTGTGTGCCTTCCCTGATGCGCTTGATCGCGTCGGATTCGCAGTCCTGGCCGGTCACCGGGACTTTGCCGTCGAGGCCGACAGCCGCAAGCGCCTGGATGGCGCCGCCGGCGGTGCCGTCATTCTGAGCGATGACGCCTTGAATGTCGTTGTTGTTCGCAGTCAGCGCCTGCTCCATGTGGCGGAGGGCCGCGCTTGGCTGCCAGTCGATGCAGTCCTGCTCTGCTACGATTTTGAAAGCGCCGCTGTCAAGCTTGCTCTGGATGGCGGCGACCGCCCCTTCGCGGAGCGGGATGGTGGTGTTGTCCAGCGGGTCGCCCTTCAGTATGACGATGTTGCCGCTTTCTACATTGTTCGCTATGTACTCGCCCATAAGGTACCCGATCTTGTACTGGTCGAAGGTGACGTACAGGTCAACATCGGCGTCCATTATCAGCCTGTCATAGGAAATCACCGGAACTCCGGCTTCGTGTGCAATTTCTACGATGTTTTTGGCCGCTTCTCCGTCGTGCGGCGCGACGATCAATGCGGTGACGCCCTGGGTGATCAGGTTTTCGCACTGGGTCTGCTGCCTGCCGGCGTCGTTGTCGGCGATTTGGATGTTGACTTCAATGCCCATGGACTCCGCTGTACTCTCAAAGGACTCTTTGTCAAGAACCCAGCGTTCCTCACGCTGCGTCGGCAGTGATATGCCTATCTTCACTACGCTTGGTTGTTCGCCAGGTGGTGGCGGCGTAGTGCCGCCGCCGCCGCCGCCGCAGCCAAACATACCGAGTGCCAACACTGCAATCACCATAATTACAATAACTTTTTTCATTTCTCTCCTCCTTTAATAATATAATACATTTCTGCAACTTAAGCTAAAACGCTTTGCGCTTTAGTTAACAATAGTTGGTTGGCGGCAGCAGCCCTGCCGCCCGGCATCACACTCCCCCGGTCTGTATGATGCGGACATCGTTGATCATTTCGCCCACGCAGGCCAAAACCAGCCCGTTGATCCCGCTGTCCTCGCTGTCGTCGTATATAATGTGCGATATGCTGCGCTCCGGCGAAAAAAGGGCCAACCGCTTGCGGATTTCGTCGCTGAGTGCTTCGTTGAACGCTTCCCCGCCAAAAACGATCGCGGCAGGGTTGATGATCGCTGTATAATTCGCGGCGATAGACGTGAAAAAGTTGACCAAGGCGCTGGTTGAGCTGTGGTTCGCGTTTTCACTGCCGCGTTTGTAGTCGTTGATGAACGGGGTCATTTTGTTTTCTAGGTAGCCGCCTTCCATGGTGTAGTCGAATTGCGGGGCTTCCCCGTCAAGTGGCGCCATAAACCCCAGCTCGCCGGAAAAGTTTGACGACCCTCGGTAAAGCTTCTTGTTTATGATGATCCCCGACCCCATGCCGTTGCCGGCGTATATGTATACAAAATTGTCAACTTTTTTCTTTCTCAGATAGGCGTTGTAGTAGCCCACCGCTGTCAGCTTTACGTCGTTTTCAATATATATAGGGGCGTCGAAATACACCGACAGCTCCTTTTCCAAGTCCACGCCTTCCCACACTTCGATCTTGGGAATCGCGAATATCTTTCCGTCCGGCATCAGAGCCCCCGGTATGCCTATGCCGATGACCTTGACGTCAGACCGGGCATGGCCAAGCACAGTTTCAACCGCAAGAACCGTCGAGTCAATCGCAGCCCTGCTTGTGGAGTTGTCGAGTTCGCACACCGTCTCGTAAAGCGTGTTGCCCACAATGTCGGTCAGCCTGCACAAATACTTCCCCCACGAATAGTAGAGGACAACGATGCAGCCGGCGTCGCTGTTTATCTGGTACAGGACGGCTTTCCTCCCGGCGCCCTCCGTCGTATGGCCCGCCGCGCAGACAGTTCCGGTGTCTTCCAAATCGCTAATGATCCTGTTGACCGTCGGAAGGCTCAGCTCCGCGAGCTCCGCGAGCTTCGGCTGCGTAAGCGTACCGTGCTTGAACAGCAGTCGTTCTATTGTTGAGGAATTTACTTCCTTCAGCGTTTGGGGTTTTCCAATTAATGCCATTTCAGCTACCCATTTATTAATAAAGTTTGCTAATTATACAACATTTATTCTATCATTGTCAAGATTCAAGTAAATGGTTTCGCAATAAATTTGAAATATTTTTGTAACATTTGAAAAGGAGCAGGACCTGAGAGTTGACTCAGACCCTGCCCCGCCTGTTTCTGTTACTACAAATGAGACTACTGGTACAGAACAACAGAGCCAGCAAGGGCTAAACCCTGCCGGCTCGATATTTTCCATAACTCTTGATATTCTTAATC
>JGI24705J35276_12238468_pt1 | contig 23220 bp, 24 predicted proteins | sample TergutNt197P4_FD_35276 | JGI IMG/M metagenome (IMG submission 35276) | reverse complement strand
GTCAGTTATCCAAATATTTTAACACTTATTTTTCAACTATTTTTCTCATTTTTAATCCATTATACTATTTTATAACGAACTATTGTTATGTACTATAAATTTTGTATTTTGCTTTCGGTACACGGTATTTAATTTGGTAAAACAGCCTTCGGCGGCATCGGGTCCGTCCACTGGAGCGTTACCACCTTTTTCAAATGCCAGATATTGGTCAATCAGCTCAATTTGATCAGGCGATTCCTTTTCGTCGATGTTAAACCAGACATTACGGCGTTCAAAAAAAGACTGTGTTGCTTCTATTCGGTCATATTTATCGCCTTTAGGGCGCTTATCTGCTCGTACCGGCACGTAATAGCCTCGCTCATCACCTTCGGCGTCAAAGTCATTGACAAACTCATCCATTGCAAAAAGTCCTTCAATCCAATAACGGATTTTCTTGCAATGCTGCAGCTGATCTTCGTATAAGTCATAAAGCCATTTAACCAGTGTTGTCCGGGATTTCTGTCGAAGAAAAACATGTATAACATGAAATTCCCGTCCTTTCTTTCCCATCAGTATCATGCCTTTATGGCAGGCATTGGTTTTATAGGACAAGTCGCCGTAAAAACAAAGGGCATCGTATTCGCCCAAGGACAGCATCTTTTTCCACTGCATATCATCGTATTGGAATACCGTACCATCTTCGATATGTACGTGCATGTACTCGCGCATAAAAGAGCGGTAAGGCGTGTTAGCAAACTTAGCCCGCCAGTAAGCAGCGGATGTTTTTCCCGGCCAGTTGGGTTCAAAGGTATTAAAGTCTTTAACGGCACGAACGGTCAATGTATGATAGATGGATTTTTGTCTTTCGTTGTGAGCTTTCGTAGCCAGCGTTTTAAATTGTACTTTTAGCCGGTTTGTGATACTGTTTTTATGAAAATTATTATTGGCATACACAAAGCGTTTGGTTGCTCCATCGGCTTCGTTAAAGCAGCCCATCAGGTCTTCAAATATCCACTCGACGCCTTCACGCATCAGACGATCGTTGTTTACATGGCGCCGGTTGTCCACGTCATCGACTACGATGTAATCAGGGCGTTGGTCTTCTTCTCGGACGCCACGAGGATTTTGTCCAAACCCCAGGGCCATGAATCGCACTCCGTCAGCGGTCAGAAATTCACCTTCTGCCCAGTCGCCGTATTTGTAGCGTAAGCCATAATCATTTTCCAGACGCTTATTAAACTGTAATTGCGCCTGAGATGCCGAAAGCAGTTTTTGTGCTTTGCGCTCGGTTTCACCAATCAACAACATATATTTCATACGTCCTGTGTACATTAGGTATAAGGGTATTCCCATATCCACATGTACAGACTTGGCTCCGGAACGATAAATTTCCAACTGTTCGTAGATTTCATTATGATTGATTATTCTTTCGGCAAAATCTTTATGAAACCAGGCGCATGGGGATTTGGCATAAGTTGGGAAATAGTATTCAAACCATCGAACATAATCACTTTCCAGATTTCTAATCCGGCTGAGTTTATCGGTCAACGATTCGTTAATATTAATAACCGTTGCTTTAGCAATCCGGCGACAATGCTCGTCGTAATTGTTAAGTGTCCTTTGGAATCTTTTGTCGATAATCTCACTCATTTCAGAGAATCCAATTTAGCACGATGATTTAAAAATGATTTATGATATTCGGTAAATTTTACCGCTGTTTCCGGGTCAACTCCGACCACCCACTCGTCAAATTCTTTGAATACAGATACGATGACCGGCAGCGATACCCGTCCATCAAAATATTGCAGCGTTTTAGCAATTTTGCTCAAGGCATCCGTGTCCACCTTCGTTTTGTTTCCTTCCACTACCGTTTTCAATTCCTGCTGCAGGAGTTGGCGTATTTTACCGGGCGAAGAAAGAAAATTCTCACGGCGTTTGTCCCAATTCATTTGCCCACGCCACTTGGAGAGGGTTGCTTCCGTGATATTCAACTGTTCGCAGATAGCGTTACAGGTCAGTCCCTGTTCTACGAACAGGGTTTCCGCGTCGTCATACAATTTGTGTTTGGGCTTTTTTACCATTATTTTTTTATGCAAAGTTGGTTTTGCTGACCTTTATATTAAAAAAAAGTGTCATACTATTACACTTTTTTTGTGTAGGCGATTGATAAGGTAGATTTTTGTGCTGAAAAACGAAACGGGATGAACGTATTTGTACTCAATGACGAAACGAAGAAAAACTCGCACGGGTTTTACCTGATGAATGCCGGTGGACGGTTTGACCGTTTTCGGGAAAATCCGGTAATGCTTAACAACCACGATTTAACTCAATTGACAGGGAAGTGGTTAGATTTAAAAACGGAAGGTTCTTTGCTTGTGGCTACTCCGGAGTTTGACGAAGGCGATCCGGAAGCAATGAAAATCAAAGGAAAAGTAGAAAGAGGTTACTTAAAGGGTGCATCTCCCGGTATTGTTATTTTAAGTGCCGAATGGCGGGAGAATCCCGCAACGAAAGAATTGGAAATTTTTGTAACCGAATGGGAACTGTTTGAAGGTTCCACTGTAGCTTTACCTTCCAACGCGGGTGCATTAACGCTCAAGGTGTATGACATCAATCATCAATTAGTCAGTGATGATAGCGTTCGTCTTCATATTGAGAATATTATCCGGCTGTCTGTTTCAAGGGAAAATCAAACAATCATTAAAAAGGCAAAGATGAATGAAATTAAATTAACTGCCGAAGCCCTTGTGGCATTAGGTATTAAGGAAGATGCGGATGGAGCTGCCATCAGTGCAGCTGTGATTGCATTGAAGGCAAAAGAGGCGCAATTGACAGCCGATCTTGCTGCGGAAAAACAAAAAACCGCCGACGCTTTGAAAAAGCAGGCGGAAAACATGGTGGACTTGGCTGTGAAAGCCGGTAAGATTACAGCAGACAAAAAGGAAATTTTTGTAAAGCTGGCTTTAGTAGATTTTGAAACCACGAAATCAACTTTAGACGGCATACCGGAAAAACAGTCCCTTGCAGCACAAATGCAAAGTGTTGCCGGTGGGAATAACATTCCAAAAGAACGTGAAAACTGGACGCTACTGCAATGGATGAAAAACGACATGACGGGATTAAACAAGCTGAAATTGGAATCTCCGGAGGTTTACACCCAAATTGCAAACAGGAAATAACTTTTAAATTTTTTGAATATGGCAGGAATAGCAAAAGAATTATGGCTCAGCCTGATTATGGAAGGAATGGTACCGGATACCTCTTTTCTTTCCCACTCGGTGGACATGACCGAGTTTGTAGAGTACAATAAATTGAACTTGGCGGAAGCCGGTGTTGATCCGGAAGTATTGATTGACAACGATACTTACCCTGTTCCGACTTCCCAGCGCGATGATATTCCCAAAGAATTGTTGCTGCATACGTTCGACACCAAGAACACGGTAGTGCGTAACATTGAAGAAAAAGAATCTGCTTACGCAAAAATGGAAAGCGTTGTTCGTTCACACCGGAACGCAATGGTCAAAAAGATTTCCACTTTTGCTGCCCACAACTGGTGTCCGACGCAAAACGGTGAATTTACTCCGGTCATTGCGTCCAGTGGAAGCGTCAATTCCTTTGGAGTGAAAAAAGTATCTTTTGAGGACTTTTTAGACATGGAAGCCAAATTCCGCGCTTTGGATGTGGATATGAATACTTTGGTTGCGGTGTTAAATGCCGTACATTTGTCCGATCTGCGCAAAGAGGACATCAAACTCTACAAAGAGGTGATATCGTCCAGCAAACTGTTCTCTTTTTCCATTTTTACTTTCAGCGGCTTGCCTTATTTCGACACTACGACAGGACAGAAAAAGGCTTACGGTTCGGCTCCGGGAACGGACGATACGCAGGCTACGCTTGTATATTGCGATAAGGAAGTGATGCGTGCCATGGGAGATACGGAAGTTTTTGCCAAGTACAAAGACCCCGAACAGCGTGGAGACGTGATTGGTTTCCAGCAGCGTTTTACGGCTTATTCCATCCGCAACAAGTACGTTGGCGCAATTTATAGCGGAAAATAAAATTACAGGGAATGGGCATTGACTATAACAGCGTTGTGTCGGCTATCTCTGTCTTGGCAGGTATAATCGTATCCACGTTTTACGCTCGCAGGGCAAAGAAAGCTGAAGTGTATGCAAAGGAAATCGAAAACACATCGCTTCTGATTAAGAGCGCCGACGAGATGGTCGATTTGGTAAAAAAGGCAAATGCCGAAGTGGTAGAGAATCAAAAAAAATTAATAAATGAACTCAAAGATGAAATTGAAAAAACACGAAAATCAGTCGATCGGCTGGAGCATGCAATTAAACGTATTGACCTTTGTACTTATCGCAATCAGTGTCCTGTATATGATGAGTTGCAAAAGTCGGAAGGAAATCATGAAGGCAGAGGAAAAAACAACCATCGAAGTCGTCACGGAAACTCTCAGGGACACAATGGTAATGGTACAGCAGGACAGAGCGCTAATTCAGGCGCTGCTGGAGTGTGACAGTATTGGGCAGGTACATATCAAAAACTTGCTGGATTACCAAACGGGAGATCGGTTAAAACCTCCACAAATCAATGTGGATAATAATGTTTTAACCGCAATTTCATACGCGGACTCTATGCATATTTATTTAACATTAAAAGACCGGTACAGGGAAAAGCAGACGGATAATAAGGAAAAAACAACGAAATATATTTACGTAAACTATCTTACCCGATGGCAAAAGGTGCGATTATGGATCGCTAATCTTCTTATGATAATCCTGCCCGTTACCAGTATTCTTTATTTAAAATTCAAAATTTTTCAAAAATAAATTATCATGGCAGAAGAAAAAGATAAAAATCAAAATTCTGCCGGACAAAGTCCGGAACAGGAAAAACAGGGCAAGTCGACGAATACGAAAATGTCCGTATTGATTGCTTCCTACAAAAAGTCTTACCCCAATGAAAAGACTTTTCATGTAACGTCCGATTATCAGGTTTTTCTTGGCAAAGATTTAGCTTTGGCTAAAATGCACCAGAAGAAAGCAGATGCAAACAAAGAAGTACAAACGGTTAAATTGTAAAGATCATGTTACCGAATGTAATTATTAAACTTGAAAATGGCGCCATCGGTAGGGCGGTAGCTTCTGCCGACGGCGTTGCCGGATTGATTCTTACCGGAACGCCGGAGGGCAACATGGAATTAAACACGGTATATCAATTGGCATCGCTCCGCGATTTGACCAATCGGGGTGTAACGGAAGAAAACAATCCGCTTTTGATGAAAGATGTATCTGCTTTTTACAAGCAGGTGGGCGACGGTGCGGAGTTGTACCTGATTGTGGTTGCCCCTGCGACCACGCTGACAGCAATGTGTGGAACGGATGAGACTTCTGCTTTACGCCGGTTGATAGATTATGGTAAACGCCGGATACGTCTGGTTGGTATCAACCGGATACCCGTAAAAGGTTACTTAGCAAATGTTTCAGACACCGGTATAGATCAGGATGCTGTTATGGCAGCAGATAATGCCCAAAACGTTGCCTCCAGTTACACAAGTCAGGTGAATCCTTTCCGCGTGTTTGTGCCTGCGATCCTGTGGGATGGAACAACCGACAATCTGTTTTCACCACGGGAAGCTTCTTTTAACAGAGTAAGCTTTGTTTTGGCGGCTGATGCAAAATTTGATGATTTTACTTCACTGGCTATCGGTCAGGTCTTGGGACGTGCAGCAACTATCCCTGTAAATCAATCCATTGCACGGGTAAAAACAGGAGTTATACAATCGGGTAATGCTTATCTATCTGATGGTAGTACCGTAGAAGAAAAAACGGGATTAGCCGAATCATTAAATGATGCCGGTTATATTTTCTACCGGACATTTATTGCTAAAAATGGCTATTATTTAAATGATGATCCGATGGCGGCTCCGCTGACGGACGATTACAGTAACTTGAATTTGGGACGCGTAATAGACAAAGCGATTATCCAAGCCTATATTGCCTACATTGATGAAATCAACGACAATGTACAGGTGGATAAGAATGGTAAGGTTTCACCCGAATTGTGCAAGTATTTTGAAGGACGCATAGAAAACGCCGTAGCAATTGCGATGCAAAATGAAATCAGCAGTTTTGACACTTCTATTAATCCCGACCAAAATATTTTGTCATCGTCACGGATGGATGTTGTCTGCAGAATTGTTCCAACCGGAATTTTACGGGAAATCAGTGTGTCGCTTGGCTTTGAAAATCCAGCGCTGAAAAAATAATTATAAATTATGAATTAGTAACTTATGGTAAGGATTAATAACAAGGAATATGCTTGGGGCGATATTACGGTAGTCGTATTGGGACGTCCGGTAATCGGTATTACCGGTATTGAATACAAGACGAAAAAAGCCAAAGAAGCGCGTTTTGGTGCAGGAAGAGAACCCAAGTCCATACAACATGGCAAACGTGAGTATGAAGGAACGCTTACGCTGATGCAAAGTGAAGTGATTGCGTTGAACAAGGCTGCACAGGCGGGAGGTCACAAGGATATTTTGGATGTAGATGTAGATATTATCGTTGCCTACATAGGTGACAATAGTATTATAACCACGGATAAGATTACCTGTGCTTCTTTTTCCGAGATGCCCAAAGGCATGAAAGAAGGAGATTTGCAAAGCGAACATGCCATGCCTTTCGTAGCGTTGGATATTGAGAATGACATCGTATAAACCACTAAATCTCCTAAAGGGGACTTTGGTGATTTAATTAATAATTAAAAGCATTTTAAAAATGGATAAAAAAGATTTGGAACAAAAGATTACAGGGTGGAAAGGGAAGTACCCGAAAGGTGTTTTCGTTTATGAAACCGAAGATGGTAAAACGTGTTATCTGCGCACTCCAGAGCGCAAAGCGCTTTCTGCTGCCGCTGTGATTGGCAAAAATGATCCGCTCAAGTACAACGAAATCCTGTTGAATAACTGCTGGTTAGACGGTGACGAAGCCATTAAAATGGAAGACAAATACTTCCTTGGTATTTCTGGCAAACTGGCGGATTTGGTTGAAATTGCGGAGGGGGAGTTAAAAAAGTTATAGAGGGGACTGGGCTTGAAAATGAGGTCGGGTGGCTATTTAAAACGGATGCCATTATTCAAGCCTGGCTCCACATTGATCCGGATGAATTGTCCGACGAAACCTGGGGACACAATTTACGCATGTCCTTATGGCTGGAATCCCGGCACATTTATCAATTAAGCAAACTGTTCAGATAATGTGCCAATGTGCTTTGGAAATTTATTAACCCTCAACTCTTAATTCTCAACTAAAAGTGGCTTCTTCCTACGAATATATTATCAGTCTGCAAGACAAGATGAGCGGTACGATGAACAAAATCATTGGGACGAGCGGCACTGTTGTATCGTGTTTGGAGACCATGAGTAAAAAGCAAAAGGAATTACAGGGAACTACAGGTGATTTGGGTGGCAGTATTTTTTCTTTGAAGCAAAAAATAGACCTTCTGCAGACAGAAAAGGAATTGATACCCGCCTCCAATACCACCCTGATACGGAAGTACAATACCGAAATTCAAAAACTGAACGGGAACATTGACCGGTTGAACAATCAAAGCGGTAGCGGAATAAGGAAATGGACAAACGAACTGACTTCTGCTATCCCTGCATTGAAGCTGATTACCAACCCTATTGTACTGGTTACCGCCGGCATTGCCAAGCTGACGCAAGCAGTCAGTTCGGGTATTGAGGCGTGGAACCAGCGGGCTGCTGCAGAAACAAGGTTATCTGCAATCATGCGCAATACGATGAATGCAAGGGATGCGGATGTACGGTCAGTCCTTGACTTGACTTCTGCACAGCAAAAATTGGGCGTAGTTGATGCAGCTGCTCAAACCGCCGGAGCACAGGAACTTTCTACTTATCTTAGCCGCAGGGACAGTCTCGAAAAATTATTGCCGGCTATGAATGATATGCTGGCACAGCAGTATGGACTGAATGCTACACAGGAACAGGCGCAAAATATTGCATCCATGATGGGTAAGGTGATGGACGGGCAAACAGGGGCGCTGAGCCGCTATGGGTACAAGTTTACAGAAGCGCAGGAAAGAATACTGAAATACGGGAAGGAAACCGAGCGGGCTACAGTCTTGACTCAGGTAATCGCAGATTCTGTCGGAGGCGTTAATGCAGCATTGGCTGCCACGCCGGAAGGGAAATGGAAACAGCACGAAAATGAAATGGGCGAACTGATGGAACGGGTCGGTAAAGTAGCTGTGGGTTTCCGCACCACCCTTTCCCCTGTTATTGAATCCATAAGCGCATTGTTTGAGAAGTTGGTTGGATGGTTTGAACAGAACGGAGAAGCCCTGTCCATCTTTTTGAATAAAATAACCGCTGCGGTTTCTTTTGCTTTGAAAGGTGTATTCAAAACTTTGAAAGGTATTGTTAAACTGTTCTTTTGGTGGTGGGACGCCCTCAATACGGGAAATCCTATAATATGGGGATTAACAGCAGCTATTGCAGCAACGACTATCGCCCTTAACACCCACAATATTGCTGCAGCGGCAACGGCGATGTGGGACGGTATTGTTGCCGGTAAGACATGGCTTCTGACGGCAGCGCAATGGGCGTTGAATGCTGCATTTTGGGCAAATCCTCTCACATGGATAGTTGCCGGAATCGCCGTTTTGGTAGGATTAATTGTTATGTGTGTTACCAAAGTACAGGGATGGGGGAAGCAATGGGATGTAATAGTCAATTTTGCAAAAAATCTGTGGGAGTTATTTTGTGAATCATTTAAATTTCGTTGGAACCTGCTGACCAATGGCTTTATGATGGGATTGGATACTATCAGACTTGGCTGGTATAAATTCAAGGAAGCTGTTGGCTTGGGCGATTCCAACGAAAATCAAAAGATGATCAGCCAAATCAGTGATGATGTAGAGAAACGGAAACAGGCAATTACTGACGGAGCGAAGAAAATTAAAGATTTAACCGAAAAAACAAAAGATTCTCTGACATGGGAGTTGTCATGGAAAAAAGACGAAACAAAAAAAGAGAAAAAAACAGATAAGTTAACCGACTTTACGAATGCTCCATTTAATCAATTTATTGATCCGGTTGTCAATACCCAAAAAGGAAAAGACGAGAAAAACACAAATGAAAAAATTGATCTTGGTAATCCCGTCCTCGACTTGAAAGGCAGCAGCGCCTATTCGGCAATTGTATCCAAATTAAATCCGGTACGTTTGGCTTCTTTGGCAACCAAAGCAGTCGCCGCGGTTGCGATTCCAGCTATGCTGTCTACCAATATGGCAGCAGCGATTCCGGGCAGTCCGATAAAAGAAAAAGAATTTGACGCTGCCAAAACAGAATATGTACAGGAAAAAGATAAGAATCCCGTTCCGGTTAAAATTGTCGATTGGTCATCTTCGGCGTTGGCTTTATTTCCAAAATCAAATAATAGTGTTCCAAAACCGGTTGTTAATGTTACATTGCCGGAACCAGTAACAAATATCAGTGTGCCGGAGCCTGCCGTCAACGTTACATTACCGGAAGCGATTACCAATATCAATGTGCCAGAACCGGTAACAAATATTAATGTCCCGCAGCCGGCTGTTAACGTTGCATTACCGGAAGCGATTACCAATATCAGCGTGCCGCAGCCGGTAACAAATATCAATGTGCCGCAGCCCGCTGTCAACGTTGCATTACCGGAAGCGATTACCAATATCAGCGTGCCGCAGCCGGTAACAAATATCAATGTACCGCAGTCCGCTGTCAACGTTACATTACCGGAAGTGATTACCAATATCAGCGTGCCGCAGCCGGTAACAAATATCAATCTACCACAGCCGGCTGTCAACGTTGCATTACCGGAAGCGATTACCAATATCAGCGTGCCGCAGCCGGTAACAAATATTAATGTACCGCAGCCGGCTGTTAACGTTGCATTACCGGAAGCGATTACCAATATCAGCGTGCCGCAGCCGGTTGCCAATGTGACAATTCCTCAATCCATTTCTCTTTTTGAATTGGGTGAAACTACCGATGACAGTCAAAATACAATTACTGAAAGCAAGGGCAGAAATAATCAAATTGACCGTTTTTGCGACCAGGTAGTTATTCATATCGCAAATGCAGACAGTAAGGGATATGAACAAATCAGAAGCGAAGTGGAAAAAGTATTAATGGATGTATTGGATGATTATGGCTCCTAAGTTTGACATCGGGAAAATATTACTGAGTTATATCGGTTATAAGGGCTTGCCTTATCCGGGGGCTTTCTTTGGTATGCTAATGTCGAAGGGAGGAAAGCAACCGGAATATGAAGGACTGCCACAGGGGCAGCCACAACAGGAATTTACCAATAAAGGATCACGGTTATACAAAAAGGATCACCTTGGCCGGTGGTATTTTATGCCGGTCACTTTTATTACCGACGAAAAAGAATATGAAATGCCGGAAGCCGTATTAAGCATTACCGGAAAGAAAACAATTATTGAAACGCCGATGGTCGGACGTAAAGGCAGTGTTAAGGAATTGATTAATATTGACGATTATAAAGTTTCGATTGCCAGTTATGTTCAATCAACCGACGGAACTTACCCCGAAGATGCCATTACGGAAATTAGAGAACTGTTTAATGTTAATCAATCGGTAGAATTAGTATCGGCACTTACGGATTTGATTTTTGATGACGGCGATAAAGTAGTAATAACGGATATTAGCTTTCCGTCCACTCCGGGTGTAGAAGACGGGCAAATCGTGAAAATCGAGTGTGTAACGGATAAACCTTTTGAATTAATAATTGAAAACTGAGGATTATGCTGTACGTGCTTTGTAGTCGAATTAGTATTGGCGGGATGTTGTTTCGAGGTGTACATGATGTGCATATAGAGCGCTCCATATACAAGATGGGAGCTGCAGCAGTGATTAAGGTTCCGGTTACGGCAATGCTTCAGTTTAGCGGTATGCCTCCGACGGAGATTGAAACGGCCAAAGCGATTAAAGCTGGAGATCCGGTTTCGATTGAACTGGGTTATGATGGCGATTATAACATGGAATTTAATGGCTATGTAAAACAGCTGAATTTGAAAACGCCGCTCGAAATTGTTTGTGAAGATGCTTTTTATTTGACACGCAAGCAAAGTATCGCTCTATCCGGCAGAACCACTCTTGAAGAAGTTTTGAAAAAATGTGGTTTGAATATTGGATATTGCGCTACTTTGACATTAAGTCAGTTTCAAGTGGATAACAAACCTGTTTCGTGGGTTTTGGGAAAACTGGGGAAAGATTACGGGCTAAGCATCTTCTTTGATACTGACGGAAAAGTGTATGTCTGTGAACCTTTTAAAGTGGTGGGCGATACGGTAAATTATATGCTCAGAAAAAATGTCATCAAGGATGATGATTTGAAATATCAATTAGCAGAAGATGTAAAACTGAAAATCAAAGCGGTTTGTATTTACCGTGACGGGACAAAAGTGGAAGCGAAAATCGGCGCATCGGACGGAACGGAAAAAACTGTTTATTTTTATGATGTGCAGGACAAAAACGAATTGGCAGTATTGGCAAACGCTGAACTGAAACGGCACTGTTATGATGGATATTCAGGAAGGATAGAAACTTTTTTGTTTCCATTTGCAGCTCCGGCCATGTTGGCAGAGTTGCGGGATGAAGTGTATAACGAGCGGGATGGAAGATATTATGTGGAAAGTGTTGCAGTGAATTACGGACGGAGTGGCGCCAGGCGAACAGTTGAAATAGGACTTAAAATTTAATTACGAATATGAATAAGGCAACGGATTTGTTGAGAAAGAAACTTGATGGCAGACTACGGGAGGCTTCCGGCTCTTCGCTTTATGGAATTGTACAATCAGTGGATGAAAATAAACGGACTTGTACGGTACAAATCGGAGAGATTGATTATGAAGATGTATTGCTTTATTCTGTGGAAAATTCCGATTTGAAAGGATTTGTTTTGATTCCTGTTGTTAACAGTACGGTTTTAGTTTCGCGCATTGCCGGCAGCGATCGTTTTTTTGTGGATTTGTTTTCCGAAATAGACAGGATTTTATTTACCTGCGGTGATAAAATGAGTATGAGCATTGATAAGGAAACCGTGTCTATACTTTCCGACAAAACCACATTCAAAATTACACAATCCGGTTTTACAGTTACACAATCCGATTTCGGACTTAAAAAGACTTTAAACGACCTCTTAACAGCGTTGAAACAATTGACTGTTCCAACGGGTGTAGGTCCTTCGGGTATTCCCATAAACGTGGCAAGTTTTCAGCAAATACAACAGGACTTGGAAAACTATTTAGAGAATTGAAATATGGCATTAGTAAAATCGACAATCCAGAGTGAAATAAAATCGGCGTTTACATCGGTGATGAATCAAGATGATGACGACCGTGATGGGGCATTGGATACGTTGGCGAACACGATTGCCGACGCAGTAATCAACGCAATTAAAAGTATGGAATTAACTTATTCGGCAGGATTAACCAGCCCGCAAGGACCGGTAACCGGTACGTTTAATTACACTATTTCGTAATGATTGATATTAAGCTGCAGGCATTGGACGGAGATATTGCATGGGATAATGATGATTTACTCTATGTGGAAAGTACAGAGCAACATCAGCGGGACATACTGCTCGCCGGAAAGGGACATTTTAAATCATTCCCCTTGATTGGTGTAGATGCAATGAGTTACGTAAATGAGGAAAATCCAGATTCTTTTTTCCGTTCCGTCCGGAAAGAATTTGCCCGTGACGGCATGACGGTTAAAAGGTTGTCTGTGAATCATATTGATGCAAATTATTGATATGAAAACAATACAGACTGAAAACAATCAGACAGTTTACGATATTGCTGTACAGTATTATGGCACGGTAGAAGCAGTCCGTGAAATTCTGTCATTCAATCCGGATATAAGGAATGATGCCAAAAGTAACAATATGGATGTTTCGGATTTTCATTTCGACTTGCCGGTTGTAGCAGGGAGTAAGTTAATAATCGATGAAAAAAGTCTGATGATGAAAAAGAACATAATAAAGGAATTACAAAAAGAACAAATAACCACATGGCAAGGACAATAAACGAAATAGAACAAAGCATTACCGGAAAGTTACAAAGTAAACTTACACTATCGTCTTCCAGCGTCGCGGAGTGGCGGTTGTGGGTGTCTGTCTGTGCAATGGCTGTTCATACTTTCGAATTAGTACTTGACTGTTTCAAAAAGGATGTGAATGACAATGTGATGACTTCGCGTCCCGGTACAAGGAAATGGTATGAGAGACTTTGTTTTTTGTTTCAGAACGGACACGAACTTGTTTTTGATGAAAAAGACGCCACCTTAAAATATTATACTGATGATCCGGTGTCCCGCATTACCGCTGTTGCTGCTGTTCAAGAAAAGGATGGCGTAATCATCATTCGGGTCGCCAAAAGTAATAATGGAACAATCGTTCCTTTTAATGATATTGAGCGCCTGAATTTTACCAATTACATTAATGAGAGCAAACCGCTTGGAAGCAAAACTGTGATCCTGAGTACTAAGGCAGATAAAGTACGGTATTCGGTTCAAGTATTTTACGATCCTGCCTGTTCCATTGAATTGATACAGGAACGGACAGAAAAGGCAATGTCTGATTTTAAGATGGATCAGCAATTTGGAGGGATACTGTATCCGGAGCGTTTTGTCGATTATTTGATAAACGTTGATGGGGTGATAACGGTTAAACTGGATTCATTCCTGAGAAAGGGAACTTCCAATGAAGACTTTCTGCCAGTAGACATTTCTGTCCAGTTGGAAGCGGGATATTTCAATTATGATGACGAAAACAGTACAATCTCTTATCAAGCAATTTCAATATTATGAGAAAGCTAAATGTTAATTTTTTACGACTTATCCTGCAATTGTTGCCTCCTCATAAGCGGCAGCCAATACGCTTGTTTGTTCTGCAATCCCTTATTGACTTACTCCCAGTTTACAACGTTTTCGATATCTGGAGGTCGCAGCAGTGCCGATTGATCAATATGAACAGTCAGAAAAAAGTATTGGAAAGTTACTTGAAAATGATAATTCATCCCTCAGTTTTTATTTTGACTTATACGGAAATGCTTGTTTTGATTTCCCTGTTCGTAGAGGAACAATTAATATCTGTGGGCTTGTTGAGTGAAAGTACGGTATTGCTTCCATTATTAGACGAATTAAACATATTAGACGGATTCGATTTTGTAGCATTTGTTCCAGCCGGCACGGATGTAGAAAAGACAAAAATAGAGATAGAAAAATTCAAAGCGATTGATAAACATTATAAAGTTGTGATACAATGAGACGGCATGTGCAATTTACAGGCGTTCGCAGATGGGCGGGCGATGATTTGACAGAATTACAAAGCGAAGTATTCAAGGTGTTGGATACTTTCTTTGCCCAATATGGAAATATCATTATTTCAGGATGTGAAGTGGAAGGCGATGTTATCAAACCCGGTATCGTTGGCTTGTATGGTTTGGATTCCGAAAACAACAAAATATTCAAGGTCGTCCCTTTTGCCGGTCGCGACCAGGATGATTCCTTTCCTGTTTACCTGAAATTGGATTGCGAAACTGTCCAAAGAGAATATGGCGATGGACAGATAAAACCGGTAGCTTACAACTATTTTGCAGCATGGTCAAATACCGTTCCTGAAAACGAAAATTATATAACCATTAACCGCACCGATAATGAACGGTTCATCTTTCAAGTGGTAAAAGAAACCATACAAACCACAGAGCCTAACTCATCCAGTACGGATACTCAAATTACATCAGCAAAACGACTATGGACTATGTTTGGAGCGGCATTATTCACGTTAAAAACAACTGCGAAAACTATTGTTGCTGCTATAAACGAGCTTTATGACGCGAAGCAAAATAACCTTAACAGAACGGTTTCTGGCAATGATAATGCGACCGGTGCAGTTACTGATACCGGTGATAATTTAAATGTCCCTATACCAGTTACGACTACAGCTGGAGCCAGTAATGCTACACAATTAGCTGCCGGAACAAATTCATTGAGAGTTGTAGTACAAAGAATGTTAGATAATTTAGCCAACTTGTTCAATCGAATTACTGCTGCGGAGAACGTAAAAGAAGACAAATCAAACAAAGGCATTGCCGGTGGATATGTTCCTTTGGACGGGAATATAAAAATTCCAAAGGTTTTTTTGCCGGATTTTCTTCTCGGACAGCTATTATATGGAGGTATAGTTAATATTGGTACAAGAGTAGCAACTTTGACAGACAACGGAAAAGCCAAACTGGAAACCAGTTTAGTTACAATTACTTTAACAAATGATACAGCTCCGATAACTGGATTTGCGGCAAATCAAGGAATATTTTATCTTGCATCCACAGGTGGCAATCTTCCGGGAGTTGCCGCACCTTTTGAAGTAGGAGACTGGCTGGTTTCTACCGGTTCAGGATGGGGTAAGATTGACAATACCGATGCAGTAGTTAGTGTGAACGGAAAAACGGGCGCTGTCACTTTGAGCTATTCAGATGTTGGCGCAGCGCCGGCTAACGCTTCATTAACAGCCGATACTGGAACAGGAACAGACCTTACAACTCCGGCAGTAGCTTCAAACGCCACTCAGTCAATACTTCAGATTATATGGGCAAAAATCCGTCAAGTCGCTAATGTAGCAAACAGCAAACAGGGTGCATTAAACCGCACTGTTGCTGGAAATGATAATGCGACCGGTACGGTTACTGATACAGGAAGTAATCTATCTGTACCTGTGCCTGTCACAACGGCAGTAGGGACGAGCAATGCTACACAATTAGCTGCTGGAACAAATTCATTGCGAGTAGTAATCCAAAGAATACTGGACAACATCGCTAATTTGTTCGCAACCAAGTTGCCTTATTACAACAGTTTGTTTGGAGGAGTATCTGGCAGTGGTGTAGTGAACAGAGATTTAGGCTATTATATTAACAGCGTAGCAACTGTTACAGGGATAATTAAAATTGCTTTACCGGTTACTTGGAACAATGTGATGATGAGTATCGAGTTGGATATTTACCAATACAGTGCAGAAGGCGCTTCAAAAATTATTATTGGCGGTTATAATTATTCGTCTCCGGGCTGGAATAATATGTCTGTGCAAATTGTCGGCACTATGTCAAAGGCTGTTCGACTGGCGCATGACGGTACTCATTGCTGTATTTTGTTAGGTGTCGCAACTGATGTTTGGGCATATCCACGGATAGTAGTTAGTAAGATTATTACAGGATATTCTGGCGTAACCTCACTGTCAGGTGCATGTAGTTTTACATTATTAACATCGGAAACAGGATTAACAAATATTGTAACTCCGACAAGAAAGGAAATTCTTACAATAGGCGCGGGCGCTGCCAATGCGGCTGCAGGCAACCATGCTCACGCAGGGGTATATGAGCCTGCGTTTTTTACTTTGCCGGTAGCAAAAGGTGGTACGGGAGGAACAAGCGCACAGACTGCCGTCCAAAATCTATTTAACAATGTAAACAGCAATCCGGGATATTTTGCGGTGTTTAATGACCAATGGGTAAGTTCGGGATATTTAGCTAAAGCTTCTGTTTTAGCGCTTATAGGAGGAGTAGCTAAGGCGGGTGATACCTTGACCGGTCAATTAAAGTTAGCAACTCTTGCCGGTGTTTCATGGATTGATTCTACGGGAAAAAGTGCTACGGGAAGTTCCTTGCACAGACCGGCAAATCCCAATAATTCGTCTGCGGCATCGGTTTTATCTTTTGTAGATGGAGCAGGTAACTATCATGGAATAGGCAATGGTTTGAACAATACGGGTGTTATTGCTTTGTGGGTAAGACATACAGCAGCACAGATAGCAGCAGGAACAAATGCACAACCAGCTACTTTAATTGGTTGTGATGCAAACGGAAATGTTAATATAATGGGGTTGTATCTTTCAACCGGAAGAAATAGTGTTGCAAACCAAATAGTAAGAACGAATGGTAATGGTTATTTGGAAACAGGGTATATTAATACAAGTATTCCTGAGGAAAGTCAGGCTACAAGCAGTGTTTTCTTTGAGCAGGCAAATGACGGCTATATAAGAAAAAAATCTCTTGCTAATTTTAAAACTGAATTGGGGATACGGACAATTGATTTAGCATCCACTACTGAACAATTAACAGGGGAAATGTTTAATGGCAAACCTGTTTATATGCGATCGTTTACATCCAATGCTGGACTTGTCAGTGGAGGAAATCTTACAGTAATCTCAGATTTAAGTACGTATGGCATCAATCCACGCTCATACGTCGCATGGATTGAAAGACCTTTTATATTACAGTATGGACCTGTTCCAGTTGGAGTATCGACTGCAGGAGTTTACATTAGCGCTGCTGATATACGAACTGCTGCTGGCGTAATAACATTATTACTCGGAACAAATGGTTCTCTAAATACTGTTGTACTTCATAATGGTCAAGTAGCTTCGATAGATGTAGGTACTCTATATTTTACTATTAAATATTTAAAATCATAAATATGTTAGCGACGCACGATTCATTAAGCAGTTATCCGGTAAAATATTGGATATTAAAGCCATTTAATTTCATGGCAAAATGCCAGACAAAAAATTTGTATGATCAGTATATTGCCGGCGCCAGAAGTTTTGACTTACGTTTTGCCTGGTACAGAAATAAATGGTACGCCGCTCATGGCGCTCAAATATTCAATATAACGCTTGGCGAGGTATTGGATACGATGATCGATTTGAGTTCTGACCTTCCTATTTATTTTCGTGCGATTGCCGAAGATACCTTTTACAAAAAATCGAATCACACAAAATTGTATAGCGATATTGTAGGATATATCAATGGCAAAAAGCATCAAATGATAGAGCCGATTTATGTTTGCGTGTTGCTCGTATGTATGAGTTGGAAACGAGCGGTGACAAAATTAATTTCATCGGTTGTTATGAAAGTTCAGGGATACCCAGATTATTGGGCTTACCTATGCCAACAATAGCAGCGAAGGCATTAACGCCCATTGCGCTGAGTAAGAAATGGAAAGATAATGATTGTCCGGTTGTGGATTTTATTTAATGAAATTTTAAAGAGGGCTTAATCAATAAAAGCCCCCGATGCAATAGTTTAACGTCTTACTTCCAAACTATTGTTTTGTAAACAAAAAGCGTATCAAGGACGCACACCGGAGGCATAATGCCCTCTGTGCCTTGATACGCTTTTTATTTGGATGTAAGACAATACAAAAATATGAAAATTAATGAAAATATCAAAATATGAACCAACAAAAATTAGTAAAATTAAAAACACCAATTACTTATTATGGCGGTAAACAAGGTATGTTGAAACACATTAGACCGCTTATCCCGGAACATGAATTGTACTGTGAACCATTCGCCGGTGGAGCGGCAGTCTTTTTCAATAAAGAGCCAGCTAAAGTAAATGTTATCAATGATTTAAACGGAGAATTAATAAACTTCTACAAAACTATCGTTACCAACCTTGTTGAGCTACGAGTTGAAGTTAGCAAAACCCTGCATAGCCGTAATCAATATCAACATGCATGGTATATTTACAATAATCCAGATTATTTCAGTAACGTACAGCGTGCATGGGCGGTATTTATCCTAAGCAAAATTGGATTTGCAGGGAAGCTCTCGTCCAGTTTTGGGTTTGACAAATCAGAAGGCAAGCATCCATGCAAAATGCGTTGCGCAAAAGAAATTTTTACCGAAAACTTAAAAGATTTACTCGAGCATTCTACGATAGAAAGCGATGATGCTTTTTCCATCATACGTCGATATGATTGCTCCAACGCATTTTATTTTCTTGACCCACCATACGTAGGAAGTGATATGGGACATTATAGCGGTATGTTTAATGAACAGAGCCTTACAGAACTATTGGAGCTATGTTCTACAATAAAAGGAAAATTCATGCTTACAATGTATCCTAATGAGTTAATTAAAGAGTTTGCAGATCGTTTTGGATGGAAAATTCAAGAAATCGAACGGCAAGTATCAGCTTGTAGAGCCGAATATAGAAGGAGGCAATTAGAATGGATCGTATATAATTATTAATGGCTACTTAACTATCCTTGAAATGATTTTTTAAAGAATTTAAAATTCTAAGTTCGACAGTAGTTATATTTTTTGTACATTTGGTTTTAAATTTTTGTACATTTGGTTTTGGCGATTATATATGAACATTTTCAGTCGCACAAATTCAAAATTTATCACACAAATAGTTGCTTGTATCACTTATGCCATCCCAGAGGAAAAAACAGCCAATTTAGATCCATGCTGTCGAGAAAAATATCTGTTGCTGAGTTATACAAAGCTAAATTTAATTAAACCAGAGAGAGAATGAAAATATTTCCTCATTATACTCAACTCGAATCAATGGATTGTGGTCCTACTTGTTTGAGGATAATAGCCAAGTACTATGGACGCAGCTATACATTACAAAACCTGCGGGAAAAAAGTTTCATCACCCGTGAAGGTGTTTCCATGTTAGGAATTAGTGATGCTGCGGAAAGCATTGGGTTCCATACAATAGGCGTAAAGATAAGTTTCGAACAACTGCAAAATGACGTCAAATTACCCTGTATTTTGCATTGGAATCAAAATCATTTTGTTGTACTGTACAAGGTACAAGGGAAAGGGAAACAAGCAAAAACAATGAGGATGTACATCGCCGATCCCGCTGGAGAAAAATACGAAATGAGCCTCAACGAGTTTTTGAGATGCTGGGTCAGCTCCAAATCTGAAGGAAAAGATACGGGAACAGCCTTATTATTGGAACCTACTCCTAATTTTTATAAGTTCGAAGACGACCAGCAAAAACAAGAGAAGAATCTTGGTTACTTTCTGCATTATTTATTTCCATACAAATCGCAATTATTTCAATTAGTAGTTGGATTATTGCTGGGCAGTATTTTTTCCCTAATTCTTCCATTTTTTACACAGGCAGTAGTTGATCAGGGTATTGGCAATAATAACTTGAGTTTTATAACTTTGATACTGATTGCTCAACTGATACTATCTATTACTCAGATGGCTGTTAATTTTATTCAAAGTTGGATTACTTTACATGTAAATACTCGCATCAGTATTTCTTTAATTTCCGATTTTCTGACCAAACTGATGAAATTGCCTCTGCATTTTTTTGATTCTAAACATATTGGCGATATCATGCAACGCATTGGCGATCACGAACGGATTAAGAGTTTTATGACCGGAACAACTTTGACTACTTTATTCTCATTTTTCAATTTTTTTGTTTTCGCTTGCATTCTTGCATATTATAACTTATTGATATTAGCTGTTTTTGTTATTGGTAACACCTTGTATGTAGTGTGGATTTTACTATTTATGCGTTACCGTAAAAAATTAGATTACAAGCGATTTGCTCAAGCGTCTGCCAATCAGAGTAATTTGGTTCAATTAGTAACCGGTATGCAAGAAATAAAGCTCAATAACAGTGAAAAGCAGCAACGCTGGAAATGGGAACGCATTCAGGTAAAATTATTCAAAATCAGTATTCAAGGAACAGCTTTGGGACAATATCAGCAAATCGGCTCTGTTTTTTTTAACCAAACAACAGGATTATTTATTTCATTCTTATCGGCAAAAGCAGTTGTGGAAGGCAATATCACTTTGGGAATGATGATGTCAATCAGTTACATTATTGGACAACTTTCCGGTCCTATCGGACAAGTTATAGGTTTTGCCCAATCACTACAAGATGCTAAAATAAGTCTGGAACGACTGAATGAGATTCATAATAAAGAAGACGAAGAACAAACCATTAAAAATAAAGTCGATTCTATTCCGTCAAATAAAACATTATGTTTTAAAAATGTAAGCTTTAGCTATGATGGTGCCGAACGCGAATATGTGCTTGAAAATTTAAATTTAGAAATTCTTCAAAATAAGGTAACAGCCATAGTTGGAGTAAGCGGAAGTGGAAAGACAACTATAATCAAATTATTATTAGGATTTTATTCACCAATAAAAGGTAAAATAATCATTGATAATATTTCATTGGATGAAATCAATCCACATCTTTGGCGACAAAGAACCGGAGCTGTTATGCAGGACGGATTTATTTTTTCTGATACCATCGCCGCTAATATTGCCGCAGGCGATGAAGATATAGATAAAAAACGTTTGCTTCATGCAGTTGAAACTGCTAATATTCGTAAATTTATCGAATCACTCCCTTTGAAATACAATACTAAGATTGGAATGGAAGGGAATGGTATCAGTCAGGGGCAACGACAACGACTTCTAATAGCACGAGCTGTCTATAAGAATCCCGACTTTTTGTTTTTAGATGAAGCTACCAATTCGTTGGATGCCAATAATGAACGGATAATCATGGACAATCTAAACCAATTTTATCAAGGTAAAACCGTAGTGATTGTGGCTCACCGGCTGAGCACTGTACAGAATGCCGATAATATCATCGTTCTTGGAAAAGGAAAAGTGATAGAGGAAGGTACGCATAAGGAGTTGACGGCAAAACAAGGAGCTTATTATCAATTGGTAAAGAATCAGTTGGAGCTGGGGATATGAATAAAGAAGAAAAAATAGAGCTGCGTAGCGAAGAATTTCAGGAAGTGCTCGGCGCTGTTCTTCCATGGATATTACAATGTGGCATTACCGTTTTGGCTGTTGTCGTTTTTATTTTATTGATTGGAAGCGCCATTATCAAATATCCTGATGTTATTCCGGCTCAAATTGTTCTAACAGGTTCCACTCCGCCTGCTACTATTGTTGCACATGCTTCAGGGAAGATAAAGAAATTGTACATTAACGATAATCAGGAAGTAAAAATAGGCGATTTTCTTGCGGTGGTTGATAATCCGGCACAAACAGAACAAATAATCAGCCTAAAAAAATATCTGGATCAGTTTGACGCAGATAGTAATCAAATATCATTACCGGATAAAAACTGGGAATTGGGTTCACTGCAACAACTTTATACGACTTTTTATACTACACTGTTTGAATATACAGAATACAAGCGATTATTGTATTATCCACAAAAAAAGGCGATGACGTTGGAACGGATAGCTCAATACAAAAAACAATATTCTACTTTGCTTAATCAGCAAAAAATCACTGAAGAACAGTTTGTGATTGCTCAAAAACAATACAATCGTGATTCAATATTGCACAAAAAAGGCGTATTGGCTGACGAGGAATTTGAAACGACAGAAAACGCTTTTTTGCAAAGTCGAGCGTCGCGCGAAAACATGCAGACTAACCTGAATAATACGCAAATTCAAATCGGACAGTTGAAAGAAACGCTATTGGACGCAGAAGAACAGGGAATAGAAAGACTGAACAGTTTGCAAACTCAATTACAATCGTTGGTTTCGCAACTAAAAACAGCGATTGAGGACTGGAAATTAAATTTTGCGTTGAAATCACCAATTAACGGAAAAGTTACTTTCTCCAAATATTGGGTTGCAAATCAAAATGTTTCTTCAGGAGAAGAAGTGTTTACGATTGTTCCAGATTCTGCTTATGTTGTCATTGGAAAAGCAACATTGCCTGTTGCTCGTTCCGGAAAAGTGAAAGTGGGACAAAAGGTCAATATTCGTTTGGATAATTTTCCTGATAATGAATATGGTATTCTGCGAGGCATAGTAGAAAATATTTCACTCGTACCATCCCTAACGAATCAAGTGTTGAATTATACTGTGGAAATCAGTCTCCCTAACGGTTTAACAACTACATACAAAAAGAAACTGTCATTTCTACCGAATATGCAGGGACAAGCGGAAATAGTCACAGAAGATATTTCACTATTGGAACGGTTCTTTTTACCGGTAAAGAAAGTATTGAAAGAAAGTATATGAATGATGATATTATGGAAAATATAAACAAAAAAATCTTTGCTTTTGCAAATGAAACAAATGAATTGAATATTGAAATAGGGAAAATGGGTATTTGCATATATTTTTTCCTATTTGCTAAAAATAAGAAAAATAAGCAACTCCAACTGCACGCAGAAAAATTACTGGATGCGATATATGAAAAATTAATTAAGGATATATCTTTAAAATCAATTCCCGATTTAATGCAAGTTGGTATTGGGATTAACCCATATTGCAGTTGCTGAAGACATAATATTCTAGTAATCATAAAAATACGATTTTAAAAATTCCAAATTGTGTACTACAAATTT
>JGI24705J35276_12238469_pt1 | contig 23226 bp, 21 predicted proteins | sample TergutNt197P4_FD_35276 | JGI IMG/M metagenome (IMG submission 35276) | reverse complement strand
TGCACAGGGGTTGGCGGTGCAGCAGGTGCGTGGATGATTGCCAGCGGAATTAGCGGTTTAATCTCCGAGTTTTTCATGGAAGAAATCGGACAACTCTTTGAAGGCATGAGTTCGATTATTACAGGTCTTAACTGTCTTATGGTTGGGATTTCGCTATTGTCATGCAATCCATTTGGAATTGCTTTAGGTGTATCGTGTTTAATTGTCGGCGGGGCAACTGCGCTGGTGGGGATTAATGATATTGGTACGGTTCTCACTGGGGTGAACCTTATACAAACACTTACAGGAATGTCCGACAGTGCCTACATGTGGATGAAGATGGGGTTGAATGTGGCAAGTACGATATTGACAATCACTGCTTCCATAGGGAAAGCCAAAGGATGGTTTGAGAAGAATAGTTTTTTGAGTCCTGACGCGAAAAATGCGTTGAATATGTATGATAAGAATAATTGGACGCATGAGCCAGGTTATGCAAACCCACACAACTATAATAATGTGACAGAACCAAAATTGCCGAATTCTACTACATACAAGACATACGATATAACAAAGCCCATCCCGGGAATCGGAAGAGGTGCTGAGCGTTTTGTACTTGGTGCTGATGGAACATTATGGTATACACCAGAGCATTATAAAATATGGTTTAGGGTAAGGTGAGTGTATGAAAACAATTACTATCAATGGTAAAAATTGTATTGATGAAATGAGTTTCTATTATGAGTTTTACAAAAGATTTACGGACATCCAATCATTAATCAAACAAGGGTATCTTACAAAAAATGGGAAATACAAAGGAACTGGCTTCAATCCAGATGCATGTGATGACATTTTGTATGGTGGCTTTGGGGTGCTGGAAGAAGATGAAAAAGCTATTGTGATTTTCAAGAATTTTGTTTCAGCCAAGAATAACTTATCTTTTGACTATTCTGGTAATAAATTCATTGACATTATACTTAAGATTTTTGACAATCATTCCCACAAAATCGAATTGCGGCTTGAATAAAAAATAGTGTTGCGTTGAGTTACCTTTTAATCGCATCAACAGGTTTTTTTCTTGCTATTTTCCATACCGGCAAAAAACTTGCAATTATTGCTGTTGCAATACCTACCGCAAATACGAATACGATTTGTCGAATTCCGAAGTCGAGTACAGAGATTAGTGTCCCTTGATCACGAATCATGCGGTTGAGTAGTATACAAGCAGTTAGTGTAGCCGCAATTGCCAATATTGAATTGATTATGGTTATGATGAAACTTTCGCTGAAGAATATTTTGAACACATCACTTGACCGTGCACCTATTGCCCGTAGGATTCCGATTTCTTTTTTCTTCTGAGTAATACTTACTGCGATGAAGTTCATCAGCATGAGTGCGGCGAAGACCGCGAACCCAATGCCTATGTAAAGGAAAATCTTTGACATCGTTTCAATCATTCCGTTCACTTGGTCGAGAGTAGAAGAAACTGCGCTTTGCATTGCGAAACGGACATCACTGTTAGTTTCGTAAGAATATTTTATCAAATTTATCGCCTCGTTTTTATCTGTCGATAAAGTTGTAATTGCACAAATGATATCATCGCCTTCATTCGCTGGGAACAAATTATTAAACTTATTAGCGCTAAAAATAATTGCCGAATCCCAACTATTCGTGTAAAGACCGACAATTTCGTATTGTTCTGCCGTACCTGAACTGCCGTTACTTGATTTGCTTAGATATACATTGTTAAATAATTCAGGTTGGTTTGCCTGCAAAACTTGAAAGCTTATATTTTGCTGTAATTGCCCATCACCGGTAATGTTATTGGGAAGAGGAATACCCCACACATTAACCCCTATATCAGTTCCGCCGACATTGATATCTTGACCATACAAACTTTTTGCAAAATTTGATGCCGTTGCTGCATCTTCGGCATTGATTTGTGATGCACCATAGTTATTAACTAACAGATTTGCAAAGTCATTTTTAATTTGTGAATTGAAAACGCTTGCCATATAGTACTCGTATATATCTAATGTACTTATTGTACTAATTTCGCTTGAGTACAAATTGTAAAGTACATTTGTAGTAGCGATAATTTGATTGTCTGCGAGTACAATATTGCCATTTTGGATATTTGCATTCGCAAAATGCAGTATGCCGGATTGCAGACTATCTTTAAGACTCGCAACATAGGTTAAGCTATTCTGCCATTGTGATGTTTCGAGGTAGTATTGGATGCTGTAGTTCCCTGGAATCTGCACAATAGGTACAAGGTCAGTCTGTGGGAAATTGTTTATAAAATCAGCGGTTGTAAAAAGTGCACCGTGATATCCATAGTTAACAATTGATTGTAATTCTTGCAAAAGCAGGGAAGTAGTAATTGACCAATTTTCATTATCTTTCAAAACCTCATAACGTTCTTTATCAAATTTTGTATCAACAATTCCTGTAATTGTAACTTTGAATTCCGGATAGTCATTAAGCAACAAGGTTTTCCCTATGAGTTGTGAGGCGTTAGAAATTGTTACTGGTTCATTTGAACCTGTCGGATCTTTGTATTTTGCGTCCATAAAAGTTTCCGCCGCATGTAGCGGAATGGCAACTTCATTTGCTGCGGTGGGATATGTTCCGTAAAGCGTAAATCCAAGTGCATCAAGTTCCGTTTTGGAACTTTCAAGATATCCATTAAATGATCAGACTATAGTTCCAACTGAAATCGTTCATGACAATGCCAATATTATTGGTTAAGCGTGCATATTGTTGAGACGGCAGTTGTTTTAACGGACTGAAAGTTGTATGCGGAAACCTTGTTTTTAAGTCATTGAAATCTTGAGTGTTCATTTTCACGGTGTTGGTATATGTGTATCCTGAACTGTATGTTTCGGTCACTGATTTAGTGAGGGCAACAGTGTGAATACCCGAGTCATTTAATGAATTATAAGTCGCCGTTATTTTGTTGTATGAACCTATAGTATCTGCTAGTGCAAAAAGAGTAAATGCAACAACACAAAGAATAATAGTGAGTACTAAACGAATAGGCTTACCCTTGAGACCGCTTGCTCCGATACGGAAAGCATGTCGCATTGGCAATTTTGATCGTTTTAGTTTGAAGTCACTGGCATTGTATTGTTTCATGTCTAACTCATCGGGTTTTGTATCCTTGAATGCGTCTCGATTGCCCTCGTTATCCAATCTGGCACTTTTTTGAAAGTCGCTGTTTGCATGAGAATCCGATGAAATAATCAAATCATTGTCTGACTTATCAAGGAATTTGATGACATCGTCCTTTTCTTTGGCGGTAAGTTTGTGACCTTTTTTAATTTGGATAACATTATCAGTAACAGTAATATTTCCGCCCGCTATCACTGTGCCGGGAATTTTATATTTGTGAATGTCGCTTATGACTTTACCGTCTTTGAACTCGATAACTCGGTCACCGTAGTATTCTGCGTACTCACGGTCATGTGAAACAATAACAACAAGTTTATCTTTAGAAAGTTTTTGTAATGTTTCAAATACTTGTTTGCCGGTGTTACTATCAAGTGCTCCGGTTGGTTCGTCCGCCATAATGACTTCGGGATTTTTAACAAGTGCACGAGCAATTGCTACTCGCTGCTTTTGACCGCCGGATAGTTCGTGGGGCTTGCGGTTTGCATATCCATCCAAGTCAACAGTTTTAAGAATAGCATTGATACTATCATGGTCAGCCTTTTTGCCTTGCAGTTCCAAAGCAAGTCCTATATTTTGACCGATAGTAAATTCGTTCAAGATGTTATATTCTTGGAAAATAAAACCGAGATAAGTGTTTCGGTAACTGTCAAAATCGCCTTGTGAAAAGGCTGCGGAGGATTTGCCCTTGATGATAACTTCACCGCTTGTGATGCTGTCAAGTCCGCCCATAAGATTCAAAAGGGTAGATTTGCCTGAACCGCTTTTGCCAAGAATAAAGACCATACCGGTTTCTTCAAATTTGATGTTGACGTTATCAAGGGCGGTGACCGGTTTTCCCTTTTTGGGCTTGTAGACTTTTGTGAGATTTCGAACTTCTAACATTTGTGCTCCTCTTGCGGCAAACTTCAATTCATAGCATTTGTTACTATATCAATTTGTATTAAGGATTGTAAAGGTGTTTCACAAGTTTGAGCTGCTAAATTCTAGCTGTTTTGGATTATAGCATTAATTTGTATTTGGCAGTTTTGAAAAGAAATGACACATCAAGGGGGAACCATGTCGAACAAAATAAAGTTAAAAGTGGCAGACGGGGATGCTACATCAATGCAAAGACTTGAGAAGTTACTTGCTTGACATCTGGAATTTGACGGGGCAGTAACTGAAAAGATTGCAAAATAAAAAAAATCAGTTGTAATTAAGTGATTTATATCACATAATAACACATGGTAAAAATTCAAAAAGCATTTTTAGTTGTACTTGTGGCTGTACTCCTGATGGGTACAAGCGTTTTAGTTGCCTGCGGGAAAAATGATTCGAACGATACTTCAAATCCAATTTCGATAAGTTGGACAGGGCTGACGGCGAACGGCGCGGCGGATACTGAAACGACCACAGCATTGACGTTGACATTCGACAAAGACCCGACAACACTTTCGGTCGATAATATTTCACTTGCCGGTGCAAAGAAAGGTGAACTTGGCGGTACCGGTGTAACCAGAACGCTTGATATATATAACATCTCGGTTAACGAGGGTGATGACTTAACAGTAACAATATCTAATCCAAACGGATTTGCAATCAGCGGCAGTACGAAAACTGTCACTGTTCACATCAATAATCAACCTGCACCTAACCCGTTTGACCCGGATTCATTTGATGCAAATGCTACAACCGAATTTGGAAGCCAAATATCCGAAGATACTTGGTTCAAGTTTGTATGCACGGAAAGCGGTACCTATGGCTTCTATTCGTACAAAAATGATAACTGTGATCCTTTTGCAATGTTGTTCGGTCCGGGCATGACATACATTACCTATGACGATGATAATAGTGGCAACAGTGATTTTGGCGTCGTTGCAGACCTTGAAGCAGGTAAAACCTATTATTTACTTGCCACTACTTATGATATCATGTGGAATAATCATACCGATTTTGACGGCGGAAGCTATTATGTAGATGTTACATTCATGGGGGATTTATCTGGAATTAAAAATTTCTTTGGAATAGCACCGGATTATTTTAGCATTAATCCCCAAGGCAGTTTTCCGTATTGGGAATGGAATGATAACAATTATTATAACGAGATATGCCAAGTACTTGACGAAAGCGGCTTTGTATGTGTGGGAACTAATGTCGGTGATTCTTGGGATTCGCCATGGACAAGCGTATCAACAGACTATTACGGATGTTATTATGTGCGCGCATATGACGGGACGCACGAGTATGAAGCATACTATCTGCCCGCAATCAACGATGCCGTTTCTCTTACGACAGATGATATGCAAACAGTTTCACAAGCAACTTGGTTTAAATTCGATTGCCAGGAAAGCGGTGCTTATGAATTCTGTTCCTATGGAACAAGCGGTGACCCGTATGCCTATTTGGTTGACTCGGACGGTCAATGTATTGACCAAAATGATGATAATGGCACAAATTTGAATTTTTCTATATCGGCAGATTTGGAAGCCGGTAAAACCTATTATCTGTATGCCACAACATATAACGGATTTAACGGTAACAACTATTCAGTAAATGTGGCAAACACTTCTGCAATAGAAAATCTCTTTGGCACCAAACCCGATAACTTTTATTACAACGGTGTTGACGATATTACATGGTCATGGGACAGCGGCACATTCACTGATTTTGAAGCCTACTGCGGAATTATCGAGAGCAAAGGTTACACAAGTATCATTAGTCTTAGTTATGATGGTGATACTACTGAAAGTGCATATTTTGATGTAAATAAACAGGGCGATGTTTATTCGATAACTTATTGTGATGGCACTCATTATTGGCATGCTGCATATATGCCGTCTGCAGATAATGCCGTAGAGTTATCCGTTCCGTCGCAGCAAGAAATTTCACAAGCGACTTGGTTTTCATTTACACCCGGTGAAAGTGAAACTTATATGTTTACTGCCGCCTCCTATGACTGCAATCCTCAGTTGATTTTATTTGATTCGGATTTCACTATCATTGACTATCAACCGTATATCCAGGTTGACCTGGTGAAAGGGGAAACCTACTATATATTTGCAACCACTGACCGCGGATTCTTCGGTGCAAGCTATCAATTCGGGGTTGAATCCTACACTCAGGCAAAAAACTTTTTTGGAATTGAAACAACTGATTTTGAATGTTACAGTTATCAAAATTATCACTGGAGTTTCGGCGATTCTTCTAATTCTGTTGGTTCTACTGCTAACCAAGACAACTTTGATCAAATTAATTTTTATTTTACAACTAACGGATACACTCGGTCAGAACCGATTAATATTGGTCCCGCCGGAAGCGATTACACAGATGCTTATTACAACGGCGACCATTACACAGTTTATTTCAGTGACCAATCCGGCACAGGCAATATTACAGAATACGACTATACACTCAATTAGGGAGAATAATGTAGCAGTAATCCTAATTATTCGTCATGCTCTTTTAAATACATTTCTGGTCGACTTAATTATTTAATCGATTTGATGAAATTAGGAGTGGACAAAATGAGTGGAATAACTACTAACAAATCCAATCAACAAATTTTGAACCGCAACATGTAGTGTAGTTTTTAGATTATTAAATATCAAAAATACTATATAAAAATATTATCCGCTTGAATTTGTCCACTCCTATGAAATTTTTCTGATGGACTTTTTGCAGAAAAACATTTATAATAATTGCATGTTTTTTACTAACCCGGCGGTACAGATTTCAGTACAAAGTGACGTACTGATAGCCATACTTTTTTTAAGACCACAATATATAGACAAAAATAGCGCAAATACTACAATAGGTGGTGCATAATGACAAGATTAGACAAAATTCGCAACTTTTGCATTGTGGCGCACATTGACCATGGAAAAAGCACGCTTGCGGACAGACTGCTTGAATTTACAAACACGGTTGCAAAGCGTGATATGTCCGCGCAGCTGCTTGATTCAATGCCTCTTGAACGTGAACGCGGCATAACAATAAAGCTTACGCCCACACGGATGTTTTATAATTACAACGGACAAAAATATACATTGAATCTTATTGATACGCCGGGTCACGTGGATTTTACTTATGAGGTTTCACGGTCACTTGCCGCTTGTGAGGGCGCAATTTTAATCGTCGATGCAAGCCAAGGGGTGGAAGCGCAAACACTTGCAAACGCATATCTTGCCATTGACAATAATTTGGAAGTCATTCCAGTCATCAACAAAATCGACTTGCCTGCCGCGCGCCCAGACGAAGTCCGCGCTGAAATTGAAAGTATTATCGGTATAAATGCAGGGCTTGCTCCTGCTATTTCCGCGAAGGAAGGCACGAACATCGGCGAGGTTCTTGAACAAATTATCACTTTTTTGCCGCCTCCGAAAGGCGACGAAAATGCTCCGCTTAAGGCTCTTATTTTTGACAGCTATTATGATAACTTTAAAGGCGGCATTTTATTCGTCCGTATCATGGACGGCACAGTTAAATCAGGGACGCGCATAAAAATGCTTGCCACGCGCCGTGAGTTTGACGTAACAGAAGTAGGAGTCTTTTCACCGAAACAAACGCCGGTCGAAATCTTGCGCGCAGGTGATGTAGGCTATATTACCGCCAGCATCAAAACAATCAGCGATATTAAAGTAGGGGACACGGTTACCGATGCGCGTAATCCAACCAAAACGGCACTGCCAGGTTATAAAGAAGTCAAACCTGTTGTATTCAGCGGTTTATTTCCCGTTGACGGAGACAGATATAACGACTTGAAAGATGCGCTGGATAAGCTTCGCCTTAACGATGCAAGCCTTGAATTCGCTCCGGAAATAAGCTCCGCACTCGGTTTTGGTTTCCGCGTAGGTTTCCTTGGTCTTTTACATATGGAAATTATCACAGAGCGCCTTGAGCGCGAGTTCAATCTGGAACTTATCGTTACCGCTCCAAGCGTTAATTACAAAGTTCACAAAACCGACGGCAATATCTTGGAAATATCCAATCCCACAAATATGCCAAGCCCGGTTACAATTGACTATATCGAAGAGCCTATGGTCAACATTCAAATCTTTACGCCTCCCGAATACATCGGTCCGCTTATGGAGCTTGCAACCAATAAACGCGGCGAGCAAATCGATATGCAGTATATCTCTGATTCGCGGAAATCCGATGCCAAAAGTCTAAATAACAGGGTGGTACTGAAGTACAAAATCCCGCTGAACGAAATTGTTTATGACTTTTTCGATAAACTTAAAAGTTGCAGCCGCGGCTATGCAAGCCTTGATTACGAAATGGCGGGATATGCGCGGTCTGCGCTTGTAAAACAGGATATTTTACTAAATGCTCAAGTTTGTGATGCACTAAGCATTATCGTTCACAAAGACAAAGCCTATGAAAAAGGCAAAGCGATAGTCGAAAAATTAAAAGACGTAATTCCGCGTCAGATGTTTGAAGTTCCTATACAGGCAGCCATCGGCGGCAAAGTCGTCGCCCGCGAAACCGTAAAGGCTTTGCGCAAAGATGTCCTTGCAAAATGCTACGGCGGCGACATTACGCGCAAACGAAAACTTCTGGAAAAACAAAAAGAAGGCAAAAAGCGCATGAGAACCCTTGGCAATGTAGAAATTCCGTCCGAGGCATTTATCAGTATCTTGAAAATATAACATGAAAAAGCCGCTTTCGATTTACATTCATATTCCTTTTTGCGAGCGTAAATGCGCATACTGCGACTTCGTTTCATTTGACAATAAAAGTCACTTGATTGACGAATATGTCAATGCTTTGTGCAAAGAAATACTTTCATTCATAAGTGTAACGCCAAATCAGGCAAATTCCGGACGTGTTCCTATGCGCCCTGTGGTTTCTTCTGTTTTTATCGGCGGCGGAACACCAAGCCTTCTTGAAGCAGCACAAATTTCCAAAATTTTCGAAGCGCTCAGGCAGAAATTCATTATATCAAGTACCGCCGAAATCACCATTGAAGCAAATCCAAACAGTATAACGAAGGAAAAATTGGCTTACTGGCTTAAAAGCAGTATCAACCGTTTAAGTATAGGAGTTCAAAGCTTTGATGATTCGGTTTTGAAAACGCTGGGGCGTATCCACACCGTATCACAGGCGGTTGACGCGATAAAACTTGGGCACTCGGCGGGCTTTTCAAATATCAATATTGATTTAATCCACAGCGTTCCGGTTGTCAATAGTAATCTTGTTTCTCGCTCACAAAACATGTCGGCATTAGAAGAAATTTTGCCGCTTGTTACTCATGTTTCCGCTTACTCCCTTATAATTGAGCCTGGTACTCCGTTCAACATACACAAACCGGTCGATGATGCTGTGAGTCTTTCCGAACAAAAAGAAATCGAAAAGGTGTTAACCAGTAACGGCTTTGCACAGTACGAAGTGTCGGCTTTTGCGCGCCCCGGTTTTAAATGCCGCCATAATCAAGCGTATTGGCAGCCTCAAAAATGTGAATATATCGGCTTTGGCTTAAGTGCGCACAGCCTTTATAACAACCAAAGATTTGCAAATACCGCTTACTTTGACATATATTTGTCGGATTCGTTTCGCACAGAGAAACCGCACACAAGAGCATCAAGCGAAATCGCAGCGGAAATTGTAATGCTGGGTCTGCGGACAAAGAAAGGTGTTGCATTAAACGATTTATTATCTTGCGGATTTGATATATTAAAAGAAAAACACAGCGAAATTGAATTGCTTTTAAAAGCAAAACTTATAAAGTTTTCAAAAAATCGTGTATATACTACAAAAAAAGGATTTTTATTGCTTAACCGAATTATCGAAAAACTGGCACCATAAGAAATTTTATTGCACAAAGGCAACATCCGCTGTAACATAATGTTATGAGAAAATTATCATCAATTAATATTTTTGGGTCACGGTCTTTATTTTTGCTCGAAAGTCATCTTAAAAGCGCAATGCCGAAGGATAATAAAAATAATGGAAACTCTGTTAAAAAAAGCCGTATGCGCAAATCTGCCCTTAGGGGCAAGGGTTTTAAACCATACAAGTTTCGGAACTATAACAGACACAGATAGGATTTGCGGCAAAAAAATACGAAATTCTAAAAATTCTAAAAAATTGGGTCTTGACACAGTGGCGCGCATATATTAAAATAGCATGATATGGTAACACAGAAATCATTATTTGGCAGTCCGAACGGTACATACCCTCGGTTAAGCGCAATTAAACCGATTGTGAATTTAGGTAAAAATGACTATCGAAAGAAAACTAGTACAAGCAAAGCAAACGACTTTGCAAATCTCGCAAGAAAACGTATGCGGTTTGTAAATGGCACTTTCAATAGGGGATTAAAACCTGATGAAAAATCCCGCAGAAGTCATGCAAAGTGGGACTATTGAAAATTCTCATCCCCAAAAATGACAACACGCAGGCAGTTTTTAACCCAGTGACGGCTCCTGTTATTTCAATTTCACTTTACAAATAAAAAATCGTGTCTTAGAATATAATATTAAGGTAAGAATTAAAGGAGCGGTATGATAAACACATTCTGCAGTTTTTGCGGTCGAAGCAACCATGAAGTAAAAAAAATGATCGGAAGCCCCAACGGTAAAAGCTATATCTGCGAAAACTGTATTTCGACGTGTCAGGAATTGGTAAAATCGGCGCAAAAAAGTTCGGGCAGCAGTTTGCTTGAACTGCCTACCCCTGCGCAAATCAAAAGCACTTTGGACGAATATATTATCGGTCAGGACGAAGCGAAAAAGGTCTTGTCGGTCGCGGTCTATAATCATTACAAGCGCATTAATTACAATACCACGCTTACAGCAGACTCTAAAAGCAAGGTCATTAAAGGCAAAACTGATGCAGCAGACAGTGCCGATGTCGAACTTGAAAAAAGCAATATCCTTATGATAGGTCCGACCGGCTCTGGCAAAACGCTGCTTGCCCGAACTTTGGCGCGCGTTTTGGACGTGCCGTTTGCTGTCGCAGATGCCACGACTTTAACCGAGGCAGGTTATGTCGGTGAAGATGTGGAAAATATATTGCTGAAACTTATTCAAGCCGCCGATTATGACATAGCCCGTGCAGAACGCGGCATAGTTTATATCGACGAGATTGATAAAATAGCAAAGAAAGGCGAAAACAGAAGCATAACGCGCGACGTAAGCGGCGAGGGTGTCCAGCAGGCTCTTTTAAAAATTATTGAAAGCACTGTTGCATCTGTGCCTCCGCAAGGTGGGCGCAAACATCCAAACCAAGAATGTATCCAGCTTAATACAGCAAACATCTTGTTTATCGTCGGCGGTGCATTTGTAGGGCTGGAAAAAATCGTGCAAAGCCGTATAAGCGGAACAAGTCTTGGGTTCGGCGCTGCAATCCGCGAAGCGGTGACGGACAGCACCGCAATTAAAGATGTGAAACGCGTTTCACCGGTGGACCTTGTAAAATTCGGGCTTATTCCCGAATTTGTCGGGCGTATCCCGATTATTGTGGGTTTAAATGCGCTTGATAAAAATGCGCTTATTAAAATTCTTACAAAGCCTAAAAACGCACTTATAAAACAGTACAAAAAAATGTTTGCGCTTGATAATATCGAACTTGTTTTTGACGATGATGCAATAGACGCGGTTGCCCAGCTTGCGATGGAACTTAAAACCGGCGCAAGGGCTTTGCGGACTATACTTGAGGATTGTATGCTTGACGTAATGTATGAAAGCCCAAGCGACAAAAACGTCACTAAAATTCACATAACAAAAAAAGTCATTGAAAAAACGGAAGAGCCGAAAATTCATAAGTCTAAAGCAAAAGCCGACGGCAAAACCGATTCCAATACCAAAGAAAAAGTTGGGTAAAAGTGTGCAATTTGTGTCACACCCTCCGCTCATTTTTATAAACCTATGTTATACTCACACCGGGTTTTTAAAGAGCTTATCCCTAAAGTCATTTGGGTGATTTGCGGGCAAGACTTTCGAGGAAAGTTTAGACAATTTTGAGGGAGCATTAGGGACATGCAACCGAAAAATTGACAAATTTACCCAAAAGAATGCTTGGCAGTCATCCCGATTGCTTTTGCTCTAAGGAATCCCAAATGCCACGACAGGGCGGACAAAACAACCGTTCACACGCCTTTGCCCGCTTACTGTTTTGGTTTGGTCAAGATTCTTGGAAACTTGGAATGCTTTGAAATACCTTTTTCGAAAAAAACGAAATAGATAAAATCGGTTTTTTAAGTAAACGACAAAAACTGGAAAAAACTTTATTGCTTTTTTAGAATTATTGGTGTATAATCATTAAATGAGTGAAAGAATAAAAAAATATAATGTGTTTATCACGGGCAACATTGTGCTGCTGCCGGAAAGCACTTATTCAATAGACATATCCGGAAAAACCGTACTGGATGCGGTTGCCGAGTCCGTGAAAGAGCAAAAGAATATTGTTGTGATAAACAAACCCGATAATTTGGGCTCGGATTCTCAAAAAAATCCGAAAGAATTGGTGGGCAAGGTCGGCACACTATGTTCCGTTAAAAGTTTTTTGAAAACCGACAGCGAAAATGCTAAACTTGTTTTAGCAGCGCTAAGCCGTGTTGTGATAACCAAGTTTACTTACAAAAGTGATGGAATTTTAACAGTTTCCGCAATCGAAAAAGCACATGAACCCAGCGTCATAAATCAAAGCCGCGAATTTATTAACTCTGCAAAAAAGCTGTTTAAAGAACTTGCCAAACTTGACGGACGCTTTCAGTCGGGAGCGGTTACACAAGCATCACTAAGCAGCCATCCGGGGATTGCCTGTGACCTTATCGCAAATGTTGCAATTCATAAAACAGCAGACCGCCTTGCGTTACTTGAGGAACTTGACCTTGGGGCGCGCCTTGAATTATTGATTTCTATGCTTGAGCGCGAAATGCAATTCTTGTCACTTCGGCGCGACATAACCGGAAAAGTAAAACAAAGCTTCGACAAAAATCAGCGCGATTATTTCCTGCGCGAGCAAATGCGAGTGATAGGCGAGGAACTTGGCGATGACTCTTCCGAAGGCACTGATTTCCTTAAAAAAGTTGACGAATCCGGAATGCCAAAGGATGTCGCAGAAAAAGCGCGCAAAGAGATTAAACGACTTGAACGACTTAACCCGATGTCGCCCGAACTATCCGTTACACGTAATTATTTGGAAAATTTGCTGGAACTTCCTTGGTCGGCGGAAACCACGGACGAAGCCGATTTGGTCAAAGCGCGCGAAGTGCTTGACGCGGATCATTACGGAATGAAAGAAGTCAAAGACCGCATTATTGAACATATCGCAGTTATGCAGCTTAACAAAAAATTAAGCGGTCAGATTTTATGTTTTGTAGGACCTCCCGGAGTGGGAAAAACCAGTATCGCCGAAAGCATTGCCCGAAGCCTTGGACGCAAATTCGTGCGCGTAAGCCTTGGCGGAGTCAAGGACGAAAGTGAAATCCGCGGTCACCGAAAAACTTACATAGGGTCGATGCCCGGCAAAATAATTGCAGGCATGAAAAAGGCGGGAACCGTAAATCCGGTGTTTCTTTTCGACGAAATAGACAAAATGTCAAGCGACCATAAAGGCGATCCCGCAAGTGCGATGTTGGAAGTCCTTGATCCCGTGCAAAATAAAACCTTTGTCGACCATTATATGGAAGTACCGTACGACCTAAGCCGAGTCCTGTTTATTTGCACTGCCAATGACGAAGCAGGAATTCCTTGGGCGCTTACAGACAGGTTGGAAATAATACACCTAAGCAGTTATATGCTTGTCGAAAAAATCAAAATTGCAAAGAAATTTCTTTTGCCGAAAATTTCCAAAGAACATGGCTTAAAAGAGGGTCAAATTGCGTGCAAAGATGAAACGTTGACTTTCCTGATTGAAAACTATACACGCGAGGCGGGCGTGCGTGAGCTGTCACGCGTCATTTCCGGTCTTTGCCGTAAAATAGCACTGCGTGTTGTCAGCGGTGAAATCGCACCGGACGAGCGTGTTAAATTAACGGAAGAATCGGTCTTGGAAATGCTTGGTAAGCAAAAATTTTTCAAAGACGATTTAGATAAGCACGCTGCGGTCGGAGTTGTAAACGGACTGAGCTATACAAGCGCAGGCGGCGATATCTTAAAGTTGGAAGTAGTGTTGACTCCGGGGGGCAAAGGGGAACTTAAACTTACCGGCAACCTTGGAAACGTCATGAAAGAAAGTGCGCAGCTTGCCCTTTCCATAACCAAAAGTCTTGCCGCAGATTACGGAATTGATGTTTCGGCGTTCCGCAAAAATGATATTCACATCCATGTGCCGGGCGGGGCAGTGCCGAAAGACGGTCCAAGCGCAGGGGTTGCGTTAACCGTGGCTTTGGTGTCGGCATTTTCCGGCAAGCCGGTGCGCGGCGATATTGCGTTGACAGGCGAGATTACGCTTTCGGGTAAAGTCCTTGAAATCGGCGGTGTGCGCGAAAAAGTGCTAAGCGCCTACCGCTATGGGATTGACAATGTGATAATGCCGGTGCAAAACGAAAGAAGCTTGGAAAAAGTGCCGGAGGAAGTCAAAGAAAAACTTCACTTTGTTTTTGCAAATAACATCAAAGATGTTTTGGGAAGTATGCTGGTGCGATAATTTCTTTGAATAAATTTTTTTTGGTTTTGAAAAATTCTAAATACTAGGGCTACTTTTCAAGTGTTCTCAGCCTCCTTAGCGGCACAGATTGTTCTCCGCTTGATTGAATCATTTTGCTGTGCTTCTGCCTTAATGGTTCGGGACGGTAATCTTTATTGTGTACTCCAAGACCTGTTATGTTACCAAAAATGTCTGCAACTATCACTTTTAACTCTGCAACCTGCTTTTTCAACCCTTGTAACTCTGTAACCTGCCCTTGTAACTCTGCAACCTGTTTTTCCAATTTAGCAATCTTTTCTGAGTCAGTCATTTTTTTCTCCTTTTTGGTCTTGAAACTATATTTCATAAGACCTGCTTGGTGATCCTGCCGGGAATTGAACCCGGGATTCAGCCGTGAGAGGGCTGCGTCTTAACCGCTTGACCACAGGACCTGATTATTTCAACTTAGCCAGTCTATAAAATTTATCGCACGTTTGTCAATGTCTTTCTCTGAAAACCGGGAGGTGATACTAAAAGATGTATGCGTTGTTTGTTGGCGATCGCTTTACATGAACAACGGCGATAATAGCTTTGTGCTGTTCCAAATTCAACTCTACACCCGTTTAAAATTTAGCGTTTCCATGATTGGGTGACCAAGGGCAGCGAAAGAAAAATTGCGTTAAATTTGTAAATTTTGTCAATTGCGTAACTCCTCATTTTTCCGTGCGAGTTGGTCCGTTTGGCTCCAAAATTGGTTGTCAGTTATGAAGTTCTCGTATAAACTTTACACTATGAAAATGACAATATTGGGATGCGGACGCTGGGCGAGTTTTCATGCGTGGTATCAAGCGGAGATTCTTAAAAACGAAGTTCTTATTTGGGGCAGGGCGGAAGACAGCATTTACGACGAACTTAAAAAATTCCGCAAGAATAATTACCTTACATTACCGGATACGGTAAAGCTTACAGATAATCTGAAAAGCGCGCTGGACAGTGCCCAACATATTATTATCTCGATAAGTTCTCAAGGGCTTGGTGACCTGACCGCTGCTGTTAAAAAGCACCGTCCTAAAGATAAGATTTTTATTCTGTGCATGAAAGGCATTGACCACAAGAGCGGTATGCGTTTATCGCAAATTTTGCGAAGCGGTATTGACGGCAGTAATAAAATCTGCGTTTGGGTGGGACCCGGTCATGTTCAGGATTTTTTATCGGGTCAGCCCAATATTATGCTTATTGACGGAGATGATGAAACCACCACCGCAGACGTAATCAATAGCTTTCGAAGCGAACTTATTAAACTTTATCAAGGCAACGATTTAATCGGCTCTGAAATAGGGGCTGCCGCGAAAAATGTTATCGGAATCGCGGCGGGAATGCTTGACGGGGCTTCTATGTCAAGTCTTAAGGGGGCACTGATGGCGCGCGGAGTGTACGAAGTGTCAATGCTTATCAAAGCCATGGGCGGCAGGCAGCTTACCGCTTATGGACTTTCGCACCTTGGGGACTTTGAGGCAACTTTGTTCTCGCAGAACAGCCATAACCGGAAGTACGGCGAGGAGTTTATTAAATCCAATGTGAAGCACCGTTTGATGCATACCGAAGGGCTTGCAGAAGGCGTGGAAACTTCCAAAGCACTTATGATTTTGTCGGAACGATACAAAGTAGAGATGCCGATTTGCAGGCTTGTGTATGAAATATTACACGAGAGCAAAGACCCCAAACAAGGTTTGAATGAACTGTTTTCCAGAACTTATAAAAACGAATTCCGGTGAGCAGAAGTTAGGAAAAAATCATGCAACATTTTAACTTTAAAATCACGGCAAAATCGTCCGAATGCTTGGCTCGGTGCGGTATTTTTCGGACTCCGCACGGCGAGATTGAAACTCCTGTATTTATGCCTGTGGGCACTCAAGCCAGCGTTAAAGGGCTTTCACCGGAAGAACTTTTATCTGCTGAGGTTCAAATTCTGCTGTCTAATACTTATCATCTTTATTTGCGACCCGGTGCGGATATCGTTGCTGCGGTGGGGGGGCTTCATAAGTTTATGAACTGGAACAAGCCGATTTTGACCGATTCGGGCGGCTTTCAGGTTTTCTCGCTTTCCGAGCTTAGGCGTGTTACAGAGGACGGCGTGGAATTTAAAAGTCATCTTGACGGCAAAAGTTTTCTTTTTACGCCGGAAAACAATATTGATATCCAAAATAAACTGGGCGCAGATATCATTATGCAGCTTGATGTCTGTCACAAATACGGCGCAGAAAAAGGCGATGTAAAAGACGCGCTTGACAAGACAGCACGGTGGCTTGTTCGTGCTGCGGCGCACCACAAGAATCCGCGTCAGGCTCTTTTTCCAATTATTCAAGGCGGTTTTTATGATGACCTTCGCCTTGAAAGCCTGCGCTTGGCACTGCCTTTTGCAAAGTACGGTATCGCTGTTGGAGGCATAGCGATAGGGGAGCCGCTTAGCGAACTTTGCCGTGTTTTGGATGTCCTTGCCGACCATCTTCCGGCGGGCATTCCGCACTATGTTATGGGTGCGGGTACGCCGGATTACATCTTACACGCTGTTGAGCGCGGCATAGATATGTTTGACTGTGTTTATCAGACAAGGGTTGCGCGAAACGGGCTTGCGATGACTGATAACGGAACGCTTAACTTGCGCAATGCCAAGTTCCGTGAAGATTTCACGCCGCTTATGAAGGATTGTAATTGTTATGTATGCAAGAACTATACACGTGCCTATATCCGGCACCTTGTTAATGCGGGTGAACTTTTTGCACTGAGGCTGCTTAGTATTCACAACATTCACTGGACGATGAATTTCATGAAAAAGATTCGAGAGAATATTAAAAGCGACAACTTTCTTGAATTTAAGACCAAGTTTATGAGAACTTATTATCAAAATGACGAGTGCAGCGAGTAGCAGCACCTGCAAGAGCACAACAGTATTTCTCTTATTGTGTAGCATGGCAAGTAATGCTGGTTGTAGATTGTTGTCCTAAAGGGTCTTGTTTCAAGCTTCTTCCTTTGTGAAATATTCCCGGAATCCGGCAAGGACTTTTTGTTCGACACGGCTTACTTGAACTTGGCTTATATTTAGATGTTTTGCAACTTCACTTTGTGTTGCGTTCCGAAAATAGCGCAGTGTTATTATTTTGCGTTCGCGCGGATCCAGCGAATCTAACAGCTTTCCGAGCATTATGTTGTCAAGCAAACTTTCGTTATCAAAACCGGCAAGCCTTTCCGCAATGGACAAACCCGAACCGTCACCGTCGGAACGGTTGTCGTCCGTTTTGTCAAATAACGACAGAGGCAGGTGGCTTGCTTCCATCGCATATATAATTTCTTCACGGCTGACCGCAAAATGCTCGGCAAGTTCATCAATAGTCGGAGCGGACTGTTCCGCGTTTTTGTCCGCCAGATATTTTTTGATTTTCACGTATAGGCTTTTTACGCTTCGGCTGACTTTTATTGTTCCGTCGTCGCGCAAGAACCGTTTTACTTCACCCATGATAAGAGGGACCGCATACGTTGTGAACTTTACGCCGAATTTATCATCATATTTATTAAGCGCTTTTACAAAGCCAAGACAGCCCAGCTGATACAAGTCGTCGTATTCTACGCCTTTACCCATATAACGTTTTATAATGCTTTTTATAAGGGGAGAATTCACAACGAGAAGTTGATTTTTAGCAGTTTCATCGCCGGCTTTTGCGCGGGCTACAAGGTCGATATTTTGATCAGGAGTTACTACCGTGTTGTTGTGTTCCTCCATCTATGCATCTCCGATAGCCCTCTTTTCCTTTGTGCTGCGCGTGAAATTATTAATTTTCAGCGATTTTGCTGTGCCTGTTTCTCTATTTGCACTCAAAAACTTCTGCATAGTAACGGTTGTTCCGCCGCCAATGTTACTTGTAACGTGCAAGGTATCCATGAAACTTTGCATCACTGTAAAACCCATACCGCTTCGCTCCTCGTCCGGTTTCGTTGTGAAAAAGGGCTGCATTGCCTTGTCAATATTTGCTATGCCAACCCCGAAATCGGTAACTGAAACAGTTATTCCCGTTTTATACAAGTCACAAACAATGACGATTTTATTAACTGTCTTTTTCGAGTTTTTACTTGCATAAGCGTGTACGACACAGTTTGTAACCGCTTCGCTTATCGCGGTTTTTATGTCGTTTATTTGGTCCAAAGTGGGGTTAAGCTGTGCTGCAAATGCCGCAACAGTTCCGCGTGCGAAACTTTCGTTTTCGCTTTGACTTGCAATCTCAAGTCGCATTGTGTTGATTGCTTTTTCCTCTTTTGACGCAATGAGTTGGTTCATTTTCTCTCCTTATTTTGGGTTTTAGCTTATTTTTGGCATAATAGAGTACAATCCGGTCATTCGAAAGATGCGCTCGGCTTGGTTTGACGGATTGCAAATGTAAATCGGAATGTTTTTGTCTTTCATTTTTTTATAGCGCCCGATTAAAACTCCTATCCCCGTCGAATCCATGAACCGAAGATTGGCAAGGTCAATCACCACCTGCATTATTTGGGCGCTTGACAAACGTCCTGATTCTTTCCGTTCCGCTATGTATTGTCCAAGTAATTTGTCCATGCCGATCCGCGTGTACTCGGCGGTGTGCTCGTCAAGCTCGCCGTCCAGCGATATGTACAGAACTTGGTTGTGAACTCTATTTTTTAATTGCATGAGTCAATCTTAAAGGATAAGGGCTTTCTTATTTTGTAGAATCTTGCCGTAAATCGTCGTATCCAGGCGAATTAAAAAAAGTTGGTATGCACTTGACACCACCAGACAGTAAACTGGTTGTGTGATATAATACAAGGAAGAAAAATGAAAGAATTTAAGAGAAAACATAATGATTATGTTGAAACAATATTCAGAGACATAGGCGAAGCACAATTCCTATATAATCAAAATCTTTGGTTGTTAATACAGATTGGTTGGTGGAGAGATGGCGAATTGCAAACACCAAAAACATTTGGAGAAAAATGGGATTTATTCGGTCTGTGGTCAAATCCTAAAAACAGATGGAATACTGGTAAATTACAAGATATGGACCCTGTTCCAATTATTGATTCCACGATTAATGATGAATATGTAAAAGAATTATTTAAACATACTCGCTTAATGCGAAATCTTTTGACACATTTTTTCCACGATGAAAACTTAAAACAGCATATAATTGCAGATGGAAAGAGGTTAGGGGCAACAAAAGAGTATGATGGACTAATGCTATTTGGCTGTGGGGAATATGGTCCTGAAGAAGTTAATGATTTCTTTGTTGCCACTCATAATTATTACTGCAAGCAATTATATAACATTTTATGTGATTATATCGATAAAGAAATTGAGAAAGGTGACCCATTTAGATATCGGCTTTCATTACGTAGCGAAGGTAAGTATCAAGGTCGGAAAACTTTAGGCTGGAAGAATTTACATCCTCGCTGGGACTTTGACAAATATACGGATAATCAAACTGAATTTGCTAATAATGCTATTTACACAAAAGTTTCAAAAGCGAGAGAAGATGAGAGACAACAGATATCCGATGAGATTAAGAAAATGCAACAGGGGAAATAGCACTTGGTGGTGCCATGTGCATACCCACTTAAAAAATAAAAAATCTTTAGAAAGTTTCAAAAAAGTTTTGAAAAATGCTTGACAAAGGTAATACTATGTTATATATAGTACTATGCAAGAGATAGTATCACTGGATTCACAGATTAAAAAAGGACTGCTGGACGGCTGTGTTTTGGCGGCGCTTGAACACGATGAAAGTTATGGGTACAAAATTATTGATGATACGAAAAGTGTAATCGAAATTTCCGAGTCCACGCTTTATCCCATTTTAAAGCGTCTTGAGGCTGCCGGTTATCTGACGGTGAAAAATGCCGAATACAACGGCAGGCTTCGGAAGTATTACCGAATCACAACTTTGGGACTTGGAAGGCTTGCGGAATTTCGGAATATGCTTAAAAGTATCGAACGCGTTTCGGCTTTAATATTAGGAGGTAAAAAATAATGAGCGAAACAAAGAAAGAGTTTGAAAGCGAGCTGCAAAAGCGGCTTGCAAAGATGTCAAGAGATGAACGCCAAAAAGCTTTGGACTATTTTAACGAGTTGTACTATGATATGCTTGAAAAAGGCGGAAACGAGCAGGAGATTATCCGGTCTTTTGGCAGTATGGACGAAATAGCAGCGCGCCTTATGCCAGAGCCCGCACAGGTAAGCAATGAGATCTTGACAATAAATAAAACTTTACCGGCAGAAACCGGTGAGAGTAAAAAACGAAAGACATCGGTATTTGCAAAAATCTTTGTAAGTCCTGTAGTTTGGTTCAAAAACCTGTTTAAAAATAAAACCTTTATGACAGTTTATTTTTCGCTGTTTTTTATTACTATTCCGGTTACGATTGCACTATTTTGTATTCCGTTCTCAATTTTAATTGCCATATTTGCAACTGTAGTTTCCGTTATTGCTGCGTTGATTTCGTTGATTGTGTCATTCGCAGCATGTGCTGCCGCAATTATAATTGCCGGACCGCTATATATTGGTTATGGAATTTATATTCTTGTTGCAAATATAAATACGAATGCCGGACTTGCGCTTATGGGCAGCGGATTTGCTCTTGTTTCATTGGGAATCGGGTTTATTATCCTATTCAAATTGTTTAACTATATCAATACATTAGTATTTAACAGAGCGGAAAAACGTGAGAAAGCACTGGAGAGGTTTAACAAAAGGCTTAAACTACGACGTAAAATGGGTTTTGCGGTTACAGCATTTCTTACAGGAGCGGTACTTTTCGCGGTAGGCTTCGGAAATTCGGACTGGAACATTCACAAACTTGACTATGCGGCATATATTTCCGCAAACTGGACGCTTGACGATAGTACAGATGCGATAGACTCTGTAAATTTGAAGTTAAAAACGCGCGATTATAAAATAGTTCGTGTAGACGAAAATTTCCGAGTGGAAGCCAACAACTTCGACCAAAGCATAGTAACAGTGGAGTTTGACAATGGAACACTAACAATTACAGAAAGTTTTAAATTTGACCTGAACAGAGTTTTCAATATCTATTCCTCTACGAATCTGAACCTTCAAAAAGTGATAATCTATATTCCGCAAACTGCGGCGGTAAATCCTTAAAAGACTTGACTAAAAGTTACTAAAAGCGTTTAGACAATCACAAAAAAATTTTGTCAAAGATATTTACAATTATAAAAAAAAGTGCTATAGTAATAATAGAGGTAAATATGAATAAACAATTAGAAGAATTTTTGGCAAAGCGCATTAAGGTGACTGAAATCAGCCAGTCAAAGTACGCGATTTCGTTCCCGATGTACAAAATTGATGGGGGATTGTATGAAATTTATTTAATATCCGCTAATAATGCGTTTTATTTAAGCGACGAAGGCACGACTTTGGCGGAATTGGATAAAGTATTCGAATTGAACGAACCCGATGTTATTAAAAATCTGGTTGCTATTTTGAAACAGTACAACTGTAAAAAAGTAGGTAAAAATATTACGATTGAATGTACTCCCAAAGATATTCATATTAAAATGAGTTACCTAATCCAAGCCATTTCATTTATGCTTAACATGAAGATATTCTACGTATAGCATAAAACCAAACATCAATAACAACTAATTCAACTCACGCAAGTGGGTTGTTTTTATTTATAACAACCGCCCTTGACTTAATCAAAAGGGGGTATCGCAAGCTTGGCACTGGACAAAAAGACAATTGTTATCAAAACAGAGACCTACAAAGAGTTAGTTAAGTATCTGCAAGAGACTGGCATCAAGCAGTTTGTTTTTGCTGATATGGCAGTCAAAGAAAAATTAAGAAAAGAAAAAGCCGTCAGCGTGGACGGCTAATTTTCGGTGCACCAAATTTTAACACGAGATGCCGAAAAATATCAAAACAAAAAAGGGGAATTAAAAAATGTTAAGGCAAAAAACAACAACATACGAGGAGATCGACATCACGCTTCAAAACGGGGTCGACTACACCAACAACGACTGTACCGAGCACTACAACTGGAGCGGCGTTCATTCTGGCCAATACACCCGAAGGCTTACGGCCGAGAGGCTGCAAGAGGTCGTAAAGGCCCAGCTAGGCGGCGAGTGGAACTGGTCATGGTTCGGCTTTGAATCACACGAAACCGGGACCACCCAAGCAAAAGCGAAGCGCGTTATCAGTGAGGTGGTCGTAAGGAGTGAAAATGAAAGAACAAGAAACAATTGATTACTCTGCGCTATCAGAGATTACAGTCAAATCACAGGCTGAGCTCGACATAATACCAGATGACTTCAAAGGGCGCATATATGTGGAATTTGGAACGCCGTTCAGCAAAGCGATAATAAACCGCAGGTTTTATTATCGTGTCGTGGCTCGGGGAAACTCCAGTGTCGAGGCTTGGGGAAACTCCAGTGTCGTGGCTCGGGGAAACTCCAGTGTCGTGGCTTGGGAAAACTCCAGTGTCGTGGCTCGGGGAAACTCCA
>JGI24705J35276_12238470_pt1 | contig 23243 bp, 19 predicted proteins | sample TergutNt197P4_FD_35276 | JGI IMG/M metagenome (IMG submission 35276) | reverse complement strand
TGATCCACGCGTGTCATTCGGCGCAAATCAGCTTCGTCCTTCAGGCTCGTATCGACCGGGGCAAGATAGTTTACGCCATTAAACTGAAGCGCGTGTCCGCTGTAATAGAAGAGCGCGACATCTGCAGTCCGCGCGGCGCGCGAAAAGCGGATGGCTGCGTCTTCCATTCCGCGCTGGTCGAGGTTGGTCGCCATGATGGTATCGAAGCCGGACCGCTTCAGCGCCGCTGCGACGGCGTTGGCATCATTCGCCGGATTGCGCAGACGAGGAACGTTTTGATAGGCCTCGTTGCCAATCACCAGGGCGACCCTCGTTTCGGCGAAGGCCGGTGAAAGCTGGGCAAGCAGCAAGGTGATCGAGGCAACAACTCCCAGGAGCATCAGGAGTCGGCCAATGTTCTCCTTCGGGCCCGCCAGGATTGAGTTGGACGGGAGCGCTTTCTCGCTCAACGACGGTGTGACTGTTGCGCAAGACCCTCGCAAGCAACCTTTCGTTTTCCGGGTCGGGTGCTGCGCTCTGAAGAAAGGCTGACACGGCGAGACGGGGGATGAGCACCACGACAGGAGCATCATCATCAGAGATTCTCGTTCAACGGCGGGATCGATACCAGGAGATTCTGCTGCAAACTTAGTCATAGTCAGTCCAGGATACGGCCGAGGTTTTTTTAAAACTGCATCCCACGTTATGCGGGCCGCTCAATCAAACCGCCTGATCCATCTTAACGTCTCGTGCTGTCCCTATACCGTGCGGGAATCATGCGAAGGTTGTTTCGTGCGGTGACGTCCCCCTGGTCGGCGGCCTTGCGAAACCAAAAGTCGGCCTGGCCATAGTCTTGCGGAACACCCCGACCGCTAAGGTACGCCATGCCGACTTCGTTTTGGGCCCAAGCGTTTCCCTGATCGGCGGCCCTGCGAAACCAGGCGGCGGCCTGAGCATAGTCTCGCGGAATGCCCTCGGCATCTCTGTACATGACGCCAAGTTCGTATTGGGCGCGCGCGTGCCCCTGATCGGCGGCCTTGCGATACCAAACGGCGGCCAGAAGATGGTTTCGTGGAACACCCTGACCGTTAAGGTAAGCATAGCCGAGGGCGGTTTGAGCGCTAACATTTCCCCGTTCGGCGGCCTTGCGAAACCAGGCGACGGCCTGAGCATAGTCTCGCGGGACGCCCCGACCGTCCAAGTACATCAGGCCCAAATCGTTTTGGGCAGCAGCGTCTCCCCGCTCGGCGGCAGCACGAGGGTCGTCAGGGGTTGAAGACGACTTGGGAGGCATGAGCGCCGCCTGTTGGTCTCTTTCGATCTTGGCCTTTCGTTCGCGCGCCATATCAGCGTAGACACCCTCGCTATGCTGATAGAGAAACGCGTCCCATCCCGCAGCCGTATCGACGGCTGCTGCGGCTTCGAAGTCCGAACTCGGTGTGTGGGCTGGAGAAGACGGCACCGGGCTCGTTGATGCCTCGACATCCGCCGATCCATTGTCCCTGTACCGTGCGGGAACCTGGCGAAGGTTCTTTCGCGCTGTGTCGTTCCCCTGGTCGATCGCCTTGCGAAACCACACGACGGCCTGAGCATAGTCTCGTGGAACACCACGCCCGCTCGAGTACATCTCGCCGAGGCTGTTTTGGGCTTCAGCGATTCCCTGTTCGGCGGCCTTGCGAACCCAGGTGGCGGCCTGAGCATTGTCTCGCGCAACGCCCCGGCCGATCGCGTACATCGCGCCAAGACCGTATTGGGCAACAGCGTATCCTTGTTCGGCGGCCTTGCGGAGCCAGAGGACGGCCTGAGCATCGTCGTGCGCAACGCCCCGGCCGTTAAAGTACATCACGCCGAGTTGGCCTTGGGCTTCAGCGTATCCTTGTTCGGCCGCCTTGCGATACAACGCGACGGCCTGCACGTCGTCTTTCGCGACACCACGGCCGTTCGCGTACATCACGCCGAGTTGGCCTTGGGCTTCAGCGAATCCCTGATCGGCTGCCTTGCGAAACCAGACGACAGCCTGCTCATCGTCTTGCGCAACGCCTCGACCCTTGCCGTACATCAGGCCCAGACTGGTTTCGGCTTCAGCGTTTCCCTGTTCGGCGGCCTTGCGAACCCAGGCAGCAGCCTGAGCATCGTCTTGCGCAACGCCCCGACCGCTAAAGTACATCAGGCCGAGACTGGTTTCGGCTGCAGCGTGTCCTTGTTCGGCTGCCTTGCGAAGCCAGGCGACGGCCTGCACATCGTCTTTCGCGACACCACGGCCGTTCGCGTACATTACACCGAGACCGTATTTGGCTTCAGCGTATCCTTGTTCGGCGGCCTTGCGATACCACGCGACGGCCTGAGCATCGTCTTTCGCAACGCCCCGAGCGCTAAAGTACATCGCGCCGAGTTGGGCTTGGGCTGCAGCGTTTCCTTGTTCGGCGGCCTTGCGAACCCAGGCGACGGCCTGCACATCGTCTCGCGCAATGCCCCGGCCGGTCATGTACATTGCGCCGAGATCGACTTGGGCATCCGCAGACCCCTGGTCGGCGGCCTTACGGAACCAAGCGACGGCTTGCACATCGTCTCGCGCAACACCCTGGCCCTCCGCGTACATCGCGCCAAGATTGTATTGGGCGTCCGCATACCCCTGTTCGGCGGCCTTGCGAAACCACACCACAGCCTGCCCATAGTCTCGCGCAACGCCGCGGCCACCTTTGTATATCTCGCCGAGATTGTTTTGGGCAGCAGCGTCGCCCCGCTCGGCGGCGGCACGAGGGTCGTCAGGGGTTGAAGGTGACTTGGGAGGGATGAGCGCCGCCTGCTTGCCTTTCTCGACCTCTTTAACTTCCTCTGATCCCTTGCCGCGCAGATAGAAGCGGCCGATCATCGACAGAGAAAGCTCGGGAAGCTGCGCATGTTTCGTTGTTTCGTAAACGTCTTCGCTGATGTCGCGGAAGATGGCCCCGATCTCCTCCTGCTTTTCAATGTGCTTGAGGAAGGCCGTGGTGTAAGGACTGTTATGCCCCGCTCCATCCTCGGCTGTTCGGCCCGCCTGCGTGGCGTAAGCCATGATCATGCCCTGCGGTGCGTCGATCTTTGCAAGGCCGGTACCGATTGCTACTGCGCGTGTGTTTCCGATCGAGCGGCGCAGTTGTTCGGCGAGGGGATTGTCGCGGCAGGAATCGAGAACAAGGATGCGCAAGTTCTTCGCTTGCTGCAGATCCGCGACGATCTGATCCACGCGTGTCATTCGGCGCAAATCAGCTTCGTCCCTCAGGATTGTGTCGACCGGGGCAAGATAGTTTACGCCGTTAAACTGAAGCGCGTGTCCGCTGTAATAGAAAAGTGCGACATCTGCGGTCCGCGCGGCGCGCGCAAATCGGATGGCTGCGTCTTCCATTCCGCGCTGATCGAGATCGGTTGCCAGGATGGTATCGAAGCCGGACCGTTTCAGCGCCGCTGCGACAGCGCTGGCATCGTTTAGCGGATTTAGCAGACGAGGAACATTTTGATAGGCCCCGTTACCGATCACCAAGGCGACCCGCGTTTCGGCGAAGGCCGGTGAAAGCTGGGCAAGGAGCAAGGTGATCGAGGCGACAATTCCCAGCAGCGTAAAAAGCCGCATCATGCTTTCGTTCGGGCGCTTCGCCAACGCGGTCATCAATCTCGCACGCCGCGCTAAGATTGTCTCAGGCGTCAGCCTCTTCCCGCTCGTGAGCGCCGCGCAATGCATCAATCCCACCCATTAATATAAATTATGACTGATGTAAGCTGCGACGGTTATGGCTCATGCGTGGCACATTTGCGGCGCGCTGGTGACGCGACTCCCGCGTCGGCGCTTTTTCCTGCCGACGTGGGATTTGTGTCACATAAGACGTGGGGGCATGGATTACCGCTATGCCATGGCGTAAGATGGGAAAGGGGCGCAGGTCCCCGATCATGGAGCCGGAAGGAGGTCCTTATGTATGCCGCCATCCGTCAGGCCAAGGCAAAGAGCGGGACGGCTGAGGAACTGGCGCGCCGCGTCAAGGAAGGCGCCGTTCCGATTATCAGCGATGTCGATGGCTTCAGAGCCTACTACGTGGTCTATGCGGGAGACGACACCGTCACCGCGATCAGTATCTTCGACAAGTACGAGCAGGCGGAGGAGGCAAACAGGCGCGCGATCGCCTGGATCGAGAAGGATCTCGGGCCGCTACTTGCGGGTGAAGCGCGTGCCGTGGCCGGGCCCGTGATCGTGCACACGCTGGTGTGAGAAGCGGCTAGAGCAGCTCACGCCTCACAACTCCCGTGCATTGGAAAACACAAACGACGATACGCGCCGGGTGTTCTCGTCCAGGATCAGTGTGCGCGTGATCGGGGGTTCTGCGCGCTGGGCGCAGTTTTCCCGCTCGCAAAGCCGGCAGTTGACGCCGATCGGCGTCCCCTCGGCCTTCTCAAGGTCCATGCCGGCGGCATAGATCAGGCGTGACGCGTGGCGCATCTCGCACCCGAGCCCGATTGCGAACCGCGGTTGCGGCAGCGGATGCGGCGCCACCGGCCGCCGCACCATCTGCGCGATCGAGAAGTAGCGGGTACCATCGGGAAATTCGATCACCTGCTTCAACAGCCGGTCCGGCGTGTCGAAGGTCGAGTGTACGTTCCATAGCGGGCAGGTTCCGCCAAATTTCGAGAACGGGAAGGTGCCGGAGGAAAAGCGTTTCGACACGTTGCCGGCGTTGTCGACGCGCAACAGGAAGAACGGGATGCCGCGCGCGCTCGGCCGCTGTAGCGTCGTCAGACGATGACAGACCTGCTCGAAGCCGGCTTTGAAGCGCTGCGCCAGCACGTGCACGTCGTAGCTCAACGATTCCACCGCCGCGTGGAACGTCGTATACGGCATCATGACAGCGGCCGCATAATAGTTGGCAAGCGCGATCCGGTAGAGCCTTCGCGGCGTATCGTCGAGCGGACCGGCGCGGTCGATCATGGCTTCGAAATGGCTGGTGCATTCGGCAAAGCCGATCTGTAATGCGAGCTGAAAGGTGCGGCCCGGCGTATCGATGAGCTCGGAAATCAGAAGTTGGCAGCGGTGTCGGTCGAAGCGCCGCAGCGTCTCGCGCATTACGTCGATCGGCATGATGCGCGTGACGATCGAGTGTTTCTCGCGCAACCGCGCGGCGAGGGCGGCATAAAGCCCTTCGGCCGGCACGTTCAGTTCCTCGCGGAGGTTTTCCGCGGCCCGCTCAAGCTCCGGAAAATAGTTGCGGTTGGCCTCAATCAGTTCCCGCACCCGCTCGGTGGGATTGGTCTCGAAGCGCCGGCCGATGTCGCGGTCGGCCATCTGCGCCGCTACCAGCGTCTCGCCGCGCCGCGCTTCGGTGTAGGCGGCGTAGAGCCGCTGCAGCGCATGGGTCACGCCGGGGCAGAGCTCCGCGAGGTCGCGCAGTTCCTGCTTGGGCACGTCGATCTGCCGGAACAGCGGGTCGGAGAAGACTTCGTTGAGCTCGGCAAAGAAGCGGCCCTCATCAGCGGTCGCGAGATCCCTGAGGTCGAGGTCGTAGGTTTCCGCGAGCCGCAGCAGGATCTGGGCGGTAACGGGGCGCTGATTGCGCTCGATCAGGTTGATGTAGCTCGGAGAAATGCCCAAGCCTTCGGCGATCTGGGTCTGGGACAGGCCCAATTGCTGGCGGATTCGCCGGAAGCGGGGCCCCACAAACAGTTTTTTCCCAGGCACGGCGGCTCCAGAGCATCTGCTAATTTACAGTCTTTACAAAATGACATTTAAGACATGTCTCTATGTTACAAAGCGTCACCATTCAAATGCAAGTGATATGTACTGGCTCCAAAATCTGACGTTTAGTCGAGGCGCATATCTTGCACCGCATTGTCAAAAATGTCTGGAGACAGTGTCATCCAAGGATAATGATGACGGCATTTGAAGCAACTCGTTCCCAACCATGGAAGTCGCGCGGTTCTGACGTTAGGGTTCACGCGGCCGAATAACAGGAGATTACGATGACGAGAGGCAGCAATTTCTGGGTGATTGGTGGCGAGTTCGGTTCAATGAACTTCCACAAACTCGTGGAGGGTTCGGCCCAGGTCAAAGGTCCGTTCAAGACTCGCAAGGAAGCCGAGGACTGCTGGCGCCAATTATCGGAAGAGAACCGCCACAAAGCAGGCGTCCGCTTCTCTATCGTGGAAGAGCCAAATCGCACTCCGGAAGCCTGATCGGATTGCTGCCGGTCAATTTGAGCACGTTTATGGGCGGTCCTACCCGGTTCTCCAGGTGGGACCGTCCGCTTTTGGAGGCGCCTTTGCGGAACGAAAGGTTACTGATACGTTAGCGTTGGTTTTTGCCCATCACGACAGAAGGCTGCCCGATGCCAAAGCCGCAGAATAGCTCGACTGAGACCAGCGATCCGGGCGCGACGCGGCTGCGCGATGCGGTGCGACGGGCGCGGATCGAGGCCGCTGACCGAACCGGCGTCGTCGTTGACCTGCGCGATGCGGAGGTCGCGCGGCTGGAGATCCTGAATGAGGAGCTCAATACGCTGTTCGAGCAGATGCCCGAGCAGATCGACCTGTTCGATCGCGGCGTCAGCCAAGGCGAGACGCCGAGGCTATGGATCGATGTGGTGGCACATATCGTGATGGGCCGCGATAAGCGGCAGTATCGTTTCGTGCAGGACACTCGGTTTGGCCGCATTGTGCTTGCGGAATCGCACGATGTGTCTGTCATCGTCGATGCAGTGACCGATTATGCCGCGCGCCGTATGGTTGAGCGCGAGCGGGCGATGGTGGCGGAGCCGAGGCCCACAGCCGTGCAGAAGCCGCGTCGCTCAGGCTTCTGGCTGTTCGCATTGGGATTCATTCTCGGTGCAGTCGCGCTGTTTGGCGCCGCATTGTTTGCGAGCTTGCAGAATTTCTAATGTGTGTTGATAGAGCAGCATACGTTTAATTGCGTAAAATGATGACTGGAGATTCAGATCAGGCGCGTGTGCTTGATTTGCGTGACCTGCAACCGATTATCCACGCTACGCACGGTCTGCTCGCAGCGCCAGCCGGTGTTTTCTCTTTCGATGGCAAACAGGTTATACGCCGAAGCCGGGTAGCGCCCATGCGCCACGGCCGAGGCCGAGGGCACGCCGATCGCGGGTATTTCGCCATTCGGCCCTTCGAACCACACCGTCGAATGCACGTGGTCGTGCCCGTGCAGGATCAGTTCGACGCCATGTTGCCTGATCAGGGAAAGCAGCGCCGACGAATCCGTCAGGCGTTTGGTGCGGGACCTCGAGCGTAGCGGATGGTGCACAAGCAGAACCCGGAACGTCTGTTCGGCGGCAAGGGCATCCAGTACGCGCTCCAGCGCGACGAGCTGGGCGCGGCCGAGCCGGCCCGTCGCCATGAGAGGCGGGGTTGGCACGGCCGATGACAGGCTGATCAGCGCCAGCGGCCCGCGCCGGCGCACGGCAGGGAAGCTGTTGTGGGCTGGATCGTCGCTGCCGAGATAAGGCGACCAGACCTCGCCAGGGCGGTGACTGGTCGCACGTACGTAAGCGTCGTGATTGCCCGGGATCGCAGTGACGCGTTCGGGCGGACCAACGCTTTCGAGCCAGGACAGCGCCGGCCCGAACTCCGCCTCGAGCGCGAGGTTGACGAGATCGCCGGTGACTGCGATGTGGTCAGGCATCTGGGCCCGCAGGTCTGCAACCAGCGCGTCGAGCACCTCGCGGCGATGGTATCTGTGGCGGTTGCGAGTCCAGTTCAGGAAGCCGAGCGCGCGCTTGCCCGCGAGTTCGTGCAGCCGCGGCCTTGGCAGCGGCGGCAAATGGGGGTCGGATAAATGGGCCAGTCGAAATGCTGCCATCAGTCGCGCTCGGTCGGAGGGCTGTCGCCGCTCGGCCTGCACGTCGCTGCCGATTGCCTCGCGATTGGCCTCATCTAATGGCAAGCTCGCTCGAACGGCGCAAGGGAGTTTGATGGCGGCACGTGTAGACCAGATCAGACGGAAATTTGAACCGCTGTTGCGGCGAATTTTCCACCTTTATTGGCGGTTCGCCCGCGGCATGACGCTCGGCGTTCGTGCAGTCGTGCTGGATGCGGATAATCGGGTGTTTCTGGTCAAGCACAGCTATGTGGTCGGGTGGCATTTGCCAGGGGGCGGCGTTGAGGTCGGCGAAACCTTCACCGAGGCGCTGCGCCGGGAGTTGAAGGAGGAGGGCGAGATCGAACTTGCCGGCGAAGCGGTCCTGCATGGCGTCTTCCTCAACAGCCACGTCTCGCCCCGCGATCACGTCGCGGTCTACATCGTCCGGCAGTTCAGGCAGGAGGCTCTGCCGAAGCCGAACCGCGAGATCATCGAATGCGGCTTCTTCGACCCGGCGGCCCTTCCGGAAGAAACCACGCTGGGCACACGCACCCGAATCGCCGAAGTGCTGGAAGGCAGGCAGCTGACCGCGACATGGCGCTGAGGCGGTCGCCAGTGTCCCGTCTACGTTGCGCAAGTGCGCAACGGGAATAGCCGACCAATTTGTCGCGCGGTCGTACGGAGACCTCCGCCTTCGATGTCGATCATGCGACGGTCTCGGCGATGGCGTGGATCGTTTCAGCTTGCGCGTTCAACGTCGTCATTGTCCTGGTGAGTGTCTCGTAGACGTTATCGTCGATCGTGACGGTGCCGTAGTTGCAGTTCTCGCCGTCGAACCGGCCTTCAGCTGGCTGATCGGCGTGCTCGAACCAGTGGTAGCCGACGAGGCATGGATGACGCAGCGCGTTCGTGACATAGCGATCGAATGCTGCGGCGCGGTCACTTTGTGTCGCGACGATGGGGCCGCCGCCACTGGTGTTTGGCAGGCCGGAGTCGGCGCCGCGGAAGGAAAACTCGCCGATCAGGCATGGCTTTCCGGCTGGCGCATAGGCGGCCAGAACGTCGTCGGCATCGAGGCCGTAGCAGTTGATCGAAATAACATCGATATGCCGCGCTGCCGCTTCGATGACTGCGGCTGGTGGCGGGGAGGCGAAGCGCGAACCGAGCACGAGATGATGCGGATCCGCGGCCTTGATCGCGGCAGTGGTCAGCCCGAAATAGCGTTCCGCGACCAGGGCGAGAAAATCGTCGCAGTCGGCGAAGAAAGAGGCACGATCTGAATCGGCGACATTGGCAATGGCCTCGTCGGAGGGTTGGCGGCGGTAGACGAGCTCAATCCGGTCTATCGTTTCAAAGGTATCCCACGTTGTTGCCTGCGTACGCCACACCATATTGAAGGCAGTGAAATCGGCATAACGTTCGCGCAAGAACGCGATGGCGGCGACACGACCGGGCGTCCTTGGCGAGAGCCTCAGGAACAACAGCAGGAGTTCGTCGGGCCCGCGCCAGTCTGTGCACCAGCGCAATTCGTTGTCGATGAACCGGCCGAGGATATTGGTGTTGCCGATGTGCGGCGAACACATGTCACGCGCCCGTCGTGTGACGTGTGATTCGAAGCCCGGATCGAACACGTCCGGGAATTCTTGCCTGGGACCGCTGCCCGCACGCTCGTTGGCTTGCCACGCAAAGGACATGCCGAGCTCAAGATTGGGTGTGACCGCCAGATGATGGTCTGCAGCAACCGCCTCGTCGGACCAGCAGCCGAGCGTATTGAAACCCCAGCCGATCAGTCTCTGCGCGACGGCGCTGCGCCAAGCGGCCGCACTGCCGTATTTGCGAGTGCAGGCTTCGGCATAGGGAAGACGTTTGGTGCCGCGAATCTCGTCCTGATCGAAGCGCACTGTGTTGACGCCTTTGGACAAGAAGCGGCCGCCATCCGGGTCCACCAGCCAGAAGACGCCGCCGCTTTGTGTGACGTGGAAAAAGCCATTGGACCTGAATTGACCATCTGCCAAGCCGCCCCACCGGGTTCTCACGCATCTATCCGGCATCGATTGCTCACCCGCGATTCATTTCTCTGTAGACTGGCCCAGTCCCTCTGCAATCTATTGACTTACCTCAATAAAGCTTTGCACCGGCGACACAATATCCAGGGCGAAGTGCAAGGAGCGATGGCAGATGGACAAAAGCGAAAGCGATACGGGCTCTGAACAGGGATCGACAGACGCGCGGGTCGGGTCTTTGCGGCCGGATTTCATCTGGGGCGCCTCAACGTCCAGTTTTCAGATCGAGGGCGCGACACGGGCGGATGGGCGCGGCCCAAGCGTGTGGGACACCGACGGCCGGCGCGGCGTCATCGCGGGCAAGGACACCGGCGATGTAGCCTGCGACCATTATCATCGCTACCCCGAAGATATTGCGCTTATGCAACGGCTCGGCGTGCAGGCCTATCGTTTCTCTGTGGCTTGGCCGCGTGTTTTGCCGCAGGGGCGGGGACCGTCGAACGAGCTAGGCCTTGCCTTCTACGACAGGTTGATCGATGGTTTGCTGGCGGCCGGGATCGAGCCTTGGCTGTGTCTCTATCATTGGGATCTGCCGCAGGCGCTGGACGATCTCGGCGGTTGGACCAATCGCGACAGCGTCGGCTGGTTCTCCGATTACGCCGCGCTCGTCGCGGATCGTTATGGTGATCGCGTCAAGCGATTTGCCACCTTTAACGAACCAGGAATCTTCACGTTGTTCGGCTACGGATTCGGCCGCAGCAACCGCGATGAGACGCCTATCGAAGACCTGCACCGCGGAATCCATCACGTGAACCTCAGCCATGGTGCGGCGGTGGACGTCCTCCGTGAGCGCGTCAAGGGCTGCTCCCTCGGCTCGATCCACAATGTACAGCCCTGCCTTCCGTCATCGCCGGCCGACGGGGAGGGGGCGCGCTGGGCCGACACCTACTGGAACAGAGCCTATCCCGATCCGCAGTATCTCGGCCGTTATCCCGAACTGCTGCGCCCGGCGATGGAGCGCATCATGCAGCCGGGCGACCTCGAACGCATTCATCGGCCGGTGGACTGGTTCGGTCTCAACCACTACAGCCCAAATTATGTGCGGACCGACAACGCAGCGCGCTTTCGTTTCAACTTCGGCGACCGGCCTCCTGGCATGCCGGTGACGCCGATGGAGTGGCCGATCGAGCCTGACGGCTTTCGCGACAGCCTCTTACGCGTGGCGAAAGACTTTGGCCTACCGGTCTACGTAACGGAGAACGGCTTCGGTGGCCACGACCAGCCGGATATGACCGGCGCGGTCGTCGATAACGACAGGATCGCTTATCTTAAGGCCTATATCAATGCTATGAACGATGCCGCCGCTGAAGGCGCCGACATCCGCGGCTATTTCGCCTGGTCACTGCTCGACAACTTCGAGTGGGACACGGGTTATGCCGCGCGCTTTGGCCTTATCCACATCGACTATCCGACCCAGAAACGCACGCCGAAAGCGTCGTTCGACTGGTACCGGGGATTGATCAAGGTTGCGCGGGCTCAGGCCTAGCATTTTCCTTGACCTCTTCCTTGGCCTCCAACTCATCGAGTGCGATGAGCAGGCTGCCGACGCGGTGCATCGACGAGCGCCAGTCGGCGAGCCGCTGATAATTGTCGACGAGCCAGTTGAACGCGCTTTGCACCGTGACAAAGGCGGCGGCGGATTGTGTTAGTTCGCCGAGCGTCATCGCACCGCTCAGATACTTCGGTGTGCACAAAAGCCAACCCACGACTGGCGCCAATAGGAGGTTGCTGTGCGAGATGAGCGTGGTGCGCACAAGCTGCCAACACAACTCGCGCCACCACAGCAGCACAGCCCGCAGCCGTAGCCACAGCACTTTGCGTTTCTCGCCATTAGCCGGTTTGGCCTCCTCCGCGATCGTCTCGCCCTGAATGGCCTCAACGGCGGCGCGGAATTCTGCCTCCGATTGGTTCATGTGCTCGATGACGCTGGTCATGCGATGGCCAACGAGCATCATCAATGTCGACATCGCGCTCGAATAGAGGATAACGCCGATTACCAGATAGCCGGGAATCGTGATCGTCAGGCCGAACACCGGTACGGCGAGATCGCCACCGACGGTCCACAGCACGTCGAAGAACGTAACGGCGGTGAGCAACGAGGACACGAATGCAAGCGACAGGTCGATCGGCGCATCCGTAGCAATGCGGATATCGACCGCGATGCGGTATTCGGGATTTTCGGTGCCCTTCACCATGTCGTTGAGATGGCGGAAGCGATCGTTTTGCAGCCATCGGCCGATGACCCGACGGGTGAGGGCCTCGCGCCAGCCGCGTTGTGCGGTCATGCGCGCCCATAAGGATGTCGCCGCGAGCAACATGCTGAAAGCGGCAAGCAACACGAATATCCTGGCCTGATACCAGAGTGCCGCCGCGTCGCGCTTCTCCAGCGCGTCGAAGAAGTTGCGGTTCCACAGGTTGAGCATCACCTGCACCAGCAACTGGAGCAGGACGACGATAAGGAGGAATGTGCCGAGCCTGATGACCCAGCTCTTGCGGTCGCGCCAGACCAGCAAGGCAAAATGCCAAAAACGCTCTGTCAATTCCTTATGGTTGAACATGAGGGCGCTTAAATTGAAGAATCGCATAAAAAGGTGCGCCCAGTTTGCCGCCAATTGTTGTTTCTCGTTTCGCCATATGGGGCGCAGCGGCACGTTCCCGCTTTGATCTGTGTCATGAGTGCAGTACCCGCCACCGTCCTAAGGCACCATAACCACGGTGCAAGAGGCGAGATTCGCGACCTTGTGCGACACGCCGCCAAGCAGCAATTCGCGTAGTCGGCTACGACCACGTCGGCCGACCACGATCATGTCCGCTTTTTCGCGCTGCGCGAAAAAGAGGATCGTTTCCGCTGGGGCCCCAGCCGCAGCGCAGAATCGGGTTCCTAATGCCTTGCCGCCTGGCGCGGCGCCCCGCTTGGCGCAGAACGCGGTCTGCTTTCGCCTCGAGTGTCTTTGGCAGATCGCCGTCGGTGCTTGCCAGCCGCCGCAATTCGGCGCCCGTCACATTGCCGCCGACGGTGACAATGACGAGGTCGGCATTGGTTGTCTTGGCGAGTTCGGCCGCGGCATCGACGGCGCGGTTGCTGCCGTCCGAACCATCGGTCGCAACAATAATGCGCTTCATCCGGATCCGTCGCAATGATGGGACATGGTATATCTTAGGTTAAAAGGCCCAGGTCTGCGGAAACAGCTCTGCTTAATGTTGAATCATATATAGCAAAATCAAAATTCCAGTGTTGCTTATGTCTCGCAATTGCCGAAGTTCGATAGACCTCGGCTCGTTGAGATGCTATTCCGCCGCCGGATATGAGCGACCTTTCTTTGACCATCTTGCCGGAAGCCGCCGCCGACGCCCAGGCGATCGAGCGGCTCCACGAGCGCACCTTCGGCCCTGGGCGGTTCGCGCTCAGCGCCTACCGGATTCGCGAGCATGTCGATCACCTGCTCGAACTCTCATTCACCGCCCACATCGGCACGCTGCTGGTCGGGTCGGTGCGGCAATTGCCGATCTGTGTCGGTGACACGCCGGCGCTGCTGCTTGGGCCATTGACGGTCGAGCAGCCGTTTCGGGGGCACGGTGTTGGCCGCGCTCTGCTTGAGCGCGCCCTGCGGGATGCCAGGGCGCAGGGGCATCGGCTGGTGCTCCTGGTCGGTGACGCGCCCTATTACAGCCGGGTCGGCTTCAAGCCGGTGCCCAAGGGACGCGCGACCATGCCGGGACCGGTCGACTACGACCGCCTGCTCGTGGTCGAGCTCGTCGACGGAGCGTTCGAGGGTGTATCGGGACCGATCCGGCCGGACTGGAGTAAGGCGCGCGACTAGGCAGGATCAGCCAAACCCACGTGAGCGCTTGCGGTGGCTTAAGGTGGCGCGAAGCTTTGGATGGAAAGAACCTGCCACAACCAAAACAACTTTCCTTGGTCAAAAATATATTCAACGTTGTGCATTCTGCGGCAAGCTGTGGACGAAGGCGAGATCTGGAGGACTGTGGCATGCGATGGTTGATGTCGATGGCTGCTTTGTTTGGCACTCTGCTGGCGGCATCGTCGTCTCACTCATCAGAGAGCATGTTGTTGGGCTGTTGGGCGCAAGATCAAACAGGCGTGGAACGCCCTGCGGATAAGGATTACGATGTTTATAAGGTCTGTTTTATTCCTGACGGCCAACTTTTCATAACCACATCCACCTACAGCGCTGAACGGCCCACGACCGACAATACCGGCAACTTCCGAGTGGTCGATATTGGGCAGAGCTATAACGCGCTGAAGTGGTCGGTGTCAGGAGGCAAACTTGTTTTTACCGGCGATGGAGCGTTCAACTGCGACTTCGCAATCTCCGATCACAAACTGAATTTGGCTAATTGCGCGCCAGACTCGGACTGGAATGGCAAATGGGTTTTTGACAAAAACTTCACTGATGCGACGAACGAGGATTTGGCCGAAGCAGCAAAGCACAAAAGCAAACATTGAAGAGGACGAGATGCCGTTAGCTGAATTGAAGGTCCGGGACAAGTCGTATCACCCGAGTGATGTTCAAGACGTAATTAACAGGTTCAAGAAACTGCCGCGTTGGAAAGAATACCTTAATACGTGCATGGGCGGCGTCATTTTCGTCACTGACAACCCTGCCAACCTTTCGAAAGGCAATCAGGACCAATTAAGAGACATAGGCGGTGTCGTAGCAGGCAAGGACGATATCGTTAGAACGCCACGAGCGCCGCCCGGATTTGTGCCGATCACGCAATACGGCCACAATCAAAATAAGCCAGAACTTGGCTTACCGCTGATGATCTGGCTTGATGTCCACACTCCGGATTCTTATTACAAAGACCCGCTCAAAATCCTAATTCATGAAATCGGACATTTTAAGTGGTCTGGTTTTGGCAAAAAAGCCGGGGCTCATAGTCCGGAATTTCATAGAATGCTGTATGACGCGATCAAAGCTTTGGGCTTGGAGCCTGATGAAAACGACTCCCGTAACGCCGTCATAAAAGACGTCGCTAATCCGATTCCGGGCGGTTACCCACTGGGAAATATCTGCGGCACATTCTAGGAATTAGCAAAGCAGGGCCGTATCCTACAGGGAGATGGGAAACGCGGCCCTGTTGCGGTGGAATGACCTGGGGAGGCTCATGGCCGCCGCGCTGCTCATGAGATTAGGGGCGCAAGCAGCAGCGCAGCAGAGTTTGCAGTGGCGAGCCTTGGCCTGCGGTTGACGATAGGTTGGCGGGATCGTTCAAATGGACACTGCCCCATCAGGCACAGCGGCATTGAGTTTTGGCCACTTTGGGGTGCCGCATGGGTTTGCCAGCGCATCCTGCTCGGACTCTTTGCATCATTTGCGAAAATTTGTGCTCGCTTTTCGAAAAGATGCCTAGAATTTCAGGTTCGCGAATGCGCGCACGCCGAGGCCCGGCATGAGCACCTGGTCCTTGGTGTAGGACACCGAATTGCGGATGCTTTCGTTCAACAGGTTGTTGCCGACCAGTCCGATCGTCATTTCGCGTGCGCCGAACCAGCTTGGATCAAGCTTGGTCTTGTAGCTGACCTCCGCCTTCAGCAGGTTGTAGCCGGGTGTCGGCGTCTCGGCGATGGGAGCGATGTTGTCCTGTGCGAATGCGTGCAAGAGGTTGATGCGTGCCAGCCAGTTGTCGTTACGCCAGAACAGGCCACCGCCGATCCGGACCGGTGGAATCCTGGGAACGTTGGTTCCGTCGGTAAAGGTGGCACGAACGAAGTCAAACTGGTTCTCGATGCCCCAAATTCCGCCTGAAAGCGGACCGATATCCAACTGGCTCTGGAATTCGCCACCATAGAAGGTCGCGTCGCGCTGCGAATAGATCGCTTGGTTGAGCTCGGCACCAGGAGTTCCACAGGAATCAAAATCGTCGTTGCACATCACCCCGGTCAGGCGTCGGAAAATGAAATTGTTGAAGCGGGTATAGTAGGCGCTCGCCTCGAACCGGAACGGACCATTTGCCTTCCGCAACCCGACTTCGACCGACTTGGCGGTCTCGATGGTGAGATTGGGGTCGCCGATATCGAACGTGTCGGTGGCGTCATGGGCGCCGCGCGAGAACAGCTCGGCAGGCTTCGGTGCGCGCTCCACATATTGCGCAGTGATGCTGGCGACCATGCCGCCCGGCAGATCCTGCAACAGCCCGACGCTGCCGCTTACCGGCGTGAAGGACGGATTGCGTGCGATGCTCGCTTGTGGGACGCCGTTGGGTAGATAGTCGGCCGGGAAATTTGGCGTCGAGCCCTGCAGGTCGACATGCTCGATGCGGCCCGCGATCTGCACCTTGGTCGAAGCGGAGAACTTGAACTCGTTGAACGCATAGCCGGCGACGCGTGTGTTGTTGTTGGGGCTCATCAGGCCGTTAAACAGCAAGCCGGGATTGTCCGGGCTTGGCGCAGTCAATTCCTGATGGCCCGCCTGCAGGCCAAACGTGGTCGTCACTTCTGCAAACCGCGCGTTGAACGGCATCATCTGAACTTCCGCGCGGGCTTCCTGCTCCTTGTTGGTGAAGGTCTGCCGGATGCCGTCGGTAGCCGGGTCGTTGGCGTCCAGGTATCCGATCTCATTGTGTCGGTAATCGGTGGCGCCGGCCCAGAAACGGATCGTATCGATTGCCGCGGCATCGGGGCGATACTCGCCCTTGGCAGTGATCTTGGTCTGGTGCGCGTTGATGCGCGTGTCGTGATCCGCGCCGTCAATGCCGGGTATGTGATACAACGAGTCGTTCTGGGTGATGGCTGCGCCGATGAACCCACCCTGGAAGAAATAGGAGCCGCCGACCGAGGCGCTGTCCGACTGGGTCGACGAGTTCGGCTGACGACCATTCACCGGCTGTGTGTGATCGAAGAGGTAGGGGTAGCCTGGAATATCGTAGTCAGAAGTTTTGCGGCCGGAGGCATCGGCGTGGATCGCGAAGTCGCCGCCCCCGGCGTCGAGCAACACGCCACCTTCGACGCCCCGATCGACCGAACTGACCGCAGTTCTCGTCTCGGCTGTCACGCACGGCGACGATTGGGCCGTTGCCATTGGCGCCTTAGCGGGCAAGCCATAGGTCTGGAATGGCGGAGCTCCGCAGGAGGGCAGCGCATCGGGAATTCGATTGTTGGTCGCGCTCACGACGCCGCCAATCGATGTCGATCCGTAACGCAAAGCGGCTGGGCCGCGCACGACTTCGACCTGGTTGGTTGCGAGCGGATCGATCGGCACGAAGTGATCCTCGCCGAGATCGGATACGCCGCCGCCACTCGTGCCGTTCTCGACGATCCCGACGCGATTGGCGTCGAGCCCTCGGATAATTGGTCGGCTGGATGCTCCGGGAGCGAAACTGGAGCCGGTGATGCCTGGCTTGGAAAATAGGAGATCGCCGAGTTGCCCGCCGCCTTCGCGGCGAATTTCCTCGTTCGGCACGACCGTTACTGTTGCAAAGCGATTGGTCACGATTGGCAGTACGCCTTGCTGGGGCGCCGCGGACGCCGCTGGTGCGGCGGGCGTTTGCTCGCGATTACGGGCTGGAGCAGCGCGGGCGACGTGCCGCGTAGCGTGTTTAGGGGCGGTCGCTCGCCGCGGACTTGGTGCCGTCACGGTAATGGCGGGCAGCTCGGTCGAAGGCTTGTCCTGCGCTATCGCCGGCGCAGCTGCAGCGCAGAGCAGCAGGCAGCTTGTGCCGCCCAGGCGCCGGGTGTGTCTTGAAAGGAATGTCATTATCCGAAAGATTCCGCATCGGCACCGACCGCAATTCATCTGACGATGGATTCGGGAAGATCCCGGCCGTTGCTTTCAACGGCATTTCGATTGCTCTGTATTTTTCCTGGCATCGACCGCGCCTGAGGCGGCTCGATTCCAGACATGATCAAGCTGTCTGTCAGGAGGCGGGAGGAGCGCGGGGCTGGAACGCAGTGCCGGCCGATTCCAAATGCTCGAACTCGGCGTCGGCGACCAGATAGAGGAACTCGACGGCCTGTGGCAGCCGCAGCAGGGGAGGCGTTGCGAACAGCACTGCGCTGGCCATCGTAACGACGGCGCAGATGGCGCAATGGTCGCCCGGCTGATGATCCGAATCGTGGTCTGCGGGGGATTGCGACCGGAACGCCTCGCGCTGAGCCGCCACGCCCGTGGTGGCCGCATCCGCTTGTGTGGGGGCCGGGTCAATAAGCAGCGCCGCCTGTGCGGCGAACTGGTGGCTATGTCCGAACGACAGAGCGAACTGAATGATCAGCGTCAGAAGCGCCAGTCGCACGCCATGTCTGATGTTCGACCGGAACCACTTCATGCTGCCAGGACCCCACATCGCGCGGTGAATTCATACCGCTCCGCGGCGTTACATTATATCGGTCGCAGGACTAGCTGCCCCAAGTCAAGCTGGGTGGAAACCGCGGCGAACGTTAGGCCGCGCACTGTGATTTCTGCGCAACGCTAGCGATCAGGATGAGTGTGGGCCGCATCCACGCCGGCGCCTGCACGGAGGAGGATGCGAGCGTCTTCTTGTCGCTTGCTGAGAGATGGCCCGAGGCGACCTGCGCAACGTCGGCCGCATGCGCGACGACCGACGTCGCCTCGAAAAGCTGGTGGCGACTGAAAGGACAAATCAGTTGCCAAAAGTCATCGCTGGTGTCAGATTCGTTGACGGCATCGAGGTCACTCAGACCACGGAAAGCCGCGCCGCCTGATCGGCCTCATCACCTAGAATTCAGCCATAGCTCCTCGCGTCCCCCGTGTTCGAGCCTGGCTTGAGAAATTCATAAAATTCATCGAAATTCATGGAGGCTCGATGCCAGCCAGCGACAAAGGCCCCGAGCGGCAAGTGAAAGCACTGTTGCTTGAAGGCGTCAGCGAAAGCGCGGCAGATCTGTTCAGGAGTGCCGGCTTTCCGAATGTCGAGCGATTGACGAAAGCCCTTGATGGCGAGGCGCTGCAACATGCGGTCAAGGGGGTATCGCTGCTCGGCATCCGATCGCGCACTCAACTCACGGCAGACGTGTTCGCCGGCGCCGATCAGCTATTGGCGGTCGGCTGTTTCAGTGTCGGCACCAACCAGGTCGATCTCTTGGCTGCCCGCAAGCGCGGCATTCCGGTCTTCAACGCGCCGTTCTCCAACACGCGCAGCGTGGCGGAGCTCGTCATCGGCGAGATCGTCATGCTGCTGCGACGGATATTTCCACGTTCGGTTGCGGCGCATGAGGGCGGTTGGGACAAGTCCGCGAGCGGTAGCCGCGAGGTGCGCGGGCGCACGCTCGGGATCATCGGCTATGGCAATATCGGATCGCAGCTCTCGACACTCGCGGAAGGGATGGGCATGCGGGTGATCTTCTTCGATCGCACTGACAAGCTCCGCCACGGCAACACCGAGTCCGTCGAAAAACTCGATGAACTCCTGGAGCAGAGCGACGTGGTCAGCCTGCACGTTCCCGAGACGCCGGAGACGCAAGGCATGATCGGCGAGAAGGAATTGCGGTTGATGAAGCCGGGCTCCTTCCTGATCAACAATAGCCGAGGCACGGTCGTCGATCTCGATGCGTTGGCGCGGGCGCTACGCGATGGCCACATCGCGGGCGCAGCGGTTGACGTCTTTCCGGTCGAGCCGTCGTCGAACGCGGATCGATTCCGCAGCCCCGTCCAGGGTCTGAACAATGTGATCCTGACGCCGCATATCGGCGGCTCGACAGAGGAGGCGCAGGAGCGGATCGGCCGCGAGGTGGCACGCAAGCTCGTGGACTATTTTGCCAGCGGGTCAACCATGGGAGCGGTGAATTTTCCGCAGGTGCAGTTGAGCCTGCGTCCCGCTGGCGCGCGCTTCAGCCATGTCCATCGCAATGTGCCGGGCATGCTGCGGCGGCTGAACGAGGTCTTTCTGCAGCGTGACATCAACATCGCCGCTCAATATCTCGAGACCGACGGCGATATCGGTTATGTCGTGCTCGACGCCGATCTCGGCGGCCAGGAATCTGGCGCGCTTCTCGAGCAGATAAGCGCGCTCGATGGCACGATCGGTGCACGGCTGGTCTACGAGCACTAGCTAGCACTTTGATTCTGCTAGTGTCCCCTTGTCTCCGAATAACGGCACCCGCGTGCGGCAAATGTGTCGGTTATTCCCGTTGCGCACTTGCGCAACGTCGACGGGACACTAAGTCGCTCAGCGACTCTCGCGCAGCCAAGTAGCGGCGAATGCTCCCAACAGCAACAGGAGTCCGGCCAGGCCCGCGAAGATGGGCAGCACGCCCATACCCTTGACAACGCTGGCATCACGCAGCCTGACCCCCATCCAGCCGTCGCCGTGGAAGACGCTCGATGAGCGCACCGGCACGATACGGGGAAGTTCGACGCTCGATCCATCCACCACTCGCTGCGCGTCACCGCCTGTCGCTTGCGCCAGTGGCTTCAGCGTGTCGGTCGTGGACGTGACTTCCGAAAATTCCTTCGGGTTCGTCGGACCGACGTTGATCAACGCCTTCAACGTGCCGTCGGTCGCCTGCCAAAGCCCGAGCTCATTTGCCGGCAGCCTCGCGCGCCATTCGCCTGGCTCGCCAGCGTTCAGCGTCAGGTCGTGCGTGGAGCCGGACGGCGAGGTCACCGTTACCGGCGACACGCTGTCGGCCATGGTCTGGCGCACCACCATGAGGTCATGGCCTTGCACCTGTAGATGTAGCGCTTCTTCGTCGAGGTCGGGTTGCTTCATCAGCCAGTGCGACATCCGCCGCAACAGGTCGAGATATGGGCCGCCGCCTTCATAGCCTCGCGCCCACAACCAGATATGATCGGACAAAAGCAACGCCACGCGACCCTCGCCGTAGCGTGAGAGCAGCAGTAGCGGCTTGCCGTCGGCCCCGGTCATGAGCGGCGGGCTCGTGACGTTCCTGGTGTCCACATTGCGGAAGAACCGGCTCCAGTGCGGAGGCTCCACTGCCGAGCCCTCAAGGTCGCGTGTCACCGGATGGCGTTTGCCGACATCGGAGAGATGCGCATAGAACGGCTTTTCGGTGACGCCGACCGGTTCAGCTGGAAGCACCGAATCCAGCGGCGTGCGCCAGATGCTCGTGTTGGAAGCGTAGTCCGGACCGGCGGAAACCAGCACGGCGCCTCCCGCCCGCACGTAGCGTGCGATATTGTCGAAATAGGCGATCGGCAGCACGCCCTGGCGAGCATAGCGGTCGAAGATGATCAACTGGAATTCGTTGATCTTCTGCTGGAACAATTCGCGGGTCGGAAACGCGATCAGCGATAATTCGTTGATCGGCGTGCCATCCTGCTTTTCTGGTGGACGCAGGATGGTGAAGTGCACGAGGTCGACACTGGCATCGGACTTCAAGAGGTTGCGCCAAGTGCGCTCGCCGGAATGCGGCTCGCCGGAGACGAGCAGCACGCGCAGCTTGTCGCGCACGCCGTCGATCGCGACGACGGCGCGATTGTTCACCAGCGTCAACTCCTGCTCGAGTGGCGATGCCTCGATCTCTACGATGTTCGGCCCGGCATGTTTGATGTCGACATCGACGCTGGAGGTCTGGCCGCTCGAGAGCGTTCGTTCGCTGATCACTTCGCCGTCGCGGCGGATCGTGACCTTGGCCTGTTCGCTGGTTACGCCCTGATCGTCGAGCCGATACGTGATCGTCTGGACCTGCCCGACGATGCCGAAGCGTGGCGCTGCCGTGATCGCGATGCGGCGGTCACGCTCGTCCTTGTGACCGGTGATTAGCGCCTGCACCGGGGCCTGGAAGCCCAGCGCGGCTGCGTTCGGCGGGATGTCATGCACGCGCCCGTCGGTAATCAGAAAGGCTCCGGCGACGCGATCGACGGGAACGTCCGACAACGCTGAAGACATTGCGCCGAACAGTTTGGTGCCGTCGGTCTCGCCGTCGGCCTGACCGGCGTCGACGACGCGAACCTCCAGTCCCTTGATCTTCTTCAGGCTATCGACCAAAGCCTCCTGAGCCTGCGCAGTTTCGCGCGTGCGGTCGCCGAAGCTCTGGCTTGGGCTTTTGTCAACGACGACGGCGACCACCGATGACAGCGGGTCGCGGTCCTCGCGGGTAAAGGAGGGGTTGGCAAGTGCGACCAGGATCAGCGCGAGCGCCGCAACCCGGATCGCGGCTCCTCGCGCACGGGCAAGCAGCAACAGCACCGCGATCACGACGATGGCTGCGAGCGCGACCCACAGCGCGAGCGAGGGGACGAGCGGCGTAAAGGCTATGCCGTAGTTCATATCGATCCTATTGCCCCAGCCGCTCGATCAATGCCGGTGCGTGCACCTGGTCCGCCTTGTAGTTGCCGGTTAGTGTGTACATCACGATATTGACACCCGCACGGAAGGCAAATTCGCGCTGGCGCGGTTCGCCGGGCGTCATTGGCAGCATCGGTTGGCCGTCCGGGCGTATCGCCCAGGCGCCGGCGAGATCGTTCGAGGTGATGATGATCGGCGAAACGCCGTCGCCCCCGCGGGCGGGGCGGGAGGCGGCTTCGTCATCATCTTCGCGTGGCAGGCTCTCGACCCAGGTTTGCCCGGCGTCGAACCGTCCAGGGAAATCGCGCAGCAGATAGAAGGTCTTGGTCAGCACGTGCTCGTGCGGTACGGGCTCAAGCTCGGGGACATCGAACGAGGACAGGAGTTCACGCAAGGTCTGCATCGCGGGCGTCTGCGACGCGCCGTTCTCCCCCGGCGGCGCCTCAACCGCGTCACGGGTATCGAAAATGACAGTGCCGCCCTGCTTCATATAGGCGTCGATCTTGTTGATCGCCTCCTGCGGCGGTTTTGGTGCGCCGGGAACGATCGGCCAGTAGATCAGTGGGAAGAACGCGAGCTCGTCGTGCGCAAGATCGACGCCGACGGGATCGCCGGCTTCCAGTGCCGTGCGCTGAGCGAGGAACAGGGTCAGCCCGGCCATGCCCGCCTTCACAATTGAATCGACATCGGCGTTGCCGGTAACGACATAGGCGAGGCGGGTCTGCGACACCGCCTTCATCGCGAAGTCATCACTGCTCTCGGCTCGCACCGGCGTCGGAGTAGCGAGTGTTCCCGCAAGGATCAGGCCGAGGGCAACGACAGCGGGCGCAGCGCGCCGACGCAGCAGCGCCACGAGCCCGCCGCCGAACAGGGCAACGATGATACCGTCGATCAAGAACAGCGCCAGCGATGCTAACAGCAGAATTCCGCGCAGGTCGCGCGGCTCCGCGTTGGTGTAGCTCGCGCGCTTTGCGTGCAGATTAGCGGTATCGAGCGGAGCGATGCGGTCGGCGGTTGCCAGTGTGTTTACTGCCAGTGGTCCTTCCGCCGGACCGTAGTATCCGGGCGGATGATCCAGTGTGGCGCGGTCGCGATAATCCGCCGAGAGCGGCTTGGCGGTTGCCGGCGGCGGGCCGATC
>JGI24705J35276_12238471_pt1 | contig 23366 bp, 20 predicted proteins | sample TergutNt197P4_FD_35276 | JGI IMG/M metagenome (IMG submission 35276) | reverse complement strand
ATATTGTTTGTAATCGCTCTTTCCGTTGCATTGCGTAACTCTTCACCTGTAAGATTGGTGTAATAACTCAGACTGAGCGGGAGACTATCCATATCAGCAATATCCTGTTCATTTACGACTCGGAGCTGTTGGAACCTATACGATGTCTGAGAAAGAGAATCATAGATAGCGCTAAGATCAGGATCTGATGCACCTATTAACACATGTATTTTATAATCCGAGTCGGTTTCTTTATTCGATCGCATGATGAAATTTGAAGACATCATTGATGAAGGACTATCATTCCTGCGACTTAAATATTCTTTTTCGCCTGCCGATGATACAAATGAAGCAATTTCCTCCGAATAGGCATTCAATACATATTTATACTGATTAATGAGCCAGTATCCCTGCAATCCGATCAATAATAAAACCGAGATAAGTGAAAGTATCCATATAATTTTTATTTGCTTGCTCATCTGTATTTACGTTAGTTGCCGTATTTGACATCACAAAAATAAGCGGTTTCAATGATATTTGCAATTCTTATTAAGTAATTTTGGTGCTGATTCCTAATTTCATTGTTAAGGGAAGGCTTCTCTATATAGCGTAATATTTTAGTAATATTGAAATAATAATTCCATAATAAAAAAAAAATCCCGGCATCTTTGCAATCACTATTTTTGCCCCAAAATTAATTGGATTATTCATTTACAAAATTTAACATTCTATGAAAAAGTTATTATTTACAGCTTTATTTAGCTTAATTTTAGCAGGCATTACAACAATGAATGCCCAGATTTCAATGGGAAGTTTAGCCCTTCCCGGTCAGGATTCCAAAAAATCGCCCATTGATAAAGTTCAGTTCAGCATACAATATGAAATGGCCTTTATTCAGGACACTTCCAATCCCGATCAGGTCTCGGAAGAAACGATGATCCTGAAAGTCGGCGAAAAGACTTCGATGTTTTACAGTTACACCCGGTTTGTGACGGACTCGCTGCTTCAGATACAAATGGCGCAGAGTGGAGGAATGATAAGGCGTGAGGGGCCGGGCGGTAGCGGCTCATCCAATCAGGGACAGATCACGTATCAAATTTTCAAGAACCACCCAGTCGGAAAAGTAACCACTCTGGAGAATATTGGCCCAAGCAGGTTTCGATGTGAAGAAACGAACGAGTTTCCTGAGTGGCAGATAACATCCGACACTACAACGATTCTCTCTTATTTATGCTACAAAGCAACCTGTCGGTTTAAAGGCAGGGATTATACAGTTTGGTTTACCCCTGAAATACCCCGCAGTGAAGGACCGTGGAAACTTGGCGGACTACCGGGGCTTATACTTTATGCGGAAGACAGTCAGCATCATTTTGTTTTCGAGTGTACAGGATTGCGTAATGCACAGCCGGACGAAATGATTTTATATGGAGCCGATACATACGAACCTGTATCGAGAGCAACTCTCAACAGGACTTATGAGAAATTTGCAGCAGATCCGGTCGGATTTATTACTTCATCGAACCCAAATATTCAGATCAGACTGAGGAATCCGGACGGAACGGATACAAATCCCAAAAATATTCCTTATAACCCCATAGAACTTTAGAGTAATGAGATTCCGAATGTCTTTCCGAACCCTGTTATTGGGTGCGATCCTATCAGCAAGCATTATACATATCAATGCTCAATTTTCAATCACGGGAACTGTCACTGATAGCAATAGCGACGAAGCAGTCGAATTTGCCACCGTACAACTTTTATCGGGTAGCGCTAATACTATACTTGGATATGGCTTTACTGACATTAAGGGCTTCTTCACAGTAAAAGGGAATCGGACTGATTCGTTGCGAATTGTTGTTTCATCAATCGGGTACAAAAAACACGAACAGACTGTTAAGCCGGGTGATGTGTTGAACGTCAGGTTAGAATCCGAAGCATTTACACTTGAAGAAGTAGTAGTGCGCCCGGGCAGGGTGTGGAGTGGAAGAGATACGGTTAATTATGATGTGTCGCGGTTTATTTCTGAGAGAGACAGGACACTCATGGATGTGCTGGGGAAATTTCCGGGTATCGCTGTGGACGAAAAAGGCAAAATATCTTATCAGGGGAAAGATATCAGTAACTTTTATATCGAAGGAATGGATCCTGTAGGCGGACGTTATAATCAGATAACAAGTAATCTGCGTGCAGAAACGGTCGAGACTGTGCAGGTGCTTGAAAATCATCAATCCATAAAGATGTTGGAAGACCTTGTAGCTTCCGATGATGTGGCCATTAACCTGAAATTGAAAGCTGAATTTCAAGCTGTGTGGATGTTTACACTCGAAGGAGGAATCGGGACGTCACCATTGCTTTGGCATTCGGTTGACAATGCCATCCGGTTAAGCCGGACGAACCAGTCTATTTTCAGCTACAAGGGTAATAACACCGGAATAGACCACACGATCGAGTCGGGTACATTGGGTATAATCCGCAGCAGTTTCATGGACCCGCCTTCTTCAGTCTCTTTCCTTTCTATGCCATCTATTATGGCCCCGTTAAAAAAAGAGCGTTTATTGTTTAATGAGGTACACTCCTTTTCAGCCAACCGCATGTACAAATTGAACGAAACAACCAAAATGCGTATCAATGCAAACTACACGCACGACAAACGTAAGCAGGAAAGAGGAAGCGAAACCAATTATTTTCAATTGGGCGATACGATACAGGTAAGTGAATGGAGTAACACCAAACTGTTTTCGGATGAAGCCGCATTGAGCGTTCAGTTTGAAAATAATGCAAAAGATAAATTTCTGACGAACAATTTCAGTGTAACCGGCAGTTGGAACAAGGGGATATCGGAATATACAGGCAATGCGATGACGTCTCAACAACAGTTGCTTACCTCGAAACTGGGAGGCAGTAACGATTTCAGAACACTGTGGGGAAAACAATCTTTAAGGTATGAACTGAGGTCGCTCTTACGTTATGAAAACCAGCCCGAAGAAGTGCGAGCCGACTCAATTAATCAAAAAACACTGCTGAACCGTTTCTACACGGACAATTCCTTTAGCGTTACTGCACAAAAAGGATATTTCGCTCCTCAGTTGAATCTCGGTTTTACAAGCGATGTGAATAATCTGCAGAACAATTTTAACCCTTATATTGCGCCTAATATACAATGGAATAAAGATAAATGGCAAACACGGTTCTCAATTCCTGCGGTATGGGCAAATTATCCGGGAGCCGACTTTTCGCGTCTATCCGTAAGACCTTCGGCTAATATCGCGTATAAATTGAATTACGCATGGCGTTTCACTTTATCGGCAGGATACCGCGAGCAGTATGGTAACATTCTGAATTTCTATGGAGAGCAGTATTACAGAGACTACCGGAACCTTATCAGATTGTCTGAAAAACTGCCTGTACAGCAAGTACAAAACTACAACATATACGGCGAATATAAAAAGACGGCACAAGAATTTTTCGCCTCCCTGTCGTTAACGTATATGCTCGGAAAGAACAGTCATATCAACGAACAGTTGGCCGAAGATGGTTATATCATAAGCAATCCGGTACAAATGTCAAACCAAACGACCACCAAGCGAATTGCCGGTACACTTTCGAAAGGCTTTTACGATATCAAACTAAACACATCGCTTTCGGCTCAATATATGCAAAGTAATGGCGAACAGTTAAGCAGAAGCGAAAGGCTGCCCTACCTGTCGAGCCGGTTGAATCTGGAACCAAAGATTAACTGGACGTATTGGAGGAACTTTGAAGCAAACTACACAGCTAACATAAGCCTAACAGGCTCAAAAGTCGGCGAACGCGAATTAAGTCCGCTTTGGAACATCGTACAGAAACTTCAACTTTCGTATGTCTTATCTGCCTTTGAGACCAACTTCTCGACCGAACATTACTACAACGAAGTAAACAATTCGACCCCGGTCAGTAATTTCTTTGTAGATTTCTCTTTTCGATTAAGGCATAATAAATGGCGTTTCACGGCCGCCTTGAACAATCTTTTAAATAAACAACAGTACGGTTACACCGAATATTCGGAAATACGTAGCTACAATTCATGGATTCATATTCGTGGACGGGAGTTTTTGTTGGGGGTTCAATATAAGTTTTAAATTAATGCAATAATTAATATCTGTTGCCTGGCTATTTCAGTGGAAGGCAGGAATACAAGTTCAATAATTAATAAATACAACTTTCAAATTTCAATTATTTCAGCTATCTTTGCGCCTTATTTTTAAACGCATGAGCAAGGAATATACAAGTGAACTATTGATTGATTTCGGAGATGACGGACAAAAATTATTGCCTGTGGTTACACAAAATTATGCTACGAAAGAAGTACTGATTCTGGCATTTGCAAATAAAGAAGCATTTGATGAAACATGTCTGAGCGGTTATGCAACGTATTGGAGTCGAAGTCGCAATAAACTGTGGAAAAAAGGGTTGACATCTGGTGATATGTTGAAAATAGAAGAAATCCGCATCAACTGCGAACAAAATTCACTTTTATATCTGGTCACGCCGCAGGGTTATGGAGCATGTCATGCAAAAAAAACCACAGGAATGCCTTATTCATCGTGTTATTATCGTAAGATAAACAATGACAATTCGTTAGAAATAATCGAATAATAAAGGAATGGAAACAATATTGAAAATTGGAATGCCTGCCGGTTCGCTTGCCGATCCCAACAGAGGGGGAAATTTAGTTAATCTTCTGATTAATAGCGGATTTAATGTTTCTGGCTACGCGCAGGGAGGCCCTACAAAATTTACTTCGGTAAATTTTCTGTTTGGCTGGGACGGACGTCCGCAGGAATTTGGTGCTCAACTCGAAATCAATGAGATAGATGTAGCAATAGCCGGCGACGACTGGATCAGAGAACGTATATTGGAAATGAAAATGGAATATGGAAAAGAAGTCAATGTGGAACGCATTCTGGCCTTAAATCGAGGTGGAGTAAAACTGGTCGGGATTGTTGCCACTGATGAATTTGATACGATTGAAGATTTTTTAATCAATCTTTGTGCGCAAAAGAAATTGATAACGGTTGCTTCTGAAATACCTTATATTACATTAGATTGGCTGCGTTCAAAAATAAATGCCATAGGATTGTTGGACAAATATCAATCATTTTCTGTACAAAAATATAAAACGCCTCCGAAGATAGAGTCGGGCATTGTAGTTTACGAAACATGGGGTAAAACCGAAGCCAAGATAAAAAACGGTGGCGTTGATATCGGCTTGGATATAACCCAATCAGGCAGTGCAATTAAAAACTACGACCTCAAAATTATTGATACGATAATGCATTCGCAAACAAGCATTTGGATAAACTCAGAGGTGCGAAAAGACGCAGCAAAGCTGGAACTTCTTCAAATGTTTTTACTAAATCTGTATGGCTCGCTCAACGCTGAGAACAAAATGTTAGTTATTTTTAATGTTTCTAATAAGCATGTGCACGCGATAGATTGCTATTTGCGAGAAAAAAATCTGTTCGCCGACGAACCTACTGTAACAGTGGGCAAAGAATTCACGGTGTATAATATTCAAGTTGATGCAGGAAACATCAGTGAACCTTTGGCAAAAGTGCGTTACGATTTAGCCAGATTAGGTGCGACAAGTATCAATACGCTCCCCGTACAATCGTCTATTCCAAGTATTAAAGTAGTTATGAACTAACGCTACTTCTACTATATAAAGCATCACTATTATTGCTGATAGATGGCAGGATGGCGTCAAAACAGCTTTACCTAATGCTATCCTTACAAATGTTCCTCTCCTGCCTGGGTGATCAGTTTGTAGCCTTTGCCGTGGATATTGATGATTTCAATTTCAGGATCGGCTTTCAGGAGTTTGCGAAGTTTTGTGATATATACGTCCATACTCCTTGCATTGAAATAGTTGTCATCCACCCAAATAGTTTTTAGCGCATAGTTACGCTCCAGTATCTCGTTTGTATGTGAACACAACAACTTAAGCAGTTCACTTTCTTTCGTCGTCAACTTAGTGATCTTTTTGCCCATCAATAATGTTTGTTTTTGGGTGTCGAAAATAAACTGTCCTAATTTGTAGAAGGGGACATCTTTCTGTTTCTTGCCTTTCACACGCCTCAAAATTGCTTCGATACGTAGCAGTAACTCTTCCATGCTGAAAGGTTTAGTCATATAGTCGTCTGCGCCTGTTTTGAAGCCTTCTAAGATATCCTCTTTCATTGTCCTGGCTGTCAGAAACAGAATCGGAATATCCGGATTTACCAATCGAATATCCTGAGCTAATGTCAAGCCATCCTTTTTTGGCATCATAATATCCAATATACATATATCATATATGCGGGTAATAAAGCCGCGATAACCGGCTTCACCATCTGGATAGAGATCTGTTTCATACCCTTTTGCCTGTAAGTATTCCCTTAAAAGCATTCCTAAATTTTCGTCGTCTTCGCAAAAAAAGATTTTAATTTTTTCTTCCATAGTTTATTGATTTTTAATAAGAAGTGGTAAAGTTATTATAAATTTTGTTCCTGTTTTTCTTTCATCTTGTTGTTCGGCACGAATAAAACCTCCATGATCTTCAATAATTTTTCGCACGTATGCCAGTCCAAGTCCGAAGCCTTTTACATTGTGTAAATTGCCGGTTGGAACACGGTAGAATCGTTCAAATATTTTTTTCAAATGTTCTTTCTTAATACCTATTCCGTTATCTTCAATCGAGATACATAATTTATTATTATCGTTTGAGGTGCGTGATATCAGCTGGAGCGGAACTTCTTGTCGTCTGTATTTCAATGCATTATCTAACAAATTAAACAATACGTTTGTAATATGCATTTCGTCAGCATAGATGGTGGATTCTTCGGCTTCCAAATCAATATCAATGCTTCCACCGAATTTTTCGATTTTCAATGCAAATGTATTTACAACGCTTACTAACAAATCGTTGGCATCAATTTCCTTTAGTTTTAATGTGGCTTTTTGCTTTTCGAAAAGAGATATCTGGAGTACCTTTTCAACTAAAAAACCCAAACGTTTGGTTTCGTCGTTGATAACTCCCGATATATGCTGAAAGACGTCCGGATTTTTCTTCATATCTTTATCTTTCAGCATTTGAGCAGCAAGTGATATAGTGGATACAGGCGTTTTCAGCTCGTGAGTCATGTTGTTGACAAAATCGTTTTTCATTTCCGACAGTTTTTTCTGGCGGAAAATGGTATAAATGGTAAAAGTAAAAGTGAGCAATAAAATAAGCGAGAATATAACAGAAGGCACAAAAAATGTTACTGAACTTGTAATATAATCCATTTTAGTAGGAAAGTAGATTTTGAGATAGTTCCGCTGAGACGGTGGATCACCGGGGAAAAGAATCTGTGTAATTAAATCAATTACTTTCGGGGGATTGTCAAAAGCCTTGTTTTGAAATACGGCACGTCCATCTTTGTTAATTACCAAAAAAATATAGGGAATATCCAGACCGTTATTCACCAGTTCATTGTTTATGTATTCGTCTAATACATCAAAATCAATCCGTTCTTCAATTGGTTTCAACGCGGTCGAATTTTCAAGGTCGTATAAAATCTCGTTTATCAATCCGGAATTGTATTTTCTTCGTATCTGCTGGTTTTTCTGTTGTTCTTCCGACGCCCTGATAATGGCATCTCTGGATTGACGGTTTTGGATGGTTTTATTACTGTGTATATTTTGTTCTATTGATTGATATATCTCTGTTTGAGACTGATAGGTGTTATTTAATGTTTCTATTGAAAACTGTCTGCTTAAAGTTTGTATATTTGAAGTATAATTGTTCTTGAAATATTCAGGATTAGTTTCTTGTGTACCTTTATAATCTTCCTTAAGTGTTTCCAATAAAACACTTCGAGCTTCATCCAATTCTACAAAATGTGCTACCCTCTCCAGACAACGTTTGATGGTGGCATCAAATTGCACATTGGCCGTTTTGATCATTGTACTGACATAATACACCTGTAAAAAAATCAGTCCGATAAAAGTAAATCCCATTACTCCCACCAGTAACCAAATAGTAGACTTTCTCATTGATTTGTAAATTTCATTAATACAGGGTAACAAATAACGGAACTTTTTCAATAATAGATATATAAAAAAGTTAAAATTTTTCAGGCGAAATGTTAAAAAAACGGAAATAACGTTTACAACAATAGTAAAAAAGGCATTTTTGCGTTGAGACGTGATTTATCGCGTTTCCTGCAGCTTCCCCTTTTGATGTTTTTTTATTACTTTTCGTTTTTCAAAATATAACGACTAAATCCTTTTGAATAATAAGTAATGATTTTTGTCGGCAAAAAAGAGTTTTAATTTATTGCTGTTAGCTTCATAAGATTTAGCCAATAGCAACAAACCGCAGTAAAAATTTCCATCGTTACAGTCGCATTCCGCAATATAAGTTGCACATTGAATTCGGAACGGATCAAGGTTTATCAAATGAACAATATTCGCTGCAGAATAGCCATCTGCAGTTGAATCCGTATCAAATATAAGCGTATAACACTTTTCGCAATCTTTTGGCTCAATAACATTTAAGGTTTTCGTCTCATCATCAACAATACACTCTAATTTCCATTTGGTTCCTTTCAATGACGTTAATTCTTCGTCATTTTCTTTTTCAATGGTTTTGTTACATCCGGCAACTATTATTGCCGGAAGGAGTATAATATATATATGTTTTAAAAAAATAACCATATTTTTTTGTTTTTAAGGTATAAATTTCTTAAATAATTTGTTCATTGTCAATATTGTACTAACATTCTCTTTCTGCATTACATTATTTAAACGTTTGACATTTTGGTTATAACCCTCCTGTTCAGAGTAGAACACCAACAGGAAAGCTAAATATTTCAAAGTCATTTTTGCCCAGCAAGACAAGCCTTCGTATTGTAAAAATTACAAAGAAGATACCCGAATAATACACAGCATACTTTTTGATATTTTCGGTACTTAAGCAATAGCAGCCGAAATTGCAAAATATATTGTACCTAAAATGAAACATTCCGTGACTTAAAACAAACATCAAGACATCCAAACAAGCGAATAATTGTCTGACGAAAAGTTTGAATGTAATGCGGATTGGCATATATTTATTATTTTTAAAAATACAATTAATATTTTGCATTTTTTTTTTATCTTTGTCCGCTTAATACAAAAAAATATGATGAATTACAATTTACGTAATAGAAGTTTTCTGAAACTTCTCGATTTTACACCGGATGAGATAGCGTATCTCCTTGATTTATCAGCCGAATTAAAAAAGGCGAAAAAAAACGGTACTGAACAGCAATGGCTGAAAGGCAAGAATATTGCATTGATTTTTGAAAAAGACTCCACGCGAACGCGATGTGCCTTTGAAGTGGCCGCCTTTGATCAGGGGGCGCAGGTTTCGTATATCGGGTCGATCGGGTCGCAGATCGGGCATAAGGAATCCATGAAAGATACTGCCAGGGTACTCGGCCGGATGTATGACGGCATTGAATACCGCGGTTTCGGCCAACATATTGTCGAAGAGTTGGCGAAATATGCAGGGGTTCCTGTCTGGAATGGTCTGACCAATGAGTTTCATCCCACACAAATACTTGCCGACTTGCTTACCATGGTTGAACATTCAGATAAACCGCGAAACCAAATCTCATATTGTTATCTTGGCGACGCTCGTAATAATGTAGCCAATTCGTTGATGGTGGGAGCTGCAAAAATGGGTATGGACTTCAGGGCTGCCGCTCCGCCAAAATGTCAACCGGCTAAGGAACTGACTGATCAATGTCGCGAAATTGGCAAAGAGACAGGCGCAAAAATAACCATTACCGACGATATTGACGAAGCGGTAAAAGGTGCCGACTTTCTCTATACCGACGTGTGGGTTTCGATGGGCGAACCGCAATCAATCTGGTTTGAGAGAGTAAAATTGCTAAAACCTTATCAAGTCAACAGAAATGTGATAGAGAAAACCGGCAATCCCAATGTGAAATTCCTGCATTGTTTGCCGGCTATTCATAATCGCGCAACACTTATAGGCGAAGAGTTTTATCAAAAATTTGATTTCGACGGAGTGGAGGTGACCGAAGATGTTTTTGAATCGGAACTGTCCATCGTTTTTGACCAGGCTGCAAACCGCCTGCATACCATAAAAGCTATCATGGTTGCTACGTTGGAAGGATAAAGCACGTTAGCGCTAACGCAATAAGGGCGAACACACAGGTTCGCCCTTATCTACATGCCTAAACGTTAAATCCTTTTATTTAATCCTTTCTACAAAATCATTCAGGATACCATTAAAGTTCGGAATACCGATTTCCTGAAGGTCATAATACACCCTAGTGTTGGGTTTGTTTATTCTAATGATTCTGTTTAAGTCAATGGGCGTTCCGATCACGACTGCATCGCAGGGCGTTGCTTCGATCGTTTTTTCAAGGTCGCGAACCTGTTCTTCACCGTAGCCCATTGCCGGCAGCAGTATGCCTACATTCGGATAAATCTTGAACGTTTCCGCCAATTTCCCGACTGCATAAGGACGGGGATCAACCAATTCCGATGCGCCGGCTTTCTGAGCGGCTACAATACCCGCGCCGATTTTCATTTCGCCGTGCGTTAAGGTTGGACCGTCTTCGATAACGAGTACGCGCTTCCCTGTAATCACTGAGGGATTATCCACTTTAATGGGCGATGCACCATCAATAATAAGCGCTTTGGGATTGATACTTCGAACGTTAGCACGCACCGTCTCAATATCGGCAGCACATGCGCTGTCTATTTTATTGATGACCACTACATCTGCAATCCTGACATTCACTTCTCCCGGATAGTATTTCAATTCATGTCCTGCACGATGCGGGTCGGCAACCGTTACCATTAAGTCGGGTTTATAGAATGGGAAGTCGTTGTTACCGCCGTCCCAAAGGATAATATCGCAACCGTCAGGATCTTTTTCTGCTTCGCGTAGAATGGCTTCGTAATCAACACCTGCATAAATTACATTGCCACGCACCACGTGAGGTTCGTATTCTTCCATCTCTTCGATAGTACATTGGTGTTTTTCTAAGTCTTCAATCGTAGCAAAACGTTGTACTTTTTGTTTAACCAAATCTCCGTAGGGCATCGGGTGGCGAATAGCAACCACCTTCAATCCTTTTGCCATTAATATTTCAATGATCCGGCGCGATGTCTGGCTTTTTCCACACCCTGTTCGCGTTGCACAAACGGCAATCACAGGTTTGACACTCTTAATCATCGTATCGTTTGGGCCTAGCAGCATAAAACTTGCGCCTGCCGCATTCACTATTGCAGAAACGTTCATCAAACGTGTATAAGGTACATCACTGTAGGAAAATACGCAAATATCTACATTCAAATCTTTGATAAGTTTTGGAAGTTCTTCTTCAGCAAAAATCGGGATTCCATCGGGATAAAGGTCTCCTGCCAATTCATTCGGATAACGCCGCCCGTCAATATCGGGAATTTGTGCGGCTGTAAATGCCACTACCTGAAAATCTTTATTTCCACGGAAAAAGGTATTAAAATTGTGAAAATCTCTACCTGCTGCGCCAATAATAATAACTCGTTTCATCTGTTTAGTATTATGTTTTTTAAAAAAAATTTAAAATTCTGCTATTGCCTGCTTAATAATTTCCAACGCTTCCCGCATTTGCTGTTCGGTAATGACAAGAGGTGGCGTAAAACGGATTATATCGCCATGAGTTGGTTTTGCTATTAACCCTAAATCTTTCATTTTTAGGCACACATCCCATGCTGTTTTTCCATCTTTCGGACGAATGGTGATGGCATTCAGCAGCCCTTTACCGCGAACTTCGACAATCATCTGACTTTCAACCTTTTTCATTTCATCTCTAAAAAGTTGTCCCATTGCAAATGAATTTTCAATAAGTTTTTCATCTTCTATTATTTTCAGTGCTTCCATTGCAATTGCCGAAGCAATCGGGTTTCCGCCATAAGTAGAGCCATGCTCACCAGGTTTTATCGTCAACATGACTTCATCATCAGCCAACACACAAGACACAGGATAAACTCCTCCTGAAATTGCTTTCCCAAGAATAAGCATATCAGGACGAACATTTTCATAATCAACGGCCAACAGCTTTCCTGTCCGGCCTATGCCCGTTTGAATTTCATCTGCAATATAAAGTACATTATGTTTGGTACAAAGTTCCCGGATTGCAGTCAGATATCCGTCGTCAGGAACAAATACCCCTGCTTCCGCCTGAATGGGTTCGGCAAGTAAAGCGGCTATATCATTTCCCGTAATTGCCTCTTCTAATGCGTTTATGTCGTTGAACGGAATCTTAATAAAACCTTCAGTGTGAGGGCCATAATCTCCGTATGAGTCAGGGTCGGAAGACATTGAAACAATTGTAATTGTCCGTCCGTGGAAATTGCCGTCACAAACGATAATGTTGGCTTTATCCTGTTGAATACCTTTTACTTTATATGCCCATTTGCGAGCAAGTTTTAACGCTGTTTCAACTCCTTCTGCGCCTGAATTCATTGGTAACATACGGTCATAGCCGAAATATTTAGTGATGTGTTCTTCCCATACGCCTAATTTATCATTGTAAAAAGCGCGCGACGTTAAAGCAAGTTTAGATGCCTGCTCTGTGAGTACTTTTACAAGACGAGGATGACAATGCCCTTGATTAACTGCCGAATAAGCAGCCAAAAAATCGAAATATTTTCGACCTTCCACATCCCAAACGAAGACGCCTTCACCTCGTTCTAAAACTACCGGAAGCGGATGATAATTGTGCGCTCCGTATTTTTCTTCTCTTTCAATGTATTCCTGTGATCTCATCATTGTTTGATTTTAAAAAATAAATTATGGTTCAAATGTAATAATGTTTCGCAACGCTCTGTCTCAATGGCTGTTCCATTACCGTTAGTATGAAAATAGCCTCAAAAACAACCGCAAAAGTACATGAAATTTATGAATGACAAAAAAAAGTACACAAAATTCAGCGATTCAACGAGTTTTTTTGACATAAAAAAATCTATCGGGATTCCTGACTGAATAAAACTTTCCTTCTCTGGACGATTTTCTGTACTGTCAATTAAAATATTTACCTAAGAGAAATTCATGTCTGTTTCGTAAGAGAGTGTAATAATTATACATTAAAAAGAATTTTATTGTACCTTTGCCTCAAATTGAAAAAAAATACAAAATATGAAAAGAATTTTATTGGCAGTGTCGCTTTTTATGGGTGCGTTTTTATGGATAAATGCACAGGATGGTTATGAATTTTCAACGGTAAAAGAACTGAAAATAACTCCGGTTCATAACCAAAGTAGAACGGGAACTTGTTGGTCGTTTTCGGGAGTAGCTTTAATGGAAGCCGAATTAATCCGGATAGGTAAAGGCGAATTTGATTTATCCGAAATGTTTGTAGTAAATCACACCTATCGTGATAAGGCAGAGAAACATGTCCGCTTGCATGGTGCCTCCGAATTTGCGGAAGGAGGTGCGTTTGCTGATGTTTTATATGCATTCAAGTACTATGGAGCCATCCCCAGAGAAGTCTATTCGGGCTTACAATATGGCGAAGATATCCATATTCATGGCGAGATGGTCAATGCAGCAACAGGTTTTCTGAAAAGTATCATTTCAAATCCTAACGGTAAATTATCGCTTGTATGGCCAAAAGCATTTCAGGGGATAATTGATGCGTATCTTGGTGAAATTCCATCAACATTTCAGTACAAAGGCAGGCAATACACCCCCGTAAGTTTCGGTGAATCTTTGGGCTTAAATCCGGATGATTATGTGTCACTGACATCTTTCACGCATAAGCCGTTTTATACGTCATTTGGGTTGGAAATCCCGGATAACTGGCGCTGGTCGCTCAGCTACAACCTGCCATTGAACGAGTTAATGCAAGTATTTGATAATGCTATTAACACGGGATATACGGTAGCTTGGGGGTCGGATGTGAGTGAAGCTGGCTTTACACGCGATGGAGTAGCTACCTGTCCAGATATAGAATCGTTGGAAACGTCAGGTTCAGATCAGGCACGATGGGTTGGACTGAGCAGAACGGAACGCGATGCAGAAATCAAAAAAATCGCTTCAGCCCCTTGTAATGAAGTTGATGTTACACAGGAACTTCGCCAGACAGGCTATAACAATTACCAAACTACTGACGATCATGGTATGTTGATTTATGGTATTGCTAAAGATCAGACAGGCAAAAAATTCTATATGGTAAAAAATTCATGGGGAACCGACAATAAATATAAAGGGATGTGGTATGCCTCTGAGGCTTTTGTGGCGTATAAAACTATTAACATTGTTGTACATAAAGATGCTATTCCGGGGACAATCAAGACAAAACTGGGAATACGATAAAAGTTAAGAGTTGAAAATTTCATTTTTATTTCGATATGCTTGATATCTCTTAAATAAAAAAAAATAAGCGTAAAGGAAACTGATGTTATTTTTTCCTTATCTTTGAAAATTATTCTAAAAATTGGATAGAAGCAAATGAAACGACTTTTTTTCAAAACACTTTATATCTGCGTTTTAACATTTTTTTCGTTGTCAGTATTTGCACAAAGTCTTGACCAGGCAAAAAAGTGGTACAATGAAGGATTGTATGAAGAGGCTAAACCAGTTTTTGAAAAATTAGTCAAACAGTCACCTAATAATTCATCATATAGTCTGTGGTATGGGGTTTGTTGTTATGAAACAGACGACTGGGACACTGCCGAAAAATACCTCTTGCTTGCTCGAAGCCGGAAAGTAACCGATGCATGCCGGTATTTAGCGACCATGTATACTTCCAGTTATCGTTACAAAGAAGCAGCAGCGATGTGGGAGGATTACATTGATCAATTATCCAAGAAAAAAGAGAATACAGAGGTATATGAAAGCCAATTAGAAAGAGTCGAGAAACTGAGTCGCATGAAAGACCGGGCAGAAGATATCCAAATTATTGACAGTATGGTAGTCAGTAAAGACAAAATCCTTTCTGCTTATTTTCTGAGCCAAGATTGTGGCGTTTTACAAATGAATGGGGATTTTGTTTTTTCGCCTGATGCCTATCTGTCAACCGTTTATATTAATCCGAAAGGTGATAGAGCATTTTATGCCCGCCCTAATCCGGATGGCAGATTTTCACTTTATACCCAAACGAAATTGTTGGATATTTGGACAGATGAAAAACCATTATTTCCCTCTGATACAGAAGACAACAATTATCCGTTTGTACTTGGCGACGGTGTTACCCTATATTTTGCCTCGAAAGGAAACGGATCGATTGGAGGTTATGACTTGTTTGTTACTCGCTACAACACCAATTCAAATGCTTATTTGGCTCCCGAACAATTAAGTATGCCATTTAATTCGTTTGCAAACGATTATATGCTTGTGATTGATGAAGTTAAAGGATTGGGCTGGTTTGTTTCAGACCGCTTTCAGCCTGAAGATAAGGTATGTGTATATTTGTTTATTCCGAATGATTCGCGCAAGTATTTTAATGAAGACGAAAAAGATGAAAAGTTAAGTACACGTGCCGCATTGACTTCAATTCGCGATACATGGCGACCGGGAAGTAATTATGAAGAGCAGATTCATTTAGCAAAAACTAATATAACTAACACGCACCAACAAGAGATTCGTGATTTTGAATTTGTTTTAAACGGTAGAACTGTTTATTATTCGCTGAATGATTTTCGAAGCCCGGAAGCAAAATCGTTTTTTGAAAGAGTCATTGAGTTAAAACAGCAGGCTAATACAACAACAAAGAACCTGCATGAACTAAGATATTCTTATTCGCAAGGAAATCAATCTGTTAAAAACCAATTGAAGCCATCTATCCTACACGAAGAAACCCTATTAAGATCGCTTCTTTCACAGATTGATGAATGGGAAAAGAAAACTCGAAATGCTGAAAATATGTATTTACGAAATTAATATGCAAGTGGTAATGTACGGGCGGGTTTTAAACCTGCCCCTAACTAAATAAATTAAAGTATATGACATTAAGTATAATCATCATCGTAATCTTTATGGTAGTGGCAATCGTTTTGTTTCTGCTTGAATTATTCTTGTTACCCGGTATTACGATTGCCGGTGTCGGAGGCGCTCTTTTTGCGATCGGCGGCATTATTTATGCCTATTCCGTAGGGACTGTAACCGGACATGTCACTTTGATCGGTTCAGTAATTCTTTTTATCGGTTTTTTTGCCTGGTTGCTACGAGCAAAATCGTTTCAACGGGTGTCTCTCAAAACAAATGTGGATTCCACTCTGACTTCAACACGCGATATGGGACTGCAGGTTGGCGACAAAGGAGTCGCCATATCGCGCTTAGCACCAATCGGAAAAGCACGATTTGGCGACACTACAGTCGAAGCAAAGACACAAGGAGAATTCATTGATGAACAAACACCGGTAGCGATTGTTCGGTTGGATGGATATAATGTGGTGGTGGAATCATTTGATAATGATTAGTGGTTAGTGGTTAACAGTTAATAAAAAAATCAAATTCCTTATCCCTCTTTGGCAGGGGCAGGGCAAAGTGTTTTTTAAATCTTAAATTATTAAATCTTTAAATTATAAAGTATGGAAGCAACTTTTGAATCGAACTTAGTCTTTTATTTAGTGGCAGCAGCAGCCGTCATTTTGTTTTTTGTCTTTTGGTATTATGTACCTTTTCTGTTATGGATTTCAGCCAAAGTGTCGGGCGTCAGTATCTCACTACTTCAACTGTTCCTTATGCGGATACGAAAGGTACCCCCCAGTGTGATAGCTCAAGCTATGATTGAAGCGCACAAAGCCGGATTAAAGTCATTAACCCGCGACGAACTCGAAGCGCATTATTTAGCCGGAGGACACGTAGAGCGTGTGGTACATGCATTGGTTTCGGCCTCGAAAGCGAATATTGATTTGACTTTCCAAATGGCCACTGCCATTGACTTAGCAGGTCGAGATGTATTTCTGGCTGTACAAATGTCGGTAAACCCGAAAGTAATTGATACCCCTCCTGTCGCCGCAGTGGCTAAAGACGGTATCCAGTTGATTGCCAAAGCACGTGTTACCGTACGCGCCAATATCAAACAATTGGTAGGTGGCGCAGGCGAAGAGACAATACTTGCACGCGTAGGCGAAGGAATAGTTTCTTCTATCGGTTCGTCCGAAAGTCATAAAACCGTACTGGAAAATCCTGATTCCATATCCAAATTAGTACTCCGTAAAGGATTGGACGCCGGCACGGCATTCGAAATTCTTTCGATAGACATTGCCGATATTGATATTGGTAAAAATATCGGCGCGGTACTGCAAATGGATCAGGCGCAAGCCGATAAGAATATTGCGCAAGCTAAAGCTGAAGAACGCCGTGCAATGGCTGTAGCAACCGAACAGGAGATGAAAGCCAAAGCACAGGAAGCCCGTGCAAAAGTGATTCAGGCTGAAGCAGAAGTGCCTAAAGCTATGGCAGAAGCTTTTCGTTCTGGTAATCTGGGTATCATGGACTATTATAAAATGAGAAATATTGAAGCTGATACAGCTATGCGTGATACCATCGCTAAACCACCGTCTTCTTCCAATAAACCGATAAAAGAATAACCGCAAACAGTTATTCTCAAGTACGTATCACGTACTGAAATATCGCCCTTTCTATTCAAAATAATATTATTGCATGAAACAGTATTTTATAAATAAAAACGATTTAAAAAACTCTTCTAAAATAGAAGGAGTTACGATAAAATCAGTTTATCTGAACAATGTGATGGTAACCTATATGGATTTTGAACCATTTAGCAAAATACCTCTGCATAAACATGTACACGAACAAATTTCCCACGTATTAAAAGGTAAAGTAGAGATGCTCATTAATGGTGAAAAGAAAATTCTATACCCGGGAGATTTTGCCGTGATACCCTCCGGCATCGAACATGAAGCCGTTATTTTCGAGGATTTTACCACCATCATAGATTCATGGTCACCTATAAGAGAAGACTATAAATAATGTCTTTTAAAAAATTTTAAATTTTAAATTTTAAATTAATTATGATTGCCTCTTCAGAACTTATCATCAACGACGATGGAAGCGCTTTCCATCTTCATTTGAAACCCGAACAATTGGCCGATCGTATCGTACTGGTCGGCGATCCCGCACGTGTTTCGTCTATCGGCGAGTACCTTGACAGTAAGGAGTGTGAGGTTTCAAATCGCGAGTTTCATTCCATCACGGGAAGTTATAAAGGCAAGCGGCTTTCCATTATTTCGCACGGAATCGGATGCGATAATATGGATATTGTGATTACTGAGTTGGATGCATTGGCCAATATTGATTTTCGTACACGAACCATAAAACCCGACTTTCAACAATTGACTATGGTACGCATTGGCACATCGGGAGGGTTACAGCCTTTTGTTCCGCTCGGTACTTGTGTGGCGGCGGAAAAATCCATCGGACTTGATGGCGTACTCTATTTTTATGCAGATAGTGTGAAAGTACGCGACCTGGCATTCGAAAGTGAACTTCTACGACAACTTGATTGGCAAATAGACAGGTTAAAACCCTATGTCGTGACGTCTGATTCGTCGCTGCTGGCTCAAATCGTTTGTGATGATATCCTTTGCGGGACTACGATTGCAGCCAATGGTTTTTATGGTCCGCAAGGCCGCGAACTAAGACTTTCTTTATCAGATCCTTTGCTAAATCAAAAAATTGAGGCCTTTGAATATGAAGGCCGGAAAATTACCAATTACGAAATGGAAAGCTCAGCATTAGCCGGCTTGTCATCCATGATGGGGCATAAAGCAATGACCGTTTGTTGCATTATTGCCGGCAGAGTTGATAAAAACATGAATACAGCGTATCAAAGCAGTCTGCCTGAACTAATTGAAAAAGTATTGGATAGAATATAATGAACAATTACATTGTACAAAGATGAATGAACAAATCAAACAAATCGCCGAACGTTTAAACGGACTGCGTGATGTACTTGATATTACTCCCGATGAAATAGCTAAGGTGTGTAATATCAGTACAACCGATTATCTTATGTTAGAATCCGGAAACGTAGATATATCAGTCAGTTTATTGCACAAAATCTCAGTAACTTATGGAATAGAGTTGACAACATTAATGTTTGGGAACGATCCTAAAATGAACTCCTATTTTGTCACACGATATGGCAAGGGTGTAGCAGTTGAGCGAACAAAAGCATATAAATACCAATCGTTGGCCGCCGGTTTTTCAAAGCGAAAAGCCGATCCGTTTATGGTAACCGTAAGTCCGAAACCGGATGATGCTCCTGTTTACCTTAATTCACATGCCGGACAGGAATTTAATTATGTTATCAGCGGACGTCTGTTACTACAAATCAACGACAAGGACTTAATCCTCGAAACCGGCGACAGTATCTATTTCAATTCCGAATTGCCACACGGTATGAAAGCCCTGGATGGCAAAGATGTATGTTTCATAGCATTAATTATGTAAAAAAATCAAACTATTCCTAATTCCTAATTCGTAATTTGCAAATCGTAATTCGTAATTTTTAATTCGTAATTGTATCTCTATGATAGAAAAATTTTTACTTCAAACATCATTTGAATCACAGGACGATTTCAATCAAAATTTCAAAATAATCATTCCCGACCATTTTAATTTCGGCTACGATGTTGTCGACACATGGGCAGCAGAACAGCCCGACAAGAAAGCGCTTTGCTGGACAAACGATCAAGGCGAACATATTGATTTTACCTTTGCCGAAATCAAAAAATATTCGGATATGACAGCCTCTTTTTTTCAATCGCTCGGCATTGAAAAGGGTGATATGGTCATGCTTATACTCAAGCGGCGCTACGAGTTTTGGTTTTCGACGATTGCCTTGCATAAATTGGGAGCAGTGGTAATTCCTGCAACCCATTTGCTGACGAAAAAAGATATAGCCTACCGTGCCAATGCCGCCGGTATCAAGATGATTGTGAGTGTCGGTGAAGAAACAATCCTGAAGAGTATAAAAGAGGCTCTGCCAGAGTCGCCTACAATCGAAAAATTGGTTTCTACCGGTCCTTTTGTACCGGTTGGCTTTGAAGATTTTCATATACAAATCCGGCAGGCAAAGCCTTTTGTCCGCCCTGTACAGGTAAACACAAACGATGACACTTCCTTAATGTATTTTACATCAGGCACTTCCGGCAATCCAAAAATGGTAATTCACGATTTTACATATCCATTGGGGCATATTGCGACTGCAAGCTATTGGCATAATTTGAATGAAAACAGCCTGCATCTTACCATTGCCGACACAGGCTGGGGAAAAGCCGTTTGGGGCAAACTCTATGGACAATGGATTGCAGGGGCAAATGTGTTTGTCTATGATCACGAAAAATTTGCTTCAGCCGATATGTTACGGATGATACAGGATTATCGGATCACTTCGTTATGTGCTCCTCCTACTATTTTCCGTTTCCTGATACGCGAAGATTTGTCAAAGTATGACCTGTCCTCGTTGCAATATTGCACCATTGCCGGAGAGGCGCTGAACCCTGCCGTGTTTGAGGCTTTCTACAAACTGACAGGGATAAAACTAATGGAAGGTTTCGGACAAACCGAAACTACGCTGTCAATTTGTACCTTTCCATGGACGCAACCAAAACCCGGTTCGATGGGCATCCCCAATCCCCAGTATGAAGTTGATCTGTTACGTCCCGATGGTAGTAAAGCCGAAGACGGCGAACAGGGACAGATTGTGATTCGCACCAAAAACAGACCGGTTGGATTATTTAAAGAATACTACCGTGACCCGGTGCTAACCAATGCTGTCTGGCATGATGATATTTATTATACAGGCGATGTGGCCTGGCGCGATGAAGACGGATATTACTGGTTTATAGGACGTGCCGACGACGTGATTAAGAGCTCGGGCTACCGGATCGGTCCTTTTGAAGTGGAAAGCGCACTCATGACACACCCGGCAGTAGTGGAATGTGCCGTCACAGGCGTGCCGGATGAGATCCGCGGACAAATAGTAAAAGCAACCATCGTTTTGTCGAAAGAATATAAAAGCAAAACGGGCGATGAACTGATCAAAGAAATACAAACGCATGTAAAACAGGTAACTGCGCCCTACAAATATCCACGTATCATAGAGTTTGTAAACGAACTTCCCAAAACCATCAGCGGAAAAATACGAAGAGTCGAGATAAGAGAAAAAGATGATCTGAAATAAAAAAAGAAAAAAAAGAGTGCCGGACAACTAATAATATGTAAATTTGCCGATTGATTTGAGGCGCTAAAAAAATCATTACATATATTCATACATCGGATTTTCTGAAACTGAAAACTAATAACAAATCACTAAATACTAAAAAAACTAAACTTATGAAACAGACAAGAAGAAAATTTTTAGCAACCGCTATGACGGGCGCATTAGCGTCGGCAGCAGCACCTTTGGCTTTTGCCGGGGAAAAAGTAATTAATGAACCGATGATCCTTCAAAAAGGCGTTGTCGGAGCCAACGACCGTATCAGAATTGCCATTTTGGGGGTCAATGGGCGCGGGAAAGATCATATTGCAAGTCTGATGAAACAGGAAAATGTAACGATTGCCACCCTATGCGACCCTGATATGAATATCCTCAGAGATAGGGCTAAGACATTCGAAGAAACACACAAGCAAAAAGTTGCTATCGAACAGGATTTTCGCAAGGTACTGGAAGACAAGAATATAGATGCCATTACCGTCGCTTCGCCAAATTTTTGGCATGCGCTGCACGCCATTTACGCCTGTCAGGCCGGTAAAGATGTGTACCTGGAAAAACCTGCCACGCACAATATCTCTGAAGGCAAGAAACTGATTGAGGCAGCCTACAAATATAACCGTATCGTTCAGCACGGTGTGCAATTGCGCAGCTCTGTTGCTATCAGGGAGGCCATTCAGCATCTGCGCAACGGATTGATAGGAAAGGTATATATGGCTCGCGGACTGGTATTTCGCTGGCGTCCTGATATTGGTAATAAAGGCGTTTCAAGAGTCCCCGAAGGGTTGAACTACGATCTATGGTGTGGACCTGCACCAATGGTGCCTTTTACCGAAAATCTGGTTCATTATAATTGGCACTGGCATTGGAACTACGGCAACGGTGATATTTGCAATCAGGGAGTTCATGAAACAGACCTCTGTATGTGGGGATTAGACGTCGGACTTCCGGAGCGAATCACTTCCATGGGCGGTAAGTTTTTATGGGACGACTGTAAGGAAGTGCCCGAAATACAAACCTCTGTTTATCATTATCCGAAGCAGAAGAAAATCATTCAGTTTGAAGTTCGCAACTGGTGTACCAACCGCGAAGATGGTGCTGATGTAGGAAATATCTTCTATGGCGATAAAGGGTATTTAGTCGTAAAAAACTACGGAACCTACGAAAGCTATCTGGGTGAAAGAAGAGAAAAAGGCCCGTCCCGTTCGGAAGGCGGTGAACTTGATTTACATTTTGCCAACTGGCTTGATGCAGTCCGAAAACGGGATACGTCAATCCAAAACGGACCCGTAGAAAGCGGTCACTTATCGTCGGCATTGGCACATCTGGGAAATATCTCGTACCGTTTGGGACGTCAGTTGGAATTTGATCCTATTGCCGAACGTTTTATAGGCGACGAGGATGCCAATGCAATGATGACAAAGCAATACAGGGCGCCATTTTTGATGCCTGAAAAGATATAAAATCGTATATTTTTTATTCTTATAAACTCGAAAAATATGATAAATTACAAAGACTTAGGCTTGGTAAACACCAGAGAAATGTTTGCCGAGGCAATGAAAGGAGGATATGCCATTCCGGCTTTTAACTTCAACAACATGGAACAATTGCAGGCTATCATTCAAGCTGCCGTAGAGACTAAATCGCCTGTCATTCTGCAAGTATCGAGCGGTGCTCGCAAGTATGCCAACCAAACCCTCCTTCGCTATATGGCTGAAGGTGCTGTGGAATATGCTAAAGAGTTGGGGTGCCCGAATCCTCAAATTGTACTTCATCTTGACCATGGCGATACGTTCGAACTTTGCAAAAGTTGTATTGATATGGGCTTTTCGTCAGTGATGATAGACGGATCGCATCATTCTTACGACGACAATGTGGCATTGACAAAGAAGGTAGTCGAATATGCACACCAGTTTGATGTGACGGTTGAGGGCGAATTGGGCGTATTGGCCGGCGTTGAAGACGAAGTATCGGCCGAACATCACACATATACAAAACCGGAAGAAGTGGTTGATTTTGTGACAAAAACAGGTTGCGATTCATTAGCTATCTCGATTGGCACCTCGCATGGCGCCAATAAATTCAAACCCGAACAATGTACTCGTAACGCAGAAGGCGTATTAATCCCCCCACCCC
>JGI24705J35276_12238473_pt1 | contig 23395 bp, 22 predicted proteins | sample TergutNt197P4_FD_35276 | JGI IMG/M metagenome (IMG submission 35276) | reverse complement strand
AAAACTGCCCGAGGTCGTCGCAAGCTTCTTTCACGCGCCAACTTGTCAGTACGCCGCCCTATGAGGCTTTATTTGCGACAAGCTTAGTAGGCAGCTACCGACCAGTTTCCGTCTGCCATAGGCCCAGGCGTATGGACCGCGAGCGCCACATTCAGACCGTCAAGCGCGGTGCTCTCATAGCTTCCCTTGTCGATGTGAAAGAGCAACGCGACGTCGCAGACGCCTTCAGTCGGCCTCGACGTAAGCGGCGGAGCTTTCGATACAAAACAGGGACAGACCACGCTGCAGTTGCAGTTCTCGAAATAGTCTCCCGATATGTGCCAAACGGCTGCCATCAGTGCCTCCCTTCAAACGTGATTGCCAGTGGCTAATCGCGGAACCAAATGGGTATTGGAAGCTGACTTATGCGAGAGATAAGCATTGTAGCGAGTGGAGGTCGGAGTGGGAAACGTTCATTGGAGGTAACGGCAGATCATGATCTTTCCCCACTAAGCCCTCGACCGCGAGCGGTTTGTGGTCGTTCTCCACAGGAGCTTGGCACAATTTTCATGCAGCACCTATTCTCCACGTAGTAGCCACGCTACCATTCGCGCTCTTTGGTTTTGCAGGCCGATGATCGTTTAGATGTGACGGATTGTGCGATGTCGATAAAGTTAGTTCAAGAAGAATTAAGAAAGTTTTTAGCTCGCGACGGCGCCGAGGTCCTATGCCTCCGTGGGCGTTGGGGTGTGGGCAAGAGCTATGCTTGGACAACTGCGCTCGAACAGGCGCAAAAGGCTGGTTCGATCACGCTTCCGCGTTACTCTTATGTTTCGCTGTTTGGGATCGACTCGCTCGACGAACTGAAATTTTCGATATTCGAAAACGTTATTACGCTGAGCGGTGGCGTGGTGAAACCCGATCTCAATACGCTCGACGCTTTCGTGTCCACGAAAATAGGGTCTTGGCGCAAGCTCGCACGGTTCGTACAATCCGTCCCAATTGTTCGCAACTTGACGGGCGGTGACGCAACCCCACTGGTTGCTTTTATGACCATCCGTGAACAGATCGTCTGCATCGACGATCTTGAACGACGCGGAAGCAAACTCGACGTTCGCGATGTGCTTGGCTTAATCTCATACCTGCGAGAACAGCGCGATTGTAAAGTCGTGCTCATTCTGAATAAAGAAAAGCTTGACGAAGATGCTAAGAAGACCTTCGGCAACAACCTCGAAAAAGTTGTCGATTTGTCATTCACTTACGAGCCGACACCGACTGAGTCAGCTGCGATCGCTATCACGGGCACGGACGACATAAGCAAGCTAATCGCGGAGCGCTGCCAATCTTTGGGCATTACCAATATCCGCGTCATCAGACGGATTGAGCGAACGGTGGGAGAGCTTCAGCCGCTGTTATCGGAATTTGCAACCGAACTACTAAAGGAGGCTACGTCTTCCCTTGTCCTCTTCCGTTGGGCAAACGACCAGCCAGAAGAGGCACCGCCACTGGACTTTATAGCGTCTAATAGGCGAGACGTTTTCGGTCTCAAGAAAGGCCAAAGCATACCCGAGAAAGAGGCGGCATGGTCTGCACTTTTGAACTCGTATCGCTACCTTCGGACTGACGAATTAGACACAGAGCTTATACGCGCAATTCGCACTGGTTACTTTGATCCTTCGGCGATCAAGCAGGCGGCTAAAGCCGCTAACGATAGGATACTGGCCGGGAAGGCAAATGGCTCGCTTGAGGCGGCATGGAGCAAGTACCATGATTCCTTCGGCGATAATGAAACTGAGGTACTGGACGGAATCTATACGTCGTTTATGAAGAACGCGCAGTTCATCTCCCCAATCAACCTCAGCGGCACGGTTGCCCTCTTCAAAGAGCTGGGAAGACCTCAGCAGGCTGACGAAATGTTGATACACTACATGACCATTCGTCAAGAGGCGCGAGAATTCTACGATCTCAAAAATAGTCCATTTGGCAGCGACGTAAGTGACGCTGACGTTCAAAAGGCCTTCAGGAAACGCTTCGACAGCCTAGAAGAGAAGCGAGACGTCAAATCGATGCTTCTGAAGCTGAAGGATGGATGGAATGATGAGACGATAAGGCTACTCGCCGCGCTACCGGTTGGCGAATACCGGAAGATACTGAAGTCCACCGAAGGCGACGAGCTACGGGCAATTTTGTCGGGCATCTTTCAATTCGACAGAATTGTGAATGCGTCCGACCTAATGCGCAAAATACCTTCCCGCGCTCGCAAAGCGCTGAAGGAGATTGGCGACGAGTCAACAATCAACAGGCGGCGTGTCCAACGCTTCGGCGTGGAATTTGACGATCGGCCTGCGGGCGATTGATGGAACCGAATCACCGTCCCAGATTAACAGCTCGTCCAACCAAGTTGCGCCGGCCGCCTCACACCGCCAGCAACGCAAACGAAAATGTAGCCCCGCCCTCCGCTTCATTAACCGCAGTCAACTCACCACCGTGCTCGCTGACGATGCCGTAGCTGATCCATAGGCCCAGGCCTGTTCCTTCGCCGACGCGCTTGGTGGTGAAGAACGGCTCGAAGATATGGCCAAGGTTTTCCTTGTCGATGCCGGCTCCGTTATCGGAGATCCTGATCAGGATCTCGCCGCCTTTGCGCGAGGCTGCGACTTGCAGCCGTGGCGAGGCGGTGTTGCGCATGGCGTCGATTGCATTCTCCACGAGGTTGACGATCACCTGGTGAAGCTGCCCCTCATTGCCGGAAATCCACAGTTCCGGCTCGATCTCCATCTGGACGTCGGCCCGTGTCTGCCTGGTGCGGACGGCCCACATCACAGCGGTGTTCATGAGCTGGCCGACGTTGACCCGTTGCACCTCGCCCAGCCTGCTGAAGGAGAGCCGGCGCAGGTTCTTGACGATCTCGCTGATGCGGACCGCACCCTCCATCGTTCCTTCCATCAGCGGCCCGAAATCTTCCAGGATGTCGTCGATGCGCAGTTGACGCTTCAACGCCGCGACATCGCGAGCCTCGGTGTCACCATGGATCGCATCGAGATATTCGACCAGTGCGACGCGATAACGCATCAAGGTGTAGATGTTGCCGTAGACAAAGCTGATCGGATTGTTCAGCTCGTGAGCAACGCCGGCAACGAGGCGACCGAGACTTGCCATCTTCTCCTGCTCGACAAGCTGCCGCTGCGCGCGCTGCAGCTCGCGATGCGCCCTGTGCAGCGCCTCGTAGGCTCGCCTCAGTTCGCCGATCGGCCGCCCCGTCAGCACGACGCCGATGAAGCGGCCACGGTGATCATGGCGGGGCGAACTGTTGATGGCGAAGAGATCGGAGCTGCCGGACTCGGTTGCGAACCTGAGCTCGCCGTCAACCACTTCGGACCCCGCACGCGGCTTCAACAACGCCACCAGCTTGGCCTTGTCGGCGACGTCGATGATATCGGCGATGTTCTTGCCGATGATGGCCTCGGCTGTGTGGCCCAGCGTCTGCTGGAGCGCCGAATTGACCTGCTGCACCAGCCCGTGCGGGTCGCACACCACGAGGATATCGGAAACGGACTCGATGACGTTGGTGACAAAGGCCTGCGCGTTCTCGAGCTCCGCGTTCTTGCGCTCAAGATCGACCTCGTAACGCAGGAGGTCGGAATAGACCTCGTCCATCTTGTGGATGACTTCGATCCAGGCGCCCTCGCCCTCACTGTCGAACTCGATCGGGCCGTGATTGACGATCCGCTTGAGCAGCGATTCGGATTCCGGAACCGCGGGAGTATCAGTCGCCTTTGGCATTCTTCCTCAGGTCATATCTGGCCAGCTTGTTTCGCAGGCCCACCCGCGACAGCCCGAGCTCGCTCGCAACGCGGCTGATATTGCCCTCGAACTTCTCCAGATAGTTGACGATGATCGTCTTCTCGAGATCCCCCACCTTCTCCTTCAGCGTGGACGACCCGTTCAAGCCGGCATTGATCGCGGGCGCCGCGCGCCGGCCGTTGCGCCGTCCCAGTTGCGGCGGAGCGCCCAATTCATCCCGGTCGGCAAGCACAGCCATGCGCTGGATTTCGTTCTGCAACTCGCGCACGTTGCCCGGCCAGTGATATTTCGCGAACTCCTCCAGGGCCGATGGCGAAAATCGCAAGTGCGGTCGATTGAACGAGCTCTTCACGGCCGACAGCACTTCCTCGGCGATCAGCGCAATGTCCATCGGTCGGTCCCGCAGCGCGGGCATATGAACCGGGAACGCTGCCAACCGATAGTAGAGGTCGCGCCGGAAACGGCCCACTTCGACTTCAGCCTCGAGATCGCGGTTGGTTGCCGCAACCACACGTACGTCAACCTTGCGCACGCGTTGCGCGCCGAGTGGCCTGATCTCGCTTTCCTGCAAGACGCGCAGCAATTTCACCTGGAAAGCTGGCGAGGTCTCGCCAATCTCATCCAGGAAGATGGTGCCGCCATCGGCGACCTCGAACAGCCCGATGCGATCCTGGTAGGCGCCGGTGAAGGCGCCCTTCTTACAGCCGAACAATTCGCTCTCGAGCAGTTCATCCGGCAACGCGCCGCAATTCTCCACGACAAAGGCCTTGCTGGCGCGCGCGGACCCGTAATGGATGGCACGGGCCAGCAGTTCCTTGCCGGTGCCGGACTCTCCAGTGATCAGCACGGAGATGTCGTATTCGGCGGCGCGCTTCCCGAGTTCGATGACATCATGCATCGGACTGTCTTTCGAATGCACGATACGGTCGAAGTCGTAGAGCTGCTTGGCGGCACCGCGCTTGACAGATACGACTTTCTTGATGTGACCCGGCGCAGCCTTGACATCGACACCGGCGGTCTCGGTCTCCTTCTGCAGGCGGTAGAGCTGGACGGCCTCCTTGACGATCCCGACCAGCCGGTCCGGTTGCCACGGCTTGGTGATGTATTGATAGATCCCGGCTTCGTTGAGGCCCGCGATGATCTCTTCCGAATCCGAATAGCCGGAAATGATCATCCGCACCGGGTCAGGCCACAGTTCGCGAACGCGCTTCAGGAAGCTTACGCCGGATTCCTGCGGCATGCGCTGGTCGCAGATGATGGCATGGACAATGTCGCCTTCGAGCAGCTTTTCCGCGTCCTTGGCGCTGCCGGCACACAACACATCAAAATCCTGGCGAAGCACCCGACGCAGCGCCTCCTGCGAACGGACTTCGTCATCGACAATCAGAACAGTCCCCTGCACGCTCATGATCGCACCGCCCCGCGGACTGTCCGCCCCTCCTCCCGCCGTGACCGATGATGCGCAATGGTCAGCGGCGTGCGCGACTTCGGCACCTTGTGTATGAAGTTGTATCGCGCCACATGATAGCTCGGATCGAAGCCGTAGAAATTGAGTCGCATCCGGCGCAGCTCCTCTTTGCGGTAGGCTTCGAGCGGCTTCTCCGCCTCATCGGCCGCGCGCCGCCTTTGCTTCTCCGCAAGACGACCGGCATAGCTGTCGCTTAATCTCAAAGCAGCGAGCCTTATGAGACTCTCCGTCGCAAGTTCTGCACTCGTCAACACACGATCGACGAGACCGAGGCGGCGGGCTTCCGCAATCCCCATCGGAAGCCGGCAGCGCGTGATGCCAGCAGCATTGCCGGCGCCGACACGCCGCGGCAGGAGGTACGTCCAGTATTCCGAGCCGTAGAGATTGCCCATGTCCTTGTAGTGCGGATTGAGGACTGCCTGATCGCTCGCCCAGACCTCGTCCGCAGCAAGGCTCAAGAACACGCCGCCCGCACCGGCATTGCCGCGGATCACGGATACGACGAGACGATCCGTCGTCTCGATGATCGCCCGCGCCAGATCGTCAATGGCATTGATGTTGTGCCAGGATTCATCCGCGGCGCTGTCGGCCGCCTCGATCTCGGCGAGATGAATCCCGTTCGACCAGTAATCACGCCCGCCTGTCAGCAACAACAATCTGGTCGGCCGCTCCAGCGCCGCCTGATAGGCAGCAAGCAGCGCCCGGCAGTCGTCGGTGCTCATGGCGCCGTTGTAGAAGGAGAACTGCAATTCGCCGATATCGCCGAGTTCGCGATAGACGATCGCTCCATAGCCGCATCCCGGCCGTTGCGGCAGGCTGTGTGCCTCCTGCGCAAAGATCTTGGCCGCTGGAAGTTTTGGGCTGTTCGGCTCCATCTGCCTGACATGACCTATCCAGACCGCGCCATCGATCGTGGCAAGGGCGAGCGCGCCCTGGCATTGCGCCACCACCGAGCCCGGATCACCGGAGATGCCGTGCGCCTCATGCGCATCGAACAGCCGCACGGCCTGCCCGAACAGACTGTCCACCAGACCCGGCATGCCGTCGGCGCTGCGGATCTTCCGCAAAACGACTTCGGTCGTATCGCGCTGCCAGTCGATGCTGCGGTCGGATTGCCGGCAAACGCCACGCAGACGAATCCGCGGATCGTCGCGGCGCATAGGCTCCGGCGCCGATCGCCCGGCTTCGATGGCCGCGATCGCCTCCATGACCGCCTGCACCGCGCCTTCGGTGACCTCGCGGCGATAAAGGCTCGACTTCGCCGCACGCCGCATTGGAAAACGCCGTGAGGCCCAGATCGGGCCCGCGTCGAACTCGCCATCAGCCTGCAGCACAGTGACGCCCCATTCCGCCGCGCCTTCGACGATCGCCCAATCGAGCGCAGCGGGTCCGCGGTCGCCCGGCGGCCCGGGATGAACGATGAGGCAACGCACCGCGCGCCAGACATCCTCTGGAATCGCCCGCTTCAGGAACGGCGCGATCAGCAAATCCGGCTGATACAGCGCGACGCTTTCGCGCGTCACATCTGGGTGAATGTCGAGCTCGACGGAGACCTCGTGTCCGCGCTCCCGCAGCTCAACGTGGAGCCGCTGCGTCAGGCTGTTGAAGGAATGCGACAAGAGGAGGATGCGCATCGGCGTACTCAACAGATCCGCGGCAATTGCTCGCCCGACAGCCAATCGACGATCCGTCCGCCGCCGAAGCTCGTGGCCATCTGCACGAAGTGATGATCATCGGCGATGGCTTCGCCGATATCGGCGGCGTCGCGACCGAGCGGATGCACCTTCATCGCGGCGAGCACAGCATCAGCGGCCTCGGGCGCAACAACCGCAACCAGCTTGCCCTCATTGGCGACATGGAGCGGATCAAGCCCAAGCAGTTCGCAGGCCGCAGCCACCGCGGGCTTGACCGGGATCGCTTCTTCCTGCAGGCGGAAGCCGAGGGCGGACTGCTGGGCGATTTCGTTCAGCGTCGCCGCAAGGCCGCCACGCGTTGGATCGCGCATCACACGGATATGGCTGCCGCCAGCCTTGACCATTTCGGCGACGAGTTCGTGCAACGCCGCGCTGTCCGAGACGATTTCGGTCTCGAAAGCGAGGTGCTGGCGCTTCGACATGATGGCGATCCCGTGGTCGCCGAGACTGCCGGAGATCAGCACGCGATCACCCGCCTCCGCCTTTTCGGCCGACAGGTCGAGCCCTTCAGGCAGCACGCCAACACCGGTCGTGGAGATGAACAGGCCATCCGCCTTGCCGCGCTCGACCACCTTGGTGTCGCCGGTGATGATGTGGACGCCGGCGGCCCGCGCCGCTTCACCCATGGAATCCGCAATCGCCTTCAAATCGGAAAAGCGAAAGCCTTCCTCGATAATGAAGCTTGCGGAAAGATAGAGCGGTCGCGCGCCGGCCATGGCGACGTCGTTGACCGTGCCGTGCACTGCGAGCGAACCGATATTGCCGCCGGGAAAGAACAGCGGCGAGACCACGTAACCATCCGTGGTCATCACCATGCGGCCGGCGGCGACATCGAATGCCGACTGGTCGTTGCCGCGCGCCAACCATTCATTGCCGAACGCTTCGTGAAACAGTCCCGAGATCAGCTGGGCCATGGCGCGCCCGCCGGAGCCGTGCGAAAGATCGACACGGCCGTTCTCGATGTCGAGCTTGCGCTGATAGGCCTTCATGATGCCTGCCTCTGCTGATGATCGCGGAATCGACCGTAGGTCCAGTGCGCGGCACAGGCACCTTCGGAGGACACCATGCAGGAACCCATCGGCATCTCCGGCGTGCAAACGGTGCCGAACAACTTGCAATCGACCGGCTTCTTCACTCCGCGCAAAATGGCGCCGCATTCGCAGGCCGGATTGTCGGCTGCGCGCACTTCATTCATCTCGAAACGGATCTCTGCGTCGTACTTCGCGTAAGCGCGCTTCAGCTTCAGCGCGCTATAGGGCACGAGACCAAGCCCGCGCCACTCGAACTGATCGCGCAGTTCGAAGATGTCCGAGACTTCCTCCTTGGCGCGCAGATTGCCTTCGCGGCTGACTGCGCGGCTATATTCGTTCTCGACCTCATGACGACCCTCGTTCACCTGCCGCACCAGCATCAGGATCGCCCGCATCATGTCGAGCGGCTCAAAGCCGGCGACCACGACCGGCTTGCCGAATTCCTCGGCAAAGAATTCGTATGGTTCGGTGCCGATGATCGTGCTGACATGCGCCGGCCCCACGAAGCCATCGATCTCGACCCGACCGAAATTGCGGATATCAGGGCTCTCCAGGATGTTCTGCATCGCCGGCGGCGTCAGCACGTGGTTGCAGAACACGCTGAAGTTCTTGAGCTGCTTCTTCTCAGCCAGACGGATCATCACTGCGGTCGGCGGCGTGGTGGTCTCGAACCCGATGGCGAAGAACACGACCTCGCGCCCGGGATTCTCCTCCGCAATACGGATCGCATCGATGGTGGAGTAGACCATGCGGACGTCGGCACCGCGCGCCTTGGCACGCAACAGCGACTCACCTTGCGAGCCCGGCACCCGCATCAGATCGCCATAGACGCAGAGGATGATCTCCGGCCGCTCGGCAAGCCTGATCGCCATGTCGATGCGCCCCGCAGGCAGAACGCAGACGGGGCAGCCCGGGCCGTGGATCATGCGCACGTTGCTCGGAAGCATGTCTTCGAGACCATAGCGGGAAATCGCATGGGTGTGTCCCCCGCAGAATTCCATGAAGCGGTATGGCTTTTGCGCGTCGACCTCCACGCGGATGGCCCGCGCCAGGCCGAGCGCGATCTCCTTGTCGCGAAATTCGTCGGCATATTTCATTGCAGCGCCCCCTGCGTATCGGCGCTAAGCTCGCGCAGCAGCTCCAACGTGCATGCAGCTTCGTCCGGGTCGATCTTGGTCAAGGCATAACCGACATGGACAATGACGTAGTCACCGACGGCCAGATTCTCGATCAGCGCAACCGATATCTCCTTGCTGACTCCGTCGATCGAGACGACGGCCATGTCATCAGGCAATATCTTCGTGACCTCCGCGGGAATGGCGAGACACATCAGGCATTTCCTTCCAGGTATTGCGCGGCGATCCACGCCTGGCCGAGGCTCAGGCCGCCGTCATTGGGCGGCACCTGACGCGGCAGCAACGGATTGAGCCCGGCGGCGATGCAGCCGCGCTGTATTTCCTCTGCGAGGATTGCGTTCAGGAAACAGCCGCCGCTCAATGCAATGCTGGTGATGCCGGTCGCTTCCGCCGCTCGCGCAACCCAATCGACGCAGGCGGCGGCGAAGGTGCCATGAAACAATTCGGCTCCTTCAGTCGGATCGATCATGTCGGCCATCATGCGCTCAAACAATGGCCGCAACGACAGCACGCCGGCATCGATCGTCCAGCCGCGCGCAAGCGTAGTGGGTCGGCGCACCTGCGCCTCAAGCTTCATCGCGGCCTCGCCCTCATAGCTCTGCACGGCGACAACGCCGAGCAGGCCCGCCGCCGCATCGAACAGGCGGCCGGCGCTGGTCGTTGTCGGCACATCGGACCGGTCAAGCAATGCCACCAATTGTGCAGCGCGTGGCTGAGCCGCAAAACGCTGCGGGATTTCGGATGCGCGCTGCAAGGCGTGCAGCATAGCTGCGGCCATCCGCCAGGGCTCGCGCGCGGCACGATCGCCGCCGGGCATCTTCAGCGGCGCCAGATGGCCGATGCGGCGGAAGCGCGCGCCCTCGCACAGCAACAGTTCGCCGCCCCAGTTGCCGCCATCGCTGCCATAGCCGTAACCGTCGAGCACAAGGGCAAGCGTCGGCCCTTCAAGTCCGTATTCGGCCATCACCGCAGCGGCATGCGCATGATGATGCTGAACCGCAAGCAGCTTGCAGCCGCTCATTTCGGCAAAGCGAGTCGAGGCCATGTTGGGGTGCAGGTCGTGAGCCACCATGACCGGTTCGACATCCAGCGTCGACGTCAGATGCCGGATCGTCTCCTCGAAGAAGCGCACCCCTTCCGCAGTATCGAGATCGCCGATGTGCTGCGAGACGAAGGCTTCAACACCACGGGTGACGGTGACGGTCGATTTCAGCATGGCACCGACCGCAAGCACCGATGGCACTGCTCTGGCAAGCCGGATCGGCTCGGGAATATAGCCGCGCGCGCGGCGAATGAACTGCGGCTGACCTGCCACCACCGAGACCACGGAATCGTCGGCCCGCGTTACGATGTCGCGGTCATGAGTCACAATCAGATCGGCGATATCAGAAAGGCGCAAATCGGCTTCCACGTTATCGATCACGAGAGGCTCGCCACCGGGATTGGCGCTGGTCGCAACGATGACCCAGTCTGCCCCGTCGGCCTGTGGATGCCCCGCGCAGAGCGCGTGCAGCACAAGATGATGCAACGGCGCCACCGGAAGCATGACGCCGATCCGCGACAGCCCGGGCGCGATCGCAGACGCGAGTTGTTCACGCGATTTCAGCAACACGATCGGACGTGCCGCCGATTGAAGCAGCGCCAGTTCTGCGGCATCGACTTCAGCGAAGCTGCCGACGGAATCGGCGGAAGCCACCATCACTGCAAACGGCTTCTGGTCCCGCTGCTTCCGCTTCCGCAAGCGCTCTACGGCATCGCCGTCACGGGCATTGCAGAGGAGCTGATAGCCGCCGAGTCCCTTGATCGCGACGATCTTCCCAATCGCAATAGCAGCGGCGATGTCCTTGATGCCATGGCTCAGTCGCGGGCCACAGCGCGGACAGGCGATCGCCTCGGCGTGGAAGCGGCGGCTCCGCGGATCAACATATTCTGCGGCGCAAGCCGCGCACATCGCGAAATGCTTCATCGCAGTGGTGCTGCGATCATAGGGCAACCGTTCAGCAATGGTATAACGCGGCCCGCAATGCGTACAGTTGACGAACGGGTAGAAATGGAAGCGGCTATCCGGATCAAACAATTCGTCCAGGCATTGCCGGCAGGTCGCGGCATCAGCGACGATCCTGGTCGATACCCTGCCCTGCTCGCTCACGCGGATATTGAATTCGTTGTTTGAGCTGGCGTTGATCGCGATAGCGCCGATCTCCTGCACCAAGATCTGGTCGATCCGCGCCAATGGCGGCTTTTCGATAGGCAGCGCCGCGACAAAGTCGGCAGCGCGTTCGCCCTCCACCTCAATCACCACGCCTTGTGGATCGTTGGCGACGAAGCCGCCGAGACGGTAGCGGGTAGCGAGGCCATAAACATAGGGACGAAAGCCGACACCCTGCACCGCGCCGCGCACATGCAGGCGGAGCCGCGTTCCTTCGCTTCGCTCGCCCATAGCCGTTCGAAGAACGGCGTCGCTTCGCTCGCCTATGGCCGTTCGAAGAACGGCATCGCTTCGCTCGCCTATGGCCGTCCGAAGAACGGCGTCGCTCCGCTCGCCTATGGCTTCGCCGCCCACCTTCATTTCGACGCAGCACTGAGAGCGGAAGTTTTCCTCTTCGCCAACTGCTTCCGGATCCAGGCATAGAACGCCGAACATCCTTCTCCAGTGCGAGCCGAGATCGTCAGCACCTCGATTTTCGGGTTGACCCGCCGCGCATATTCGATGGTCTGGGCGAGGTCGAAGTCGAGCACCGGTGCGAGATCGATCTTGTTGATCAACATCAACGCCGAGGCTGCGAACATATCAGGATATTTCAGCGGCTTGTCTTCGCCTTCGGTGGTGGAGAACACCACGATCTTGCAGGCCTCGCCGAGATCGAAAGCCGCCGGACACACCAGATTGCCGACATTCTCGATAAAGAGAACGCCGCTCTTGAGCGGGGGCAGCCGGCCGTAGGCTTCACCCACCATCGCCGCATCAAGGTGGCAGCCTTTGCCGGTGTTGATCTGGATTGCCGGCACGCCGGTCGCGCGGATGCGCTCAGCATCGTTTGAGGTCTGCTGGTCACCCTCGATCACAGCGATGGAAAAGCTTTCCTTCAACTCGGATACGGCGCGAACCAGAAGCGAGGTCTTGCCAGCCCCCGGGCTCGACACGAGATTGAATGCGAGCACATCGTCGGTGCCGAAGCGCGCGCGGTTATCAGCGGCAAGGCTGTTATTCTTGGAAAGAATATCACGCTCGACCTGAATGATCCGCTGGCTGCTCATGCCGGCGATCTTCTGTCCTGCCGGATCAGCGCCGTAATTGACGAGGTCCGCAGCGTCAGCCCCATGATGGTGGTCCGCCTCACCATGATGATGATGATGGCTGTGATGACCGTGCCCATGATGGTGATGATGCAAGCCGTCGTGGTCATGGTCATGGTTGTGATCATGATCGTGATGATGGTGCTCGTGTTCATGCTGATGTTCCTCAGCATGCTCGATGGAAGGCTTTCCGTCACCACAGCCGCAAACAGTGCACATCAATCGACCTCCAATTCTGTTACACGCATCTCTTCGCCGTCGGTGACCTGCAGTTGATAGTTGCCGCAGGATGGACACGGCTCGTAGCGCTGCTTGATCTCGACGCTCTTCGAACACGCCATGCACCATGCGACACCGGGCGTCTCAACGATTTCGAGCACCGCACCGGCGGCGATACTCCGCGCGGCGACAGCTTCGAAGCAGAATTTCAAAGCATCCGGCTCGACATGGCTGAGCGCGCCAATCTCCAGGCGCACCACCTTCACCGTGGAGAACGAACGCCGGCGCGCCTCGTCCTCAATGATCTGTATGATGCCCTCGCAAAGCGACATCTCATGCATGGGCGAACTCGCGAAATCCCAGGTTGAAGCTGACGCAGGGATCGAATGATCCAACCAGCGCCCGTACGGCATCTTCCGTCCGGCTGCCTCTCAGAGCAGCACCTTGCAGCGCCCGCACAAGGGGACCACGGGGGTGAAAATTCCATTCGGTCGGTGCAAGAAATTCGAAGCGAACAATCTCACCGCAGCGATCAAGTTCAACGGCGTGATAGAGCCTGCCTCGGGCGCACTCCACTGCGGCCGCGCCACGCCCAGAGCCGAGCCCGTAGCTCTCAAGGACGCGGTCTTCAGTCGCGCCGTCTTCTTCACCAGCCGTAAACCAGGCGGTGAGCCGGGCCACTTCGGCAACCCTTGCCTTCAGTCGCTCTGCGGGACCTGCATGGGGCGGCAAAACCTGCTGGCCCAGCGTGTGACGCGCCCATACGCCGGTTTCCGGAATTCGCCCCTGAAGATCGGGCATGTCGCAAAAAACCAGACCATCTGCGAACAGCCGCTCAACCACGTCGCGATCATCGGCGGCGGAAAGGAACAAATGTTCCGACGGCTTTGGCGACAACGCGCTTTCATCGAGGGTTACGATATGCCGGGCCAATGCGCTGTCTGGAGCCGGGCTTTGCTCCGTGGATGAAATCCCAAGTGCTGCCAGCGCCGTGCTGATCCGCGACGCCGCCTCGCGGCGCGAACAGCCACTCCCCGAGGCATTGCCGCCGAGGACTGCGGACAGCTGCATCATCTCGCGGACAGCGCTGGGACTGGCTCCATCCAGCCCAAGGTACCCGACAAACAGCCCGCGCAAAAGTTCGGTAAGTCGCTCACTATTGATCGCAGCGATACGCCGCCGCCTGATCTCAGGATCGACCTGTTCACCTTGGGCGGCCTCGATCGCCGCGAGATACGCAACCTGATGCGCGGTCGCGCACAACGAGAACAACCGCGGCAGCACCGCGGACAGCGAGGCCGCCGGCTTGCCAGCGAATAGCTTTGTCAACGGCGGCCGCGCCCGCGGCAGGATTTCCACTGCGGCAACGGCACCGTCGGCGACGACAACCGTGACATCAATCTCGTTGCGGAAGGCGACGGTCATCCACGCCGCCCCATGAGGACGCCACGCAGGAAATTGCCGCGATCGAGCGCAAGAAAGCCGTCCATGCCGGCGGCGTCGACCGTTGGAAGGTTGCGCCGCCTGGGACCGCGCTTTGCTTGCTGAAATTCCATTTCGCCCCCCCGGCAAATTTATGTTTGTACCAGCGCAAAGACTAGCAAGGTGTGTGCCAGGTCGGTTACGAGATTGCCACGGTCATCCCATTGATTTCTATTATTATTTTCAGACATGAAATTCGCAGAACCAAACTGAAAACATACCTTCCATACCAGATGGAAAATTACTTTGCGACTGAAAATTATACTTCCACAAATTGCGTCGCCGGGTACGCTCCACAATTCGACTGGCCCTGGCTCACAAGCAATGCAAGGCTGATAAGAAACTGCCCCGCTGAGAACGGGGGATTGGCCCTATCAAGCATCGTGTGCATGCCGTAGCGGTCAACCTTTGGCCAGATACCGCCTGCTGGGCTGACATCATTGCAATCCGCCTCCTTCACCCGGCTTTGTCACAGTGCCGGAGAGAACGGTTCGGATCAGGGCTAATGCGTGGTGCACACCATGCAGGGGTCGAACGAGCGAACGATGTGCTGGACTGCCACGGCAGCTGCGCCGGCATCGCCGACGACGGTTCCGACCAGCGCCTGCTCCAGTGGACCGGCGACATCGAGAGAATCGCGCGGCGAGAAATTCCACGTCGTTGGTGAAATGATCTGGTAGCGCTCGATCTTCCCGGATCTCACAGCCATCCAATGTCCGAGGCTGCCGCGTGCGGCTTCAACCAGTCCGACGTAGGCGCCATCAGGCATGTCGCGCGTGTCCAGGCAGAACGGCTCCGCAAGCCGCAGTGCCTTGACCCATTGCTCGATTGCAAGCGCGATGCGCGCGGTTTCCAGCAGGCGCGCGATCACGCGGTTGCGCACATTGCTGCCGCTTGCCGACACAAGCGCCGTCACAAGCTTCTGGCCCGCAATGGTCTGACGCGCCAATGCACCAACCTCCACGGGCTGACCCGAGAGACGTGGCGCCTTGCACCAGCTGTAGGCCTGCGGCTTGTCGGGGTCGGGGATCGTGTTGCTCAAAGCCGGATCTTGTGAGGAGTCGCGCATCCAGGCATGCGAAACATCTTCGGTAATCCGTTTGACGGCGAGCGGCTCGATCTCCGCGCTCTGGCCAAAAATGCCGCTCGGAAACAAATCCCCGTCGTCGCCATGATAGGCACCGTAGCTCATCAGCAGCCCCGGTCCTCTGCCCAACCCGGCAAGCGAGAGATGATCGGCAAGCGCGAGGAAATGGGCAAAGTCGCCGCCGCGACCCTCGCGCCAGCGATCGAGCTCCTCCGCGGTTGAGATGGAAAGCACGCTCTCGAGGCTATCCGCGAAAACAATGCCCTCAAGGAACGCGCGGAACGAGGTCGCGATGGAGACGAGCCGCACGCGCTCGCCGAGGTCGATGGCGCGCGTCGTGCCGCCGGGCTGAAAGGCGATGCTGTGCGGCCATTTGCCCGCGACAATTCCCATGATTTCGAGCAGCCGTGCCCGCGCCGGCAAGGCCTCACGCGCGGCCGTGCCGCGCGTCGCCCTGAACCGTTCCGCGGTCACCTGGTGCCAGGCGTGCCCGGCATAGGCCTCGCGCGCGAAGTCAGGCATAAAGAACAGGTAGAAATGCGTCAGGTGATCGGCGGCGTTCTCGGCGGCATGCGCGATGTTGGTGGCGAGCAGCCCGTTCGGCGCGGCATTGCATTGCATGGCATCGCGCAATGCGGTCGCGGCCGCAATCGACTGCGACACCGAGCAGATGCCGCAGATGCGCGGCACCAGCACCAGCGCGTCCGGCGGCGGACGGCCTTCCAGGATCTGCTCGAAACCGCGATAGAGTGGCGCCGTCACTTCGGCGCGCACGACATAGCCGCTCTCGACGTCGAGACGCACTTCGAGATCGCCCTCGACACGGTTGAACGGGCCGATCGTGATCCGCGTCATGGTGTGCGCTTATTGCTGGCGCGGCCGGGCGGCACCACGACGTGATCGGACGTCGCGTTCAGCCGCACGCGTCGGGGTGTTGCTGATTTCGATAGTGCCGCAAGCGCGACAAACCAGGCTTTCGGCATGTCGGTCGGCAGCCCAACAGGAATGCCGCCGAGTTTCGCCGTCGCCAGGAAGTTCTGCGCGCCCTCAAATCCCGGCGACGTGCACGCAATGCAGGCATAGCCGCCCTTGGCGCATGAGCCGCCGCCGTTCCACGAACGCTGGTTGCAGTCGCCCACCGCCTGCGTCGCCTTGCAGCCGAGATGCTCCATCAGGCAGCCGCGTTCCGACATCGTCTCGGCGCTCGCCTTGAATTCATAGAACTCATTGCGCGAGCAGCCATGATGGGCGAGATGGTTGGCGATGAATTTTGGCCGTCCATGGGCGTCGAGGTCGGTGGCGGAAAGATCCTTTGAGATCAGTGCCAACACCGTTTCCATCATCCAGCCCGGATGCGGCGCACAGCCGGCAATATTGATCACGGGCAGACCAAGACGCGAGCGGAAGCTTGCTCCCAGCGCACCGCCGGCATCGGAGCCGTCGAACTGCAGTCCGACGGCATCCGTCGGATTGGAGTCCGCCGCGGGGACGCCGCCATAGGCTGCGCAGCTTCCAACCGCCATGACGTAATCGGCGCGCGGCGCGAGGTCGAGCATCCAGCGATAGATCGAGCGGTTCGTGCCCGCGAGCATGTTGAAGCGGCCGCTGTCGTTGGGACCACGCGCCACCGCCCCTTCCAGCATCAACAGATCGAGCGGTACCTTGCCATCGCGAACCGCCTCGAGCACCGCGATCGCCTCCTCGCCGGTATGTTCGCTGACGGATGGATGCCACAACAGCTGGATGCCGAACTGCTGGAGTTCGTCGAACCAGCCGGATGCGCCGCGTTCAAGGATTGACATGGTGCACCCGCCGCAGCTTGCGCCCTGCAGCCAAAGAACATTGGTTATCCCAGGTCGGTTCATGCTCGCCTCTAACCAGACTTGCATGGGCTTGCCCAGCAAATCCTGCAATGGCGAAGCCGCAAGCCGTCACGCCACATCGGCGGCATCGGCAACGAAGGCGCGGTACAATGCGACAGACACAAGCCAGACGAGCGCAAACAGCGCAATCACCACGAAACCAAAATTGGCAAGACTGTCGTTCAAGCTGGCGACAACCGACCAGAAGTGGCCTGAAAGCTCCAGTTTCTCACCGAGCAGGCCGAGTGCCTCGACGCCGCCGATGAACAGCGCCACGAGCACGGAAGCGCCCGTGATCGTGAGATTGTACCAGAGCTTGCGCACCGGATCGACGAAGGCCCAGCGATAGGCGTTGACCATCAGCACACTGTCGGCGGTGTCAACCAGCGCCATGCCGGCAGCGAACAGCACGGGGAACACCAATACGCTCCACAGCGAAACGCCGCGCACCGCCTCCGCCGCTGAGATGCTGATGAGGCCAATCTCGGTCGCGGTGTCGAAGCCGAGCCCGAACAGGAAGCCGAGCGGATACATGTGCCAGGATTTCGTGACCATGCGAAACATCGGGCCCAGCAGGCGCGTCAGGACACCTCTGCCAGCAAGAACGGCATCGAGGTTTTCGGATTGCTGTCGTCCCGGCCGGCGTATGGCGCGGAAGGCGCGCCATAGACCGATGAAGATGACGAGATTGAGTATTGCAATCAGCAGCAGGAAGACGGCCGACACAGATGTGCCGATCAGGCTGCCGATGGCCCTCACCGGACTGTGCTCGCCCAGCAGGCCTATAGCCGTCACCGACAGCAGTATGGTCGCGACGACCACGACAGTGGAGTGCCCGAGCGCGAAATAGAGCCCGGCGGTTTTCGGTGCGACGCCTGCCTGCATCAACTTGCGCACTGCGTTGTCGATCGCGGCGATATGATCGGCGTCGACCGCGTGACGCAGCCCAAAGACCCAGGCGAGCAAAGCGGTCGCCAAAATCGCGGGGCGATTGGCAAACAGCGCGAACGCCCACGCCCATGCGATCAGGTTGGCCAGAACGATGCATGCGAACAGGACCACTGTGTCGGCATCGACCGCACGCAGCAGGGCCGCAACTCGCACCAATCTGCCCCTCACTCTCTCCAAACCGACCACCCACGTGTCAGGACTACGAAAACTCTCCAGCCGATCCTAGCAAGACTTGCGCCAAATGACGGCGTCCACGGAGCGGAGTCTGCAGGTGACCGCCAGAGGGTCATCCACAAAAGTGGAACCCGGTTTTGCTTCGCGACAACCGTCGAATGCGTTTGCGCAGGAAGATCATGCTCAAACAAAGAGATAAGAACACGACCTATACGGCAGGATTGCGCTCCAAGTCTATGTGTTCAAGGCCGGAAGGATAATTCGGCGAGACTGCCACGTAACGTGGTCCCAGTGCGCCGGCTGCAAACAAACTATCCATCCCAACTGTTCGACCGTTCTCAGACCAGTTCGTGGCAAGATTTCTTGAACGCCTTCAGTACGGAGATCATGCCAAATTGGACCATCTGCCAAGCCGCAAACGACGTTACTGAACGCCATCAGCTCAATATGACAATGCCTCCGCGATCTGTGGCCAACACCTCATTCTTGATTGTCGCATCGCACACTATCCAAACAATTGAGCGAGTCGGGCTCGGAAGGCAGGCCAGCACTATCCGCCGCTCCTATTCGTTTCGCTTCAACAGTCGCTCCGACAACTCCACATGGCGGGCCACATAGGAACTGGCGCCAAGCCCGCCTTCATCCATACGGCGCTGCGCCTTTTGCGCCATGGAGAGCATCGCCGACGGATCATCAACGAGTGTGCGTATGGCCCTCAGGATCGCTTGAGGGTCTTCCGGCCGGACGTAACACACCGCTTCACCCTCAAAATAGGCCCTGAGGCCACCAGTATCGCTTGCAATAACAGGAATGCCCCGTAGCGCCGCTTCCTGGATGACGGTGATGCCGCCAGCATGCATGTTCTGTTTGAGCGGGACCAGCACTAAGGTCGAATCATCGTATAGCCTGAACAATTCATCGTTGCTGGACAGCGTGATGATGCGGACGTTGTCGACACCCTTCATCAGTCGGCGAGGAGCCGTTTGCGAAACAATAGTAAGCTCAATGTCGCTTTGCCCACGAACGGCCGCGATCGCGGCTTTCCAGTCGCGGTGCCGGTCATTACCCACGGCAATGATCTTGACAGGGGAAACGGAGCGCAACGCAGGGGGATTTTTCTGTTCGCTCGGAATCCCATACAGAACAAGTTCAGACGGCGTTTTGGGAAAAAGCCGTTTCGCGACAGCGAGATTTTCCGGCGAAAGAAAAGTCAGCATATCCACCCCGTGGCAGATCAGCCAGCTGTGCAGGATGCGGTGAAGGCCTGGTTGCTTCCGCCAATGATCGATAAGCCAGACGCTCTGGCCAATGAGTTTCGGACGGCGGGCTCTCTTTGACCTCAGGCACAACAGCAGGGCGACCGCAAGGAATTGCCGTTCTGTATGGGTCCACACAATTTCAGCCGAACATATGCTTTTGGCATTGCGCAAAGCGTGGACGAAATCGAAACCCAGAAGCCCTCCAACAGCAAATCTGGACAGTTTGGCGAGTTTTCCTTCATTCGCCACCACTTGTGAAAAACGTATCCGGCAACCTGAATCCTCCGCGCGCTTGTAGCCATAGGGCGTCGGGTCGTTGATGCCGATGAGTTCGCCGCTGCGCCAGCGCCGCTCCCAATCTTCGGCGCCTTGTCCCTGTGACAGATGTACGAAGACATCGATGGGTTTGATCGACTGGGGCGAGATATGGTCCGCGACAGATTTCCCAGCATCCAGAGGCTTGGTTGCGACATTCACGGTTGGTCAACCGCCCGCCATAGGAAATTGCGCTCCTCGCGCAACATCACGTACTTTATTCATTAGAATTCATCCTCCCGCGGCTGAATGAGATAGTGATTGTTATGATGTAGCCGCGAACAACCTCAACATAGGGCGCAAGCCCCAGCAATCCACCGTTCAGGGAATGCCCCTAAGGGCTGAAGATTATCTAGCGGCTCCGCACTGAGATTCTGACAGTCACTCCTCCGTTCGTGCATTTAAAACCGTCCACGTCCTCGATTAAGGGGCGATTCGTGTATCCCAACTGAGAAAAAGGCACAGCATATATCGACAAATCATCATATATATCCGACTTGGGCGGCACTGTGGCGGATTTCGTCGATTGCACACCGAAAGACATATGATGGAAAAAAGCTCTCCTAGGCCGAACATGATCCAGGACGCTCTTGCGTGCCGGGGAAATGCAGATTCAACCCGCGACATCGAAGAACCTCTCAGCGCATTGGCGTGATCTTGCGGATCTTGTTGTTAGCTGTATCGCTGACGTAGATAGCGACGCTTTTGGCATCGACGGTCACGCACTGGGCCATCTGAACGTCGCTTTGTTGGCCGGACCGTCATCGGCACCAGCCGCGCCCATCGACGAGTCACCCCGCCTTCCCGCGATCATCGTGAGCTCGCCGGCTGGCGAGACCTTCCGGACCGCTGTGGTTCTTTTTGCAAGCCACATAACCGCTGCCATCCGGAGCGACAGCAATCCCAAAGGGGTAGTTAAAAGTCGCCGCTGAGCCGGGACCATCGGCGTGGACCGCAGCGCCGGTGCCCGCCGCCGTCGAGACAACGTGGCATTCTGCATTCGAGGATGACGATCCATCGTTGTCTCCAGCAGGCTGACGGCCATTACAGCGGCAGTAACCAACAACAAGGTTCTCATTATGACCGCTCACTATTTTCGTTCTGCTGACGTCGGTGCGCAAAAAAACAGCACGGCCGCAGCGGGCGCCAAGAGGCACGCAGCGCGCCATAAATCCCAACAAATCGCCTGACTATTACAACTACTGTGAGGGTGGGATGCCGATTCACGCCGCCTGTTGGCGACGATGCGCCGCCTGCCAGCTGAACCTCGTTTATAACATGAAACGCCTGCTGGTCCGGCGCCACCCTGAGCTCGTCAACGACGAGTCCCAAACGACCGCGCATCGCGCCTTAAAATCGCTCACGCAAACACAACCCGCCTGAAGCTAAAAAAAGGCCGCCACAAGAATGACCGGTGGCGGCGAGATTGCGTTCTTCCCAAGCGCTGTTCTTGCTTGCTCTGCGCCGGCCGATTTCAATTGCAACAAGCCGGTCGGTGCTGTCAACGCGGTGCGTGAGTTATCCTCAGGGATCAAGGAGCCCCGGGGCTAGATGAGGTAAATTTTATTGCCGCACCAACTCAACGCGGCGGTTCTTTGCCCGCTCTTCTTCCTTGGCGCTGCTCGATCGAGACAAAATTCAAGACCCTACGCCGAACGTATGGAATTCAAAATCTGTTTAATCTCAAATTCAGACCGCTTTTGTGCAGAGCTTACAGCTTTTACATACACTGTAGCAGCATCGGCTGAATGCTGCGTGCCACCGAATTCCGGCCTGAAGCGCATGTTCAAGCGCCTGCGCTTTCCACTGGATGTGATGCTATGAGCCTGCGCCTTCCCGAAGAAATGATGGCCGAGCGACGGCTGTCTGTTGATCATTCCACCGTGCATCGCTGCGCGCTCAAGCCCAGCCGCCACACGGTTGGGGGGCGTGTGGCCAGAACCGCGCATCCCGGCCAGCGAAAGGCGCTAGATCATCTCAGCCTAGAAGTCACTCCCCTGAACGCGGGATTGCTGCGATACGTCGCGGCAGGGATTTGTCGCGATAAGGGTATCCGGAGTGCGGAAAGGCGACACGGTAGAGACAAGGCTCATGCGGCCACCTCGATATTTGCCCCCAATTATACCCCGTTCGCCTATCGCGACAAACCCAATGCCTGGGGCGGCAATCCCGCGTTCAGGGGAGTGACACTGGGCTGATGATGATCTAGTGACTCTGCAGATGGTTTCTGACTCTTGGCGCAGCCCCTCAGAATCATTGCGGCAAGTGGACTACGAGAAGAGGATAATCCGATGAGTTTATGCACTCTTAAAGAGCCACACCTGGCCGTCAATGGATGCGACGTGGCGGCTAACTCGGCGCCGGGTAATGGGCCGGCGTTTTGTGCGGAAATGGCAAGGTTTACACGGAGCGAAGCCGTCGCTTCCTCTAAGCATCAGAGTAAAGGTCTATATTCTGTAACACCGGTCTCGCGGCCACGCCCGCGAGCCATCCGCCCAACCCACGTTGGACCCGATGCTTCGTTCGCCCTGTTACCCAAAACAGCCGCGCACATGTTGCCGATCTCACGTCGCGCGCTTGATATGCTGATCACTTCCGGCAAGCTGTCAACTCGCAAGATCGGCGGCCGAACCGTCGTCGACTATGACGAGTTGAAATCATACTACGCATCGCTGCCTCCGAAGGTGACCCACTCGATTCCGAACGCGCCCCAATGTCGGCGCCATCGCCAAGTTCGAAGGCAGATTGCGCAGCCATCGCTGGGAGCGCGATAGCGGATCGCGCAAGAGGAATTTTTCTTGCCGGACAAGTCCGACAGCTTCAACGCACGACCCCCCATTGATGGCCGGGGGGACTTCATCGGCCAAAAAAACCAACTCCAAAGGAGCCATTATGGCAGCAGACTATCTACTCGATATCAAAGGCATCGAAGGCGAGTCTATGGACAGCAAGCACAAAAACACCATCGAGGTGACAAGCTGGTCCTGGGGCGTATCCCAACCCGGTTCGATGGGGGTCGGCGGCGGTGGCGGCACCGGCAAGGCAAGCTTTCAGGACATGCATTTCACGTCGCACATGGGCAAATCCTCCTCGCGTCTGGCGAAGGCCTGCGCGACCGGTGAGCACATCGAGAAAGCAACCCTCTATGTGCGCAAGGCTGGCAAGGAGGCCCAGGAGTTCCTTATCGTCACGATGAACGACGTTATCATCAGCTCCTACCATACGGGGGGGTCCGGCGGCGGCGGGATTCCGATTGATCAGTTCAGCATCAATTTTTCCGAGATTAAGATTACGTACAAGACGCAGCAAAAGGACGGTACGCTGGGAGCTGCCATGGAAATGGGCTACGACGTCAAGCAAGGCAAAGAGAGCACGTCCTGAGCCTGGCGGGACTTCAACGACTATGGCCGCCAGCTTTTCTGGCGGCCATAGAGCCATACAACAATAATCGGATCTGACGATCGTCAGTTACATGGCTGACTCCTGATGGCCACGTTTCGGGGAGCCTTCGAAGCGCGCGACGCCAAGAAGAAAATTGACCTTCGCGGCGAGAGCGGCGAGCGTGTCATCGCCAGTCGTCGAGCATCCCCGCGAAGCGCCATCACTGAAACAATGCTGCGTCGCGAAGTTGCGCGTG
>JGI24705J35276_12238474_pt1 | contig 23401 bp, 17 predicted proteins | sample TergutNt197P4_FD_35276 | JGI IMG/M metagenome (IMG submission 35276) | reverse complement strand
TAATCTATTAAGGTGGACCAAAAAGTCGCCTGAATGGGTTTTGGAAGAATATCGTCTGCTCTTCCGCTGGTAGGACCGTAGGTGATACGTGTTTCAGTAGATAAACTTGACCAAACATTATTGTTATCTACATTCAGCAAACCCATCGGCATAGCATCAATTCTTGGCGTAAGGCCGGCGCGTTGATCGGCAGGCGACTGTACGAATTGTACAAATCGCGGGTCAACAATACCGCTAAACGGATTTTTAAAGCCAATGTTATCGTCATCTCTTCCATGAAGCAGGTTGACAAACTGCCACGAAGGAAGAAAGTCCATTCTTGATGCAAACGTGCTATATATGGAATGTTCGTTAGGAGTTCCCATAGCGCCAAACTTGAAAACAGCATTATCACCGTTATCGCGTATTACGCCATCAGCAATAGCTGCATCGGCTTCGGACGCTGAAAACGCCGGTTCTACATTGCTCATACGCATGGCAATCATCAAGCGGATGGAATTGCCAAAGCGGCGCCACTTATCCGGGTTTCCGCTAAACAGTATATCACCTCTTGTCCAGCCTCTTGTAACACTTGACAAAGTTGTATTTATCTCTTTCAGTTCGCGAATAAGGTCTTTATAGATAAATTCCTGTTTTTCATACTTGGGCGTCGGATTGTTCATCACATCGTTAGCTTCCGAATAAGGAATATCGCCAAATGTTTCGGCATTTTGAAAAATCAACCATGCCCTCAAAATCTTGGCTGACGCAATTTGCAGCTTGTTATCGCCATACACCGATGCTTCCTCCGGTGTATTTTCATTGATAATGATAATCTGATTGGCAAGTTCTGTATAGGAATAAGTATAATTGAAGAAATTGGCTATAGTGCCGGTACGACCTGTAAAACTGTACCTGTCTTCTTCAGTATAAATGCGTTGCGCCCATTTTTGACTGATGACGCCATTCATACGCATTCCTTGCCATGAATCGTAGTAATTATAGGCAATATTGCGTTCCACCTGCGTTAAAATACCTGGTGTAAGTACTTCGGTTGGCCGGGTTGGGTCTGTATTGATTTCATCGAATGAAGCACACGAGTGAATAAACAAACCGGCAAGAACCAGCATGAAAAATGATATTATTTTATATGATTTCATATTTTTAATCTTAAAGATGAATAGTAAAAAATGGTTTCCTTATTTAAAATTGAATCCAATGCTAACTCCGTATGAGCGGGTAGTCGGAATGTATCCGCCTTCAAGGCCTTGGGCATTACTTCCTGCCATTTGCAGGTATTCGGGGTCGAAATGCTTCTGGTCAGACATAAACGTGGCCAAATTTCGACCAAATGCTGAGATTCGCAGGTTCTTGAACGAGCCGGTCAGTTTCTCAGGCAAAGTATAGCCAATCCTAAGTTCACGCAGTTTGATATAATCGGATTTAAATACATTCATTGCATCAATACCGCCATATCCATAAGTATAAGCGTACATATAACCTTCAATCACCTTTTCGTTTTTAACCGGCGATGTGACAACACTGCCGCTTGCGTCCACATATTGAGCTTCATATTTGCCGGTTGCTGCGTTAAATACATTCTGGCCTAATACGCCGTCGAAAATCCATCCTTCTTCGCGGACATCGCCTGTTTTCCCGGGAACGTTTGTTTGTCTGGCTGTTTCTGCCAAAAGACCCGAACCCATACCGTATTTATGGGATAGATAGTATATGTTGCCACCCATTTGCATATCAAACAGTATGGTAAGGTCTATTCCTTTATAAGAGAAAGTGTTTGAAAAACCGGCTGTGAAATCGGGGGTAACTTTACCCAGCGCCTCGTTGTCGGCAGTTCCGATGTATCTGCCACTGGTGGGGCTGACAAGTTTTTCTCCATTTGGGCCATATACAAAATTTTTACCATAAATAACAGGGTACGCTTCGCCCACCACAGCGCTTGAATATACAGAGAAACCATTGCTGCCTAATTGGAGATTCGTAATGTCGGAGGCTATGGACACTACTTTATTTTTCAATGTGGCGATGTTAAAGTGCATATCCCAGTTAAGGCTTTTCCGCGATCTTAAAATGGAGGCGTTAAGGGTTAATTCGATGCCCTTATTGCTTAGTTCTCCTGTATTGATGTATCTGGTTAAGTAACCTGTTGCACCGGATATCGAAGCCGGAATAATTTGATCAAAAGTTGATTTTTGATAATAGGCGATATCCACATCTAACCTGTTATTAAATAATTGAGCTTCCAATCCGATCTCCCACGATTTTGTTCTTTCCGGACGTAATTCCGGGTTCTGTAACGTTGTAGAGATACTAAACCTGTTATTGCTGCCGAATGGGGATTCAAACGAAAAGTAATTTAGTAATCTGTACGGATCGGTGTCGTTGCCTACTTCTGCATAACCTGCACGTATCTTAGCAAAGTTTAGCCACTGAAAGTTTTTTATTGCCTCTAATTGACTCAATATAAAACTGAGGTTGACAGAGGGATAAAAATATGAGTTGTTTTCGGGAGGAAGTGTACTCGACCAGTCATTACGTGCCGTAACATCAAGATATACCAGCATGTTCCAGTCAAATGTTGCATTTGCATACACGGAGTTAATACGCTTCCATAGCTTGTCGTCATACACCGTTGCTTTCGCTACAGAGTTCAGAAGGTTGTACACGCCCGGAACAATCAGTCCGCTCTCCGTGTTACCACCTGACAACATGTATTTGCGATCATAAGTAGCAGCTCCAGCCAGAGCGCTTATACCCAACCGGTTTTCGAGGAAACGTTTGTTGAAGTTGAGAAACAGTTCACCAGTTGTTTCTGTGTTTACCCTGTGTCGAATCTCGTATCGTGGTGTATTATAAGAGCCGAATGCGTAACGGGTTTCTATTTGATACATCCATGCGTCCACACCGGCGCGACCGGTAAGTTTCAATCCCTCGGCAAGCGCCAGCGTAAATCCTGCACTTCCAAAAAAACGGTCACGGTTATCCTGTTCATAATTCTCGTAGGCATTCCAATAGGGATTGTCTGTAAACGCCGGAGAAGCATTATTCCATGCACGTCTGTTCCACGTTCTTTGTGATCCATCCGGGTTTTTGTATGCCCTCATTTCCTTATAATCTAATTGGGATTCAATCCATTGGAACATCGCTTTCATCGGATTCCTGTCTTCGTAACCCACTGCATTACCACCTATTCTATTATTCTTTACGTAGTTGGCCGTAATAAATGACTCTAATGCATTGGTTATCTTAGCTGTACCGTTAAACGAAATATTATTGCGGATGAGTTTTGAGTTTTCAAAGATACCCGTCTGGTTAAGATTTGTATAAGAAAGGCGGTACGAATAAGTGTCGCTCGACCCTGATATCTGTATATTATTATTATAACCTACACCTGTTTTGAAAAAGGTTCTATAATCGTTTTTCGGATATACCCATGGTTTCTCCACAAGATAGTTTTCCCGGTCCCATTCATCAAACGAGTTCCATGAAAGCGTAAGGATATTAGGATCGTACTTAGGCCCCCATGATTCATCTACATCGAGTGATGGATAATTATACGTCTTTCCGTTGATTGTCAGCACCTGAAATTCACCGTCGCCTCCGCCATATAACTTTTGATATTCAGGCATAATACCGGCGCGATCGAACAGAACGGAAGAGTTCACTGAGATATCGAATGTTTTTCTGGCGCCCCCCATTGAGCCTTTTTTAGTGGAAATAAGCACAACGCCATTAGCTCCGCGTGATCCATAGAGAGAAGTAGCCGAAGCCCCTTTCAGGATGGTCATACTTTCAATATCATCAGGGCTTACATCGGCAGCAAGATTGCCCTGGTTGTAACCACCACCGGTACCACCACCTGTCGAATAGTCAGCGTTTGACAAAGGAATTCCATCCACTACAAACAACGGCTGGTTATTGCCATAGAGTGAAGTGTTTCCACGTACATTAATTTTAGCGCCGCCGCCAAGCTGTCCCGACGAAGATGTTATCTGTACACCGGCTACGCGGCCTGCCAATGAATTAATCAAATTACCGGTACGGATCTTTGTTAGCTCTTCGCCTTCGACTGCTTGTACAGCATATCCAAGCGATTTTTTTTCGCGTGTTATTCCCAATGCTGTGACAACAACCTCATCCAGATTTTGCGCATCAGACATCATGAGTATGCGCATTGTAGAACTTATGGCGACCTCCTGTGTTACCATACCAATATATGACACAACAAGTGTAGTAGCATTTGACGGGACATTCAATGTAAATTCTCCGTCAATGTTGGTAATAGTACCCACGCTTGCTGCTCCTTTGACAACAATAGAAGCTCCAATCACAGGTTCGTTGTCTTCAGCCGCGAAAACCGTTCCTGTTACCCGAGTCGTCTGAGCAGACACAAACCAAATACTTGCTATTAAGCAAGATAAAAGAAAAGTAAATCTTTTCATAAGCACATTTTTAAAAATTAATAATTAGTAACGAACTGCAAAAGTACAATATTTAATTGAAAATGAAAAATTTATAATTGAATCAGTGATCCCTTGTACACATGAAATATCCGGTACACAGGTAATCACGCTGCAAAAATATAAAAAATTTTATAATTTTAATAAAAAATAACCTATTTTTTACATTCCCTCTACGGTGTGTAGCGGGACGTTACGCCGGGCAGAGGATTTTATTGTGTTCGAACGGATAGCGCTTATAATAAATACACTCCTGATAATAAAAAAGAGGCTGCTCATGTAAGGCAGCCTCTTTTTAATAACAGCAAAGTTATTTCAAAAAGTTATCATTATCGAACACCCTGACGGGTATCCCACCATAACTGTTTACCCCAGGCAAAATCAACGATCCCTGCATTAGCAATATCATAATTAGGCCTGTTGTAATCAAGTTGATTTTGAGGATAAGGCGTGCGGAAAGGTTGGCTGTTGTGTACTCCTTCTATTGAAAATCTGGAGAAAACGGAGACATAATTCACTTCCGGCGTAGGTATTCCGGTACGACGGTACAAACACCATGCTTCCATGTTTTCTTTGAATAAAGCCACCCATTCATCCCACCAGATACGCTCTATGGTATTGTTCCATTTTCCTTTTCCGGCTAAGTAGTTTTCTGCATTTTCGTCAGAAATGCCATTATCTTCCATAGAGAGGAGTACCGCTTTTTCGTATGCCTCCTGCGCGGTCATTCCTACGTTCCAACCCAGCATGGCTGCTTCAGCAAGAATATAATATGTCTGGCACGATTTGAAGAAAGGAGTAAATCCGGCAGGGATATCACGATATATTCTTCCAATACGCGAATACCTGGGACGATCGCCCGGTGTATTCGCTCCGTTTAGTAACCCTCTGTAAACTGTGGGAGTATCGTCGCCTACTTCATCCATCGCTAATTTGGCTATCGCCTCAATTCTCGGATCTTCCATATTGAGCAAATGGTTGATAAAGGTATCATAGAAAGTATGATCATCCCTCGAACGGCTGTTGTCGTACCATCTTTCCCAGTACGGTGAAGAATTGGTCCACCAGAAATAAGCATTATCGTCATTACTGTCAATAAGCGGGTATTTTGCAGGGTTTCCTGCAATTTCTTCAATGTGGGTTTTAGCCAGACTGGTAGCTACTCCCGACAAACGCATGGCAGCCCTGAGGCGTAGCGAGTTGCAAAAGCGTTGCCATTTTTCCACATCGGCATTGAAAAGTAAATCGCCTTCGCCAATGTCATCATTGCCAAATCCGTTGGCCATTTCATCGCCTATTACTTTAAGTTTAGCTATCAGATCGGGATAAATATCCTGTTCCTTGTCGAATTTCGGCATAAGGATGCCTCCCAAATCCGGATCACCTTTCAGCGCCTCGGAATAAGGCATGTCTCCATATTGGTCAATCATATACAACCACATGTATAGCTGGAAAATACGGCATGCCCAGCGAAGATTTTTATTGCCTTCGGCTGTTTCTTCAGTTTTGGCAAGCACCAATCTGAGTTGCTCCAAACCGGTATAACAGCCGGACCAGCGATTTCCGAAACCATTATTAGACGGGGTAACACCCGACAGATCATCCGGATACTGGAGTTTGGTGATGTATCCGGCCCAGGTCCCGAAACCGTCAATATCGCCTCCAACCTGTTCGGCAATCACACGTTGAACACGCGCTAATACATTGGTATGCGGCGTATCGTTTAAGGCGTCGGGGTTAGTATTGATTTCTTCAAATTTACCTGTACAGGCGGACTGTAAAACGACAACTAACAGTAAAACAGCCCATTTATTTATTAACTTATTCATAATTTTATCTCCTTGTGATTAAAATGTAAGACTTAACTTGATCCCGTAATTACGTGAATTAGGCACTGAGGCTTGTTCGTATCCAACACCGCGTGTATCACTGGCTACCCCGCCTGTTTCAGGATCGAGACGCATTGTATTCGTTTTATGTACCCACATCAACCAAAGATTTGAACCGATGAACGAAACAGCGGCTTTTTTCACAAATCCGATCTTTGCCAATGTCGGTGAAGGAATGTCGTATGATATGTATGCTTCGCGGAATTTCAGGAAAGAACCGTCAAATACATACCTTTCGCTATTTCCTCGATAAAACCAGTCAAAAGCAGTAATTTCGATCGTGTTAGGCACCCATTTGCCTTCGGCGTTCTGCATCACATACCTGTCAAACTTCATCACATCAACGCCCGGTACAATCATGCGTTCGCGGATACCGTTTTCTGCCGTAATCACTGAAACGCCGGATCCATAACTGTGCGACATCGTTTGCGACCAGATCTGCCCGCCTACTCTTAAATCAAGGAAAAATCCAACAGACAGGTGTTTATACGTGAAATCATTTCGCCAGCTTGCCAAAAATTTGGGTGTGACGTGTGCAATCGTTTGATCCGCTTTATTGAGTACGAAACCTGATGAGCTTACTTTAATATCGTTCAGTTTGGCTCCTGGCCCTACCAGTCCCTGATCTATATCTTCCTGTGTAATACGGTTGTATCCGGTTGTACGCAATAATCCCCATTCTTCTCCAACAACAACCTGATTGGGAATACCCCATGTCCAACCTAACTGGTAGGTTTTGAGTTCCGGATGATCGGGCGATAATTCCGTGACAATACTCTTGGCATAAGAATAATTAAGCGTACTCGTCCAGTTCAATCCCGACGGGTTTTTCAGAATGTTGCCGCGTAGCTGGATTTCTAAGCCCTTGGTCTCAATTTTACCTGCATTAATTAACATGGATGTAAATCCGATATTATTGGATGTGGTAACCGAAATAATCTGATCGGAGGTAATTTTTTTGAAGTAGGCTACATCAATATTCAGACGGTTGTCAAACAGCCCTATTTCAATGCCAGGCTCCCAACTTACCATTTTTTCAGGACGCAAATGCGCATTAGGGTATTGCATACTTCTATATGTCTGGGTTACACCGCCAAAAGCTGCATTTTCCGCATAGTAATATGCACGATTACGATAGGCGCTTGTGGCAGCTCCTACCTGCGACAAGCCGAAACGTAATTTCAGAAACGATAATACGTCGTTTTGGAGGAATTTGAAAGATTCTGTTGGAATCCAGCTCATACTTGCGGCAGGATAAAAGAATGGGTCGAGGATGGTTGAACTCCAGTCGTTACGTGCGCTTAAATCCAGATACAATTGATTTTTCCATCCGATTGAAGCCGATCCAAATACCGAATTTGAACGTATATGACTGTGACTCATTTCGGTATTGGCATCGCCCTGCTTGTTGGATATGGTGTAAACACCCGGTACAGTTAATTGATTAGCGCCTATACGGTTGCTTGCCCAGTCAACATCGCGGTAATTAGCTCCTAAAATAGCCATTACATTGAAATGGCCGAAGGTTTTGTTGAAAGTAGCCAAAAAGTCGAGGTTGACCTCTGTATTTTTTTGGTTTCGCATATCGAAGAACCCTTCAGGATCATCCCAGTGGAATAAAGTGCGTTCGAATGTTTCAAACTGATAAAAGTCCATCCCAAGACGTCCCTCAATCTTAAGAAAGTCAAATGGTTGATAATACACGGAAGATTTTCCGAAAATACGGTCGCGCGTATATGAGTTCGTGTTCTTATTGACAATAAAGTAAGGATTCATGTGATATTCATCAATCCAGTTGTAATATGTATAATTACCGGCAGCATCCCTCTGATCCCAATTGTCTTTTAGCGATTTCATGTTGACCTGGCGGGCTGCCCACGCAAATAACTGATTGACAGGATTGTTGTCGCCATAGCCCTGACCCAGTACATTGTTGCTGTGCGTACGGGTATAATTGGCCATTAATTCAACCGAAAACTGCTTGTTCAATGACATCAGCGTGCTGAACTGACCGGAATAATGTGTCTGGTCGGTATTTGGAATAGTCCCTTTTTCGTCACGATACGACAAGGAAACACGCGTTTTAGCCTGATCGGTATTGGAAGAGATGGTCACGGTATGATTCATCGTATAACCGGTTTGGAAGAAATCGCGCACATTGTTCGGATGAGAAATCCATGGCGTCGGTTGATAAACGCCGTTGACAACCGGACTGTCAAATTGAGGGATCATCAGGCCGACGTCAAGGCGCGGCCCCCACGATTCGTCATATCCCGTATTGATGCCATTGAAATTAAATCCATATTGTAAGGCATAATCCTGGTATGATAAGGTACCTCCATCTTCCTTATAGAATTGATAGGCCATTTCATCTCCGTCAGCCCCTTGTCCGTACGAATTTTGTAATTTTGGAAGATTGGCCGCCTGACTGAAAGTAATATTGCCATCGTATGACACCTGTACGCCTTTTGAGGTTGCACCTTTTTTGGTCGTAATCAATATTACGCCACGTCCGGCACGCATACCGTACAATGCAGCAGATCCGCCCTTCAATACAGTCATTGATTCAATGTCTTCGGGATTGATATCATTAATACCCGAACCATAGTCTGTACCGGTATAATAATTATCCCCTGTACGTTGCGTATCATTTGAAATAGGCACTCCGTCCACAACGAACAAAGGTTGCTGGTCGGCAGCAAAAGAGGAATTTCCCCGAATGGTAATACGTGAAGATGCTCCGACCGTTCCGCCAAACCGGTTTACCTGCACACCGGCAATTTTACCGGTAAGCGCTCCTGTAAGGTTTATCTGTCCTCCTTGTGTCAATTCATCAGATTTAACATCCTGAACGGCATATCCCAACGATTTTCGTTCACGTGAAATACCCAGGGCTGTGACCACCACCTCATCCAATTGTTGCGCATCTGATGCTAAAATGATCCGCATATTTGGCCTGACGGCAACTTCCTGCGTTACCATTCCGATATAAGACACGATAAGCGTAGTGGCATTTGATGGTACATTCAATGTGAATTCGCCATCCACATTTGTAATAGTACCCACACTTGCTGCTCCTTTAACCACAACCGACGCTCCAATCACAGGATCATTGTCGTCGGCCGCAATAACAGTACCTGTTACGCGTGTTGTTTGTGCAGAAATAAGTCCAATACCTGCAAGCAGGTAAAATAAAAAACAGATTAATTTCTTCATAGACTTCTTTTTAATTGTTTGAAAAATTGAAATATAATATTTATTATTCATCAAAAATGGTTGAAGTATCATTCAATTATTGTCGAAAAAAACGACAGAGTAATCAAGACAACTTATTTAAGCCGGCAAAATTACAAAAAAAAATATAAAAAACAAAAAAAAATATAAAAAAATCCGAACTCAGATTAGTAACTATTCAGCCTGTGAATAAAATACGTTGTCCGGCGTAGCATCCCGCTAACCTACACAGGGACTTTGTTTATTGTATTGTTAACAATTTGCTGAGGTATTTGCCTATAATATCAAATTCGAGATTTACAACGGATTCTTTTTCGATCCGGCAGAAATTAGTCTGGTGGTAGGTATAGGGAATAATAGCAACCTCAAAACTGTTTTTTTGAGAATTGCAGACCGTCAGACTGACGCCATTTACACATACCGACCCTTTCTCTACTGTCATATAGCCTTTTTTTGCCATTTCAGGCACAAATTCGTACTCGAATGTATAGTACCAACTGCCTTCAGCTTCAACTACATTTGCACAAACGGCCGTTTGATCTACATGTCCCTGAACGATATGTCCGTCTAAGCGGCCATTCATCAACATGCTGCGTTCGAGATTTACCTGATCGCCAACTTTCAGCAAACCCAGATTGGAGCGCTCCAGTGTTTCACGGATGGCCGTTACGGTATAAGTTTGATCTGTCTTTTTGACAACTGTCAGGCATACGCCATTGTGCGACACGCTCTGATCAATTTTCAATTCGTCTGTAAACGAGCACGACAATGTCAGGTGTACATTACCCTGCACTTTCTCTATGGCAACTACCGTTGCCATCTCTTCTACTATACCTGAAAACATATTTTTATTGTTTTTTGGGGCGAAAGATTTTTCGCCCCTACATTTGTTCTAATTGTAATGTCTTGGTTGGTTCGTCGCATACCTCAGTCGGACCAAAATACTGGATCGGGCCGGGATACACATAATCCGTTTGGATTGCCCATTTATCGCGGTCGGCCACTAATGTCTTAAACGGTTTGCCGTCTAACTTTACCAATGCCTTCTGAATGACCGGTTTCAACGCGCCATGTCGTTTTTCGAGATTCATCATCATGGTGATCGGAATGCCTCCTGCAATCCATTTTTCGGCAGGTGCGGTGGTGTTGCGTACGGACGACATATAGCCGGTTTTACCGGCATAGATCAGGCATGATGCTGTATAACCCAGCGAATAACAATAGTCTGCATCGAAATTTGTAGGCGCCGCACAACGGCCTTCATACCCGAAGAAATGGGTCTGTGCGGCAAATTTCCCTGAATACATGCCTTCTTTTTCCCAAATTTTTAATCGCTCGGCTACCATTTCGGCAAGCAGTTTCTCCGTTTCAATCAACGATACCTGTACATTTCCATGCGGGTCGCGCTCTAATGTCAACTGACGGGCAACTCCTTCGGGAAGCCCGGCATACAATGCAGCATTATCTTTAGTGAGTTTACCGGTAATATAGGCAACTTTTTCACTATGCTTGATCATTTTAAATTCCGTTTCGTGCTTAGCTAAAAAATCGTTTAATTCGGCAATCAACCTTCGCATGGCAGGGATAAATTCAATCAGCCCTTCAGGGATCAACACGGTTCCGAAATTATTCCCTTCTTCAGCACGACGGACTACAATCGAAGCAATTTGGTTTACTATATCGTCCAATGATTGATTGTTTGCTTCCACTTCTTCCGAAATAATACATATATTCGGATGGGTCTGTAAGGCACATTCCAAAGCAATATGTGAAGCCGATCGTCCCATCAGTTTGATGAAATGCCAATATTTACGTGCTGAATTGCAATCACGCTGTATATTACCGATCACTTCTGAATAGACCTTACAAGCGGTATCAAATCCGAAAGAGGCTTCGATTTGCCCGTTTTTCAAATCGCCGTCAATGGTCTTCGGACATCCGATTATCTGAACGCCTGCATTTATTTGTTTGTAGTATTCGGCCAGCACACAGGCATTTGTATTGGAATCGTCGCCTCCGATAATCACCAATGCGCTAATATTTAATTCCTTGAGTATTTCAAGACCTTTGTCAAACTGTGCTTTTGCCTCTAATTTTGTACGACCTGAACCGATCATGTCGAAACCTCCTGTATTGCGGTATGTATCAATAATATCCGTTGTCAGTTCCATGTATTTATGTTCAATCAGTCCACCGGGACCAAGTATGAAGCCGTATAAACGCGAATCTTTATTGACAGCTTTCAATCCATCAAACAGACCGGCTATTACGTTATGCCCGCCGGGAGCTTGCCCGCCTGATAAAATAACGCCTGTGTTGATTGGCGGGAGTGATACTTTGTGTTTACTTTTTTCGAAAGTAACTACCGGCATTCCGTAAGTATTCGGAAATAAAGCTTTAATTTCGTTTTGGTCGGATACAGATTGTGTGTACTCGCCGTCTATGGCCTGCACGGCTCCTTTAAGTGCCACGGGGACTTTGGGTATATATGCCGCCCGTGCAATTTGTAATGCGCTCTTAGTCATTTTTATTAGTTGCTAATTATTAGAGTTTAGTTAAATTTTTAAATCTTTAAATCATTAAATTTCAATTAGAACACATAGAACATTCCCAACCCATATTGATTATTTCCGATTACCGGTGCTACTGCAAGGCTGGTTTTCGTTTCTTCGACACCGATTATCCGATGAAAGACAGGTAGTAACAAATAGCCGATTTCGACGCTGAGTATCCCGACGCCGGCGCCAGTCACGACATCACTTACCCAATGTTTACGGTTGAGAATCCGCATGACACCTACAAGGGTAGCCGTAGCATAACCGGTAATGCTAATCCATGGCGAACTCTCTCTGTATTCCCTGAATAGGATATGTGCTCCTGTAAATGCCGTTGCTGTATGCCCCGATGGAAATGAATAACGGTTGGAACCATCAGGGCGCTCAACACCGGTCGCCATTTTGACAGCCTGCACGCTACCGCCCATAATCAAATGTGAGGTAATCACAATGAATGTCCGGTCGCGGAAATTGTGTTTTGCATTGATGCCAACCCAATCAAGTCCGTACACTGCCATTACCGGAGCATATTGTATATAATTGTCGAATTTTCTGCGTTCATAATGCTTGCTGACTTCACGATCAATATTGTGATCTAATTGTTGAAAAGGCTTCACCACTTGGGTTAATACCCCATACGAAATAAAGACCGACGGAATGAATATCTCCAGCTTTTCACTTTTCCCTTCATTCAAGTCAACGTGCAGTGTGTCTGTATCAATGGTTGAAATGTCGGTAGCAGACAGAAAAACTGCAAAAACATTAAAAATGAGCATCACAAAAAAACGTTTCATATAGTTATCATTAATGACACACAGATGATGCAGATTAAGATGATTTGCGCAGTTTTTTAAAAATAAATCAATGTCATCCGTGTCATCTGCATGCTTCAAAAACAGCCCAAATTATTTTTCGTATTTACTGGTCACAATGGAAACTTGCATCATGTCTTTATCCTTTCTAAGTTTTACACCCGAAGGGGCTAAGTAATTACTTATTTCAATCGAATAAATACTTGGAGAAGAGCCGCTTGTGCTTCTATTGACCGGAACCAGCAAAAGTCTTAGATCGTCGTCGGGAGATACATTGATATGATATGCAAGCAATGTAGCGATATTATTAAAGAAATATGTACGTTTACTGGCGCTATACCCCTGGGAGGTGGTTGCTGACGTTTCAGGTCTTTGTTCAGCGTCATTCCATGAGACCGAAATAAATGCATTCACACCATTCTCCACATTCTTGTGCTGAAAGAAAGTGGAAAGCGAATCTTCGGGTAACAACAAAAGGTGGGAAGGCGGACCCAAAGAATACGGCCAGTCTTCATTTGGTAAATACTTGACACTGAAAAACATGTTATTAATAATACGTCCTTCAATAAGTGATTTTATTTCCTGCACCGGAAAAACAAGCCGCGTATAAATGCCGGCCGGCGTTTTTATATAGGTATAGTCGTCGTTTTCGGCCAATAACCGTTCGGTATCATAGCTTTCATAACGATTCAATTGAATTACTTCTTTGGTCGTAATAAACCTTTCGGAACAGAGAATAACAGAATCCTGGCCTGTACTGCTTTCTAAAACTGTTTTGTAATCAATGATAATATCCGTTCGTTGAATATTAAACATACAACCTTGTCCGTATCCGTTAGTTACATAGATGCCCGGGAAAAACTCATTGAAATTCTGTTGGGATTTAAATGACGCCGGATTATTGACGGTTTCTTCATAGATTCGTTGCCCGATTGCTTTAGGCAATTTTATCTCAATACTGCGATAATAAACATATTTACCGGCAGAAACCTGTATTGAATCTACGATCGTCCCATTCGAAGCAGTAAATACACCTGCCCCCCAGAGGTCACTCAGGTCGCAATAATCGGCAGGATCTACATTCGTATAATATGCTCTGTCTAACGCCTTGTTAACAGGGTAAATCTGAAATTCAAAAGGAGAATTCGGATCGCCGGTTTCTATATAATAAAGAGCCACGTAGATAGAGTCAATGGAGTTTTCATAAGGCGTCTTATAAAACTGATAGTCATCCTCACAATAGAATTGACATAAAAAATCCGCATGAAGCCTTCCATAAAGGGGGTCGTAGTATTCGCCCAACAGTCCGGTAGTCGTTTTCGCAAAAAGTGAATCTCGTTTTACGGTATTCGCAACGATTTGAAACGTATCAATGCGGGTTTTAATATAATCATCATTCGGCGTAATAATGCTTCCAACGTAGTTTGAATTAAGATCACATCCGCTTATACACAGGATGCTTAAGCATAAAACGGTGTACAGAATTTGTTTGGTTTTCATCATTTTTTTTGTTTTGTTGCTATCACCATGTCATAAAAATCATTGTAAATATCTATATAGTTATCAGAGGGTTGATATGATAAAAACAGCTTTTTGCTTTTCTCGATCTGCTCGATAGTCGCAGGGTCAAGATACATGCTTCCCTGAATAATTGCATCGGAAAACTGAATGGCCAGTTTAGTGACTGATTGATAGTTTGGCGTCTCCACAATTTTAAGGTCCCTGTCGGTCGCTCCGTCCTGTCTTAATTTATCGGACAGTCGGCTTCCAAGTACGGAATGAAAGGGACAATCATAAAGCGAATAGATGATTTTAGTTTTGGAAAAGCAGGGATCATCCAGATACATTCGTCGAAGATAAAGGGGCGCTAATGCCGTGAGCCAACCGTGACAATGGATAATATCAGGAATCCAACGTAATTTTTTAATCGTTTCAAAAACCCCTCTGACATAAAAAATGGCACGTTCGTCATTGTCTTCAAATTCATTTCCATTCTCATCACTCAGGGTTGCCTTCCGATGGAAAAAGTCTTCATTATCAATAAAATAGACTTGCATTCGGGCAGATTGGATAGATGCCACCTTAATGATCAACGGATGATCGGTGTCATCAATGATCAAGTTCATTCCAGAAAGCCTGATCACTTCGTGCAGCTGATTCCGGCGTTCATTAATGCAACCATATTTTGGCATAAAGGTCCTGATTTCTTTTCCACGTTCTTGAATCCCCTGTGGAAGATCTCGGCAAATAGATGAAATTTCTGATTCCGGTAAGTAAGGAGTAATCTCCTGGGCTATAAATAATACTTTTTTAGCATCCATTCTTTGTGAACTATCAAAAAAACGGTTACAAAGATACTAAAAAAAAATCATTAATTATCAAAGTATTTGTTATAATATCTTTTTAAAAAAAGCTAAAAAAAAATATTTGTCGTGATTAATTCGTTTTTTCTTGATTTATTTTTGTTGCTTTGCAGTCTGTTTTAAATGGATTATCGGAGGTGATTCAAACTGTAAAAATATGGAAACAGTAAAGAATATCAATGAATTAAAATGTTTTTTGGAAAAAGAAAGACAATTGAAAAAACGGATTGGATTTGTACCGACAATGGGTGCGCTACATGCCGGACACCTAAGCCTGGTTGATCGCTGCAAGCAGGAAAATGACGTATGCGTGGTCAGTATTTTTGTAAATCCAACCCAATTTAATGACCGGCGTGATCTGTTGTCTTACCCGCGTACATTAATATTAGATTGCATTCAACTGGAATCAGTGGGGTGTGATTATGTGTTTGCGCCAGCGGAAAAAGAAATGTATCCAGAACCGGATAAACGCGAGTTCGACTTCGGTTCAATTTCATCTACGATGGAAGGCGCTTTCCGTCCGGGACATTTCAATGGCGTTGCACAGATTGTAAGCAAGTTGTTTGATGTGGTCGGGCCGGATACCGCCTATTTTGGGGAGAAAGATTTTCAGCAAGTGGCGATTGTTCGTGCTTTGGTCGGACAGATGAATAGTCCGGTGCAAATTGTGGCTTGTCCAACGATCAGAGAAGCAGACGGATTGGCGCTTAGTAGCAGAAATGTCCGTTTATCGGCCGGACAAAGACGAATAGCGCCATATATTGCAGCTACATTAAATGAAAGTTGTACCTTTGTTCCCGAAAAAAGCGTACAGGAAGTAATCGGATGGGTAAAGAAAACATTGAACAGAGAACCCGAATTTCGTGTCGAATATTTTGAAATAGTGGATGGGGAAAGGTTACAACCGATCCGACATTGGAATGATTCAACAGAACCGACAGGATGTATCGCCGTTTTTTGTGGAGAGGTACGCCTGATTGATAATATCAAATACAAAAACTGTAGGGGCGTAATGCTTACGCCCGATTAAAAAAAAGAATGAATTAATAAAAATGAAAATTGAAGTTTTGAAGTCGAAGATTCATCGTGTGACGGTAACAGAAGCTAATCTGAATTATATCGGAAGTATCACAATTGATAAAGATTTATTGGATGCGGCAAATCTGATTGAATTTGAGAAAGTGTGGGTTTTGAACAATAACAATGGCGAACGCTTTGAAACATACGTCATCGAAGGTGTTCGTGGTTCCGGTACGATATGTTTGAATGGCGCAGCGGCGAGGCTTGTGCAGCCGGGAGACGTCATTCTTGTCTTATCGTATGCCCAAATGGATTTCGAAGAAGCGAAAACATTCAAACCAACAATTATTTTCCCGGATACAGCGACCAATAAATTGTAGTAAATTATATGTTGATCACCCTTAATAGCCATGAAAAACGAAGTTTTTTGACAATAATATTACAATAAGTACTTTTTTTAAATAATATTTTTGTTTTTTATAAAAAGTTTTACTATTTTTGCACTTTCAAATACTAATAAAATTGAGATGAAACAAGACACAAAAGATTTAATTTTAAAGGAATCGTTTAAACTGTTCGCAGGGAAAAGGTATGAACAAGTTACCGTTTCTGACTTAGAAAGAGTAACTAAATTGACACGAGGTGCTATTTTCTATTACATGAAAAATAAAGAACATTTATTTATCGAAGTCTTAGATAAATACATGTTGAATAAAACCGCACCTGAAATTGATCGGCAAACGAGTTTGTTGTTGTACATAGATTTGCTGATAAAACAAATAGAAAAGACTAAAAAGCAAATGAGTTTAGTGGGCGTAAAAAACATGAATTTTGCATACGCTAACATTGCCAATCAGGCAATTTATTATTATCCTGAATTTGTCAAATTGGCCAAAGCCAAAGAAGCTGAGGAGTTGAAAAGCTGGATAAATATTTTGCAAATTGCCATTGAATCGGGTGAAATAATTAGCACGATTGATGTAGAAACGGTTGCTGTCATCTTCCAACTTTTGTACTCAGGGCAAAGTAACAAAGGAATCATGCTCCCCGAAGGAATTGATTTGGAAGAAACCCACAAGTCGTTTATTTGTTTATATAATTTAATTAAGAAATAGACATTTTGGAATAAGAATAAAATATGAATAAGAAAAATTTAAATGCGGATACTGAAAAGTTGTCCAAGCGAATAAGACGCACGAATGTGGAGATTAAAAAGAATATTTTTGATGCGGTTTATCTGATTGTTAAAGAAAAAGGGTTTTCTGTTTTGTCAATCAATCTGATCGCAGAGTATTCAAAGGTAAATCCTATTATCATAGGAAAAAGGTTTAAAGATTTAGAAGATATCATTGACCAATTTATTAACAGATGGGAGTATTGGATTGATTGTTTCAGCGATTGTACCGATAATGAAAGATCAAGGGCATCTTATCAAAATACATTAGAATCAATTTTGGATATCATCTGGAAGAAAAAAGCCATTCAACAGGTTCTTGCCTGGGAAATGGTAGAAAATTCTCCGTTGCTCGATCCTCTTGTTTTAGAACGTGAAGAAAAAATAGCAGTCTTAACCCGACACTTTGCACCTATGTTCGAAGGGACAGAATATGATGTCAGACTGATTACAGCCATTCTGCTTTCTGCTGTCTATTACATAGCAGGTCATAAGAAAAAAGAATCCTACTTCGGAATGAATATCAAAGGAAATACAGGAAATCTGAAATTATTGGAAGGAATCAACCAACTTTCAAGTCTTCTTTTTGATAAAATAGAAAAAACAATCGAAAAGGAAATTGCGGAAAAAATGATAAATAGTGGAGATAGTTTAGAAAAAGTCGCACTAATTACAGGTCTTAGCCAGGGAGAGATTGCTGCATTAAGGTAACCTGTTGATTCACAATTTATTTTTTATTTTAGTACGAAAATATTTTTTGTTTCAAAAAATATTTTCGTATTTTTGTGCACAAATTTAATGTATTTGTGCACTTTTTTTGTTTTATTCATTAACAACTTAACTTATTATGTCAAAGAAAATTACAGTATTTGGAGCTGGTAACGTAGGGGGTACCTGTGCAAATGTATTAGCTACACGGAATGTTTCGGCTGATATTATTTTGTTCGATATTAAGAAGGGGTTATCGGAAGGTAAAGCCATTGATATTATGCAAACTGCTACTTTAGTGGGAATTAACTCGCGCGTAAAGGGAGTCACTGATGATTATCCTGCCACAGCTGATTCAGATATCATCATAGTCACTTCGGGGGCTACCCGTAAACCGGGTATGTCGCGCGAAGATTTGGTCGGCACCAATGCGAAAATCGTGAAATCGGTGGTTGAAAATGCATTAAAGTATTCACCCAATGCCATACTTATCATTGTGAGTAATCCGATGGATTCGATGTGTTACTTAGCATATAAAATTTCAGGTTTGCCGCGTAGCAGAGTATTGGGATTAGGAGGTGCCTTAGACAGTTCCCGCTTTAAATACTACCTGAATGAAGCTTTGAATGTAAATCCGCTTGATCTGCAAGCCACAGTGATCGGAGGTCACGGAGATACGACGATGGTACCGCTTGTTTCGCTTGCAACATATAAAGGAGCACCGGTAACAAATTTTATATCTAATGAAAAATTAGATGAAATAGTGGCGGCCACAAAAGTCGGAGGAGCGACGATGTTGGAATTAATGGGGATGTCGGCCTGGTATGCTCCAGGAGCTGCTGCTGCGACAATGGCCGAATGGATTATCCAGGACAATAAACGAATTATTTCCTGTGGCGTATATCTTGAAGGGGAATACGGGCAAAGCGATATTGTCATTGGCGTACCGGCAATCTTAGGGGTGGGCGGTTTGGAAAAGATTGTTGAATTTCAATTATCTGATTTTGAAAAACAAGCATTTAAATCATCTGCCAATGCGATCCGGAAAGTCAATCAAATACTGGTGGATAGCTGTATGATTTAAAGATTTAAGATTTAAAATTTAAGATTTAAAATTTAAGGTTTAAAATTTAAGGTTTAAGATTTAAAGATTTAAAATTTAAGATTTAAGGATTAAGGTGAGGCTTAAAAATTTGCAAACTGTTTTTCACTAATCTCTTTTATTGCCATACACTCCGCTTCGACTAACCATCCGGTGCGACAAACAGGCGCCCAAACGATCACATGGGGTATCTGTGGATAATGCTGCTTCATATATGATGCTATCACCTCGTAATCGGCTGTATCACGGAGATAGACGATTAGATGCATGGTATCGGACATATCGGCACCGGCTTCGGCTAAAAGCGTCCGGATATTTTCAAACATCCGATCCGTCTGTTTTATCAAGTTGCTGGGATGGGCTATTTCACCACAGTTGTTTATACTGGCTGTGCCGGAAATAAAAATATGCCGGCGGTCTCCATATTGGATCGCCGTACCTCTTTCGAATGTAACGCCATATTGATGAGTGGGGTTAAGGTGCGTAGGGGCATAAAGATACTGAATCTGCGACGGCCGAATACCTTGAATAGAGTACGCATCCATAAATACCAACGCACCCGGGTGTATGTATTTCCCTTCAATGCCGGTACTTGCGATAAAATGTGTGTCTTTTGTCAGCCCTTGGTTTTTAAAACATTTTCGGCGTGTTACCACCATTTCTGCATATTGCGTATCTACATCATGTACAAAGACCCATGTACGCTGGCAGTTTTTTTCGAGCGTGCATCCAAGACCCCTAAGCAATCGGATATAATTGTCAAACACGGCTTTAGTTTGACAGGCTACATTTTCTTCTAATGAGTGTAGTTGTGTGTGAAACAAATGACGATAGACTGAATGCTCCATGATTACTCCCTGGTCAACCTTGGACACCTGAACCTTCGACACTAAATAAAGCCAAACAGCTACTTTTGTTCCATCCAAAGGCGGCTGCTGAACGACTGAAACGGCTGTGCCGGTATCGGCAGTATTGATGAAAACGGATTGATTGACCGCATCACTTACAAAATAACGTTTCCAAACGACTGTTGCTTCCTGAAATTGCTCCTGTAATGACCGGATGGCAGTTTCCATCCTTCGAAATTGTTCTTCCGCGTCGTATTTTGTGTCTGTAATCCTTAACATTACATAATACTCCGGGATGCCGCCATCCGGTTTGAAAGTACTGATTCCGGCCTCTGTAGAAAGAGATGCCCACTCTCTTTTTTGAAAACTAATCATTATGCAATATCAATAATTTATCATTTGGCTTACAAAGATACGTATTCAATTGAAAATTGAAAGTTGAAAGTTGAAAATTTTTCGAATCACCTATCGCTTTCGGAATGGAAACAGTTACAAATTAAATTTTACTAAACATTATGCTCTAAACTCTAATATCTAAAATTAATTCCTTGTTCAACCGGATTTGGAAATAATTCGTAATGCGAAATGCGTAATTTGTAATTGATTTCGTACCTTTGCCTCCGAAATTTGAGAAAACAAATAAATGAAAGAGACATTTTGTAAATGGCTTCTGTGTCGGCTTGGTTGGAAATTCGGCCCTACAAGTGAGGATTTGCCCAAATGTGTAATCTGCGTCGCACCTCATACAAGCAATTTGGATTTTATTTTAGGGAAATTATATTATGCGGCTATAGGCCGGAAAGCCCATTTTCTGATGAAAAAAGAATGGTTTTTCTTTCCGCTAAATCTTCTTTTTAAAAAAATGGGCGGTGTGCCGATAGATCGGAAAAAAAATAAATCAATAACCGACCAAATGGTTAAGAAATTTGAACGGCTTAAGTATCTGCATTTAGCCATCACTCCCGAAGGCACACGAAAAAAAGTGGACGAATGGAAAAAAGGGTTTTATTATATCGCATTAAAAGCGTTAGTGCCCATTCAATTAGCTTATATTGACTACCGCAAAAAAGAAATGGGGTTCAAAACCACATTTTATCCAACAGGCAATGTGGAAGAAGACATCCATACCATTCGCTCTTATTATAAGGAAATGAGTGGGCGTAATTGGAAAAATAACAGATAACGGCTAATTATAGAGGTTAGAGGTTAGAGGTTAGAGGTTAGTTAAATTTTTAAATCTTTAAATCTTAAATCTTTTAATCTTTAAATTAATTATTAGTGAAAAATGACAACGCCTGATTATATTATCGAATGTAGTTGGGAAGTGTGTAATAAAGTTGGTGGTATCTACACCGTACTTTCGACCAAAGCCCACACACTACAACAACACTTTACCGACCGCGTAATTTATATAGGTCCCTATTTCGGTAAGCCAAACCCTGAATTTGAAGAAGACAAGACATTATTCCCTGATTGGATAAACAAGGTAACCACAGCATCCTTTTCGTTGAATCCATCCGTTATTCCGGTAAACAACCACACTGAACTTTATATAAAAGCCGGACGCTGGAAAATTCCCGGCAATCCACCGGTAATATTGGTTGATTATCAGCCTTTCTTTTGTGAACGGGATACATTGTTTTTTTCGATGTGGGAATCGTTCGGGGTGGATTCATCGCAGGCATACGGCGATTATGACGAATCATGCATTTTTGCGTATGCTGCCGGACGGATAATACAAAGTTTCTATGATTTCTACCATTTGGACAACAGTAAAGTGATTGCCCATTTCCATGAGTGGATGCTTGGAATGGGCGCACTGTATGTGCAAAAACATTGCCCTTTGATAGCCACTGTCTTTACTACCCACGCAACGTCTATTGGCCGCTCGATTGCCGGAAACAACAAATCGTTGTATGATTATATGAGTCAATACAATGGAGAACAAATGGCACAAGAACTTAATATGGTAGCCAAACATTCACTCGAAAAACAGACTGCCCGGTTTGTGGATTGTTTTGCTACAGTAAGCGATATTACAGCCGTGGAATGTAACCGGTTATTGGACAAAGCACCCGATGTTGTCACACCCAACGGATTTGAACCCGATTTTGTGCCCTGCGACAAATCGTATGCCGGTAAACGTTATAAAGCCCGTAAAACTTTATTGAACATCGCAGAGAAGCTGACAGGAAAAAGTATTCATCCACAATCTTTTTTAGTTGCTACAAGCGGCAGGTACGAATACCGCAACAAGGGTCTCGATGTTTTTATTGATGTAGCAAACCAACTCCGTAAGTCGAACGAACCGACGCGTGAGATAATCGCTTTCATTATGGTTCCGGCTAATGTTTATGCCCCGCGCGCCGATCTGAAAGAGGTGTTGGAAAAAAATATCTATACTATGGCGCCGATGCAAATGCCCTTTCTCACACACTGGCTTCATCAAATGAATGAAGACCGGATCATGAATTTCATTTCGTATGCAGGCTTTACAAACAATCCTTCCGAAAAATTGAAAATCATCTTTATCCCTTGTTATTTAGATGGTCGGGACGGCATTCTGAATACTTCATACTATGATTTGCTGATCGGAATGGACGCCACCGTATTTCCTTCCTATTATGAGCCGTGGGGTTATACACCGTTAGAAAGCATCGCCTTTGGTATTCCGACAATCACTACCGGCCTGGCAGGATTTGGTTTGTGGGCAAAAAACAGGATGCACAACTATTCGATTAACGAAGGCATAATGGTCGTCCGACGCACCGATGGAAATTACCTCGAAGTCGTTTCATCCATTTCTGAATCGCTGCTTGAACTGATAAAAAAGAACGAATCCGAAATCGCAATGATCCGACAAAAATGCTTTACCCTTGCCTCCAAAGCGGAATGGAAAGAATTTATCACGCATTATTATTCCGCATACGACATAGCCTTTCGTAATGCCGCCATAAGAACAATGGTTAGTGATTAACGACGTAGCGAGGACACTACACCGAGCAACGGATATTCATAATTGCCTTTTATTCAGTTATTCAATTATTCAGTTACTCAATTATTCAGTTACTCAATTATTCAGTTATTCATTTATTCAGTTATTCGTAATTGTATCTCACACCGCAAAGAACTCCTCCAATTCGCGCAATGTACGCTCGTTGGTTTGAAGGTCGTGTACCGCAACCCCTTTTTGCAGGGCTACAATGCGACTGCAAACTTCGGTAACGTGCATCAGGTCG
>JGI24705J35276_12238475_pt1 | contig 23404 bp, 23 predicted proteins | sample TergutNt197P4_FD_35276 | JGI IMG/M metagenome (IMG submission 35276) | reverse complement strand
GCCCCCTGGGCCGCGCCGGCAGCGTCGTTCATCAGCCGTCCGATCTCGTCGAAAAACCGGTTGGTGGTCTGGGTCATGGCAATCTCCGGTGCGCTATGCGCAAGCTGAACCTGATAAACACAATGGCAATCCGCGCACGGCCGTTCAAGACCTCACGACGAGAATAGAGGTATCCTTGTCACGCTCTGGTTTCTCTGCAATCGTATTGTTTGGCCGGGCATGACAAGAAACAACAGACCATGATCGACCAGCAGATCGAAATCCTGACCATGACGCACGCAACTGGGCGCGGATATGGCGCGACCAATCCTATCTTCGTTTGAAACCAAGACGCGATGACTTTTCTTGCGATTCAGCTCCCCCAGTTCAATCCGATCGCGTTCGAGATCGGACCGCTTGCAATCCGCTGGTATGCGCTCGCCTATATCAGTGGGATCGTGCTGGGCTGGATCTATGCGCGGGCGCTGGTGAAGAACGAAAAGCTGTGGAGCGGACCAGCGCCGATCTCGCTGCTCCAGTTGGATGATTTCATCCTCTGGGTCACGCTCGGGATCATCCTGGGCGGCCGCACTGGTGATTTGCTTTGGGACTTCCACCGCTACATGGAGGATCCGTCCGAAATCTACAAATTGTGGCATGGCGGCATGGCTTTCCACGGTGGCTACATCGGTTGCGTGGTGGCCGTGATATGGTTTGCCTTGCGAAACAAAATCTCGATCCTGTCTCTGGGCGATATCACCACCGCGGTCGCGCCAATCGGGCTGTTCTTTGGACGCATCGCTAATTTCGTCAACGGCGAATTGTGGGGGCGGGAGGCCCCCAACCTATCCTGGGCGATGATCTTCCCCCATGATATCCAGCACCTGCCGCGTCATCCGAGTCAACTCTATGAAGCGGGACTCGAAGGTATCCTGCTGTTCATCATCCTCACGATCATGATCCGGTTCGGCGCCTTGAAACGGCCGGGACTGATTCTCGGCAGCTTTACACTGCTCTATGGCCTGGCGCGGATCACCAGTGAATTCTTCCGCGATCCGGACCCCCCATATGGATTGATGTGGGGCTACTTGAGCATGGGCATGCTATTGTCGATACCGATGGTCATCATCGGCATCATCCTTATTGTACAAGCCGTGCGGCGCGGTGCGCCAACAAAGGCCGTTCCCTAGTTTTTTTCGAAAGCAGGCCGTGACGGATCAATCGCCGCTATTGAACGAGATCAGGAGGCTGATCAAATCCTCGGGCCCGATGCCGGTCTGGCGTTACATGGAACTGTGCCTGATGCATCCGCTCTACGGCTATTACATCTCGCGTGATCCGCTGGGGCGCGAGGGCGACTTCACCACCGCGCCGGAAGTCAGCCAGATGTTCGGTGAACTATTGGGGCTGTGGGCGGCGTCGGTCTGGAAGCAGATGGGCGAACCGCAACTTCGCCTGATCGAGATCGGGCCGGGCCGCGGCACCATGATGTCGGATGCGCTGCGGGCGCTCCGTATCTTGCCGTCACTCCACCAGTCGCTCAGCGCCCACCTGGTCGAGGTCAATCCGGTGCTGCGCACCCGACAAGAGGCGGCGCTCTCAACCTCAACCGTGCGCGAGATCACCTGGCACGACAACATCGACACCGTGCCGAATGGCCCCTGCATCATCTTCGCCAATGAATATTTCGACGTCCTGCCGATCCACCAGATGGTGAAGCTTGAGACCGGCTGGCACGAACGCGTGGTCGATGTCGATGGTGACGACAAGCTGGTGTTCGGCACGGCAGCCGAACCCGCCCGGGGCTTCGACTTCCTGGTTCCGCCCCTGGTGCGAGCGGCCCCCGTCGGTGCGGTGTTCGAATGGCGCCCCGATGCCGAGGTCATCAAGCTCGCAATGCGCCTGCGCGACCAGGGTGGCGCGGCGCTGCTCATCGATTACGGCCACTTGCGCAGTGACGCTGGCGACACCTTGCAGGCGATCGCGCGCCACTCTTTCGCCGATCCCCTGGAAGCACCCGGCCAGACCGACCTCACCGCCCATGTAGACTTCCAAGCGCTTTCGCGCGCGGCTGAAGCTGTCGGCGCTCGCGTGCACGGTCCTGTGACGCAAGGTCTGTTTCTGAAGCGACTCGGTATCGAGACCCGCGCGGCGGCCCTGACACAGAAGACGACGGAGGAAGTCACCGCGGGCGTTATGGGGGAGTTGAGGCGTTTGACTGATACCGGCCGCCGCGGCATGGGTTCGATGTTCAAGGTGCTCGGCATTTCCGACCCGCAGCTAAAATCGCTCGCGGGCCTAGGGTAACGAAGTAAGGTGAAGACGTATCATGCCCCTTGGTTCGTCCCTGCTGTCAACCGTACCTCGCCTGCGCCACGCCTTCTTCACCCGCGAGGGCGGCGTATCTACTGGCATCTATGCCACGCTCAATGGCGGGCTTGGATCGAACGACGATCCAGCCAATGTCGCGGAGAACCGCCGCCGTATGGCCGAACAGGTCGGGGTGGCGCCAGAACGCTTTCTCAGCCTCCACCAGATTCACTCGCCGGATGCGCTCATTGCCGACGGCAAATGGGGCGGTGAACCGCGGCCGAGGGGCGACGCGCTGGTCACAGGCACCGCGGGCCTTGCGCTCGGTGTCTCCACTGCCGATTGCGGCCCAGTGCTTTTCGTCGACCCGAACGCGCGCGTCATTGGCGCAGCGCATGCCGGCTGGAAAGGTGCACTCACCGGTGTGCTGGAATCGACCATCAAAGCAATGGAAAAGCTTGGCGCGGATCGGAGCAACACAATTGCGGCCATCGGACCGCTGATCCGCCAGGACAGCTATGAAGTCGGCCGCGAGTTCGTCGAGCGCTTCATCGCGGCGGATGCGGAGAACGCCGCCTACTTCATTCCTTCCGTTCACGAGGGCCATGCGATGTTCGATCTCGCCGGCTACATCCGGATGCGGTTAGAGCGCGCCGGTATCCTGATGATCGACGACCTGGGCCTCGACACCTATGCCGATGAGCGTTTCTTCAGCTATCGCCGTTCGGTGCATCGGAAGGAGCCGGACTACGGCCGACATATCCACGCAATCGCGCTGGAAGAGTGAACACTTGCGCCAGATATGGACCTCGGTTCAACATGACAACACGGGGTTATCATCGCAGGCTGGAACACGCTCGCCCTTTCCGCTAGCGGGCTCGCACAGATCGTTCAGAGGCGCCGGCGGCGGGTTTCAGCCTGCAAAGCATGAGCACTCTGCCGAAAATCTTGGAACCAGGGCCTGGACGTTAACGGATTATAAAGATATCGCTACCCTCCATGTTGGTAGCGTCAGAGTTCTTGCCCCGCCTGAGCGGGTTTCGTTTGTGTGCGATGGCGGCGTTGATGCTGGTCGTGGCGTGCGGGCTGGGTGGCTGCGCTACAGACGGCACGAGCGATGCCTATGCGATGACAAGCCCCGGGGGCGGCGGGGCAACGGTTGCCTTTGAATCGATCGACGGGCCGCCACCACAAGTCTTTGACCGCATGGTCAATATGCTTGACAGCGAATCGAAGCTGCGGAGCCTTGCGGTCGTGTCCCGCGAGGGCTCAGCGGCCTATCGCGTCCGCAGCTACCTCTCAGCCCAGGTTATTCGCGGCAAGACAGTGATCGCCTGGGTCTGGGACGTCTATGACGCCAATCAGCAGCGGACACTGCGGCTCTCTGGCGAGGAACCAATTGGCAAGGCGGGCACTCGGGGTGACCCTTGGGCTGCCGCTGACGATCTGGTCCTGAGAAAGATCGCTCAGGCGGGATTCAGCGAGCTCTCCAATATGATCCACCGGACGGCGCCGGATGCGCCGGCTTCTGCCCCAGACAGTGACGGCCCGGTCGCCAGCGTAACGTCACCCGTGCCAGCGACGGACATGCCAACCACGGCGCTAGGCTATGCGGATCGATAGCCTCGCAAAGCATTGACCTAACTTTGAGATTTTGGTCAGGAAAACGTACCTTCACGGGTTGCCAGCCAAGGCTTCGGCCTGATATTGCCTCGCCGGTCGAAACCGTGCTCGATGGTATTTTAAGATGCTGAACGTACCCAGCAAGGCGCGGGAGGAAGCGTCCATGTCGGCCAAGAACGGCTCAATCAAGATCGTTGCCGGCAACTCCAATCCGGCTCTCGCACAAGGGATTGCGCAAGATCTTGGCTTGCCGCTCACCAAGGCGGTGGTGCGGCGCTTCGCCGACATGGAGATTTTTGTCGAGATTCAGGAAAACGTCCGCGGCTCGGATGCTTTCATCGTCCAATCAACCTCTTTCCCGGCCAACGACCACCTGATGGAATTGCTGATCATCACCGACGCGCTGCGCCGGTCGTCGGCGCGCCGCATCACGGCGGTAATCCCTTACTTCGGCTACGCACGGCAGGATCGCAAATCCGGATCGCGTACACCGATCTCAGCCAAGCTGGTCGCCAACCTGATCACACGGGCCGGCGTTGACCGCGTCATGACGCTCGACCTGCATGCGGGCCAGATCCAGGGCTTCTTTGACATCCCGACCGACAATCTCTACGCGGCGCCACTGATGGTTCGCGACATCAAGGAGAAGTTCGACCTCAGCAAGGTCATGGTGGTGTCGCCCGACGTGGGCGGCGTGGCGCGGGCGCGCGCGCTGGCCAAACGGATCAACACGCCACTTGCGATCGTTGACAAGCGGCGCGAGCGTCCGGGCGAGTCTGAAGTCATGAACGTGATTGGCAACGTCTCCGGCTACACCTGCATCCTCGTTGACGACATCGTCGATTCCGGCGGCACGCTTGTGAACGCCGCTGGCGCTCTGATCGAGAAGGGTGCGAAGGAAGTCTATGCCTACATCACCCACGGCGTGCTCTCCGGCGGAGCGGCAGTGCGTATCGCCTCTTCAAAGCTGAAAGAACTCGTGATCACTGACTCGATCCCGCCGACGGAAACGGTGATCAAGTCGGCAAACATCCGCACGCTTCCCATCGCGGGCCTTATTTCGGAAGCGATCACGCGCACTGCGGCGGAAGAGTCGGTGTCGAGTCTGTTCGACTGATTCATTGGCGTTGGGGGGCAAGCCTCCCCAACCTCAGGCAATTCCCGCCGCGACCTGGCCGCGCAACCGCTCAAGACTCAGCAGCGTGTCAGCGCAGGCTTTCGCGACCTCAAGCCCCTTGATGACAAAGTGCTTGCGGAAGAAGTCGCCGTGCACCTCAGTTTCATGGAACTGCTCCGGCGCCAGCACTGCCGAAAACACCGGTATCTCGGTACGCAATTGCACGTCCATCAGCGCACGGATCACGGTTTCGGCAACGAATTTGTTCTCGACGACAAGCCCGGCAGCGACGATGGCCGTGTAACGCCGGGTTTTCGCCAATATTTGCACATGGAGCGGAATCTCGAACGAGCCCGGCACCTCGAACACGTCGATGTTGGTGATGTGCCGCACCTCCGCCTCCCGCAGGAAGGCGATGCGAGCTTCCTCCACCACCTCGCGATGCCAGCTCGACTGAACGAAGGCAACCCGCTGTGGCTTTGCGAAGCGGCGATGCTGCGACGCCGGGGTTTCGGCCGAGGATTGGGCCTGAGAGGATTGGGCCTCGGATGGGGCTTCGGATCGAGATTCTGATTCTTGCGACATCTGATTCATGGTTTTTGATTCATGACCTTTGATTGTTGACTTCCCAAAGACAAGCGACCGCGACTTTTGCTCCGCCCAGAGGACCTTCAGGCAAAGTGTAAACCGGTTTGCGTTGGAAAATATTGGATTGCGTGTGTTTTTGTCACAAACCCGTTACCCACCTCTTCAAGACAGCTTTACCGCTGGGAATTGAACGACTTGGGAGGGAAAAACGATTTTGGGGGAAACAGTGGCTGCAAGCGCCACCGACATCGAGAAGGCGCATTGTCAAGCCGTCAGTCAGCATGGAAACGGACCCGACGCCCCCCGGTCGCTCAATTTGATTCCGGTTTGTTCTCAAAACGGTAGTCGTGACCGAGATCAGCTGTGGAAGAGCGGTCCCAAGTCTGTGGACGGACTCGGGGCCCGGTTGCGCAGATTCCGCAAATCACATCTTCTAATACCAGACTGGCCGCGCCGATCCGAAGGGATCGCGACAACGACAATATACACGCGCTTGGCGCAACCGCGTGCGTATCAGTGTGACAAGAAGGCAAGAGGTCGAGACGGCATGTCCCTGCTCGAAACCACCATCGATTTCCAGAGCCACCCGCTGACGGTGGTCGAGGACATTGCCGCCAGCAAAGACTGGACGTTTGAACGGTCGGGCGAAGATGAGCTCACGATCATCTCCAAAGGGCAATGGGCCGATTATCAGCTCTCCTTCACCTGGATGAGCGAGATCGAGGCGCTGCATCTGGCCTGCGCGTTCGACATGAGGATTCCGGCCGCCCGCAAACCGGAGGTGCAGCGACTGGTCGCTGCGGCCAATGAGCAATTGTGGATCGGACATTTCGATCTGTGGACCCAAACCGGGCTGATCATGCATCGTCAGGCGCTCGTGCTTCCGGGCGGCCTGACCGCGTCCGCCGCGCAATGCGAGAGCATGCTGAGTGGCGCTATCCACACCTGTGAGCGCTACTACCCGGCATTCCAGTTCGTGGTATGGGCGGGGAAGTCGACGGGCGAGGCAATGGATGCCGCGCTGTTTGACACGGTGGGAGAAGCGTAAGGCGCCTCACTCATTTGAACAGCCTTTCAACGTCTGCCATCGGGCGCTTAGATCGATCCTTCGCGCCGAAGGATGACCAACGTGCATCATGACGTTGAACCATGTTGGGGAGCGCCGAGGCTGGCAGCGATCATCCGATCTATCTCGGCATCAGGAGACCAGGACGGCCGCTGCCCGAAGGCCAGTAAGCACGACAAACAGAAGGCTTACCGAGGCCGTTCTCAGCCTTCCTCAGCGCAAGCCACCCTGTACGATGTCCTGTTTGCGCACAGCGCTCGGGGGTTGCTCGTTCCGCGCTAAGAAGGCGAAACCGTCTACGACATAGCCGATACTGACGAGATCATGGCGCAATTTGTTTCGTACAAGTGAAATTGCTTGATTTTGCGATCCGATTCGGAGAGGCTTGCGACGCAAGACGCATGAGTGCTTCCTTTTATCTCATTTGTGAACATGCTCGATTTGTCTTGCTCGACTATCTTGCATCCCCCACACCTCATGCCTGCCACAATGACAGCACAGAGCTTGTTGCGTGCGCCTCCGGTAAGCTAGAATTCCCTGTGGCATGGCAAGAGTGCATGCGCTCACGCGGGGTTTTGGCAGGACGAAACATTCACTTCTTGAAATTCACTTCTTGAAATTACTTATTGGCGAATACGATGGCTAACGACAGTACACTCCACGACATCACCGGCACGGTCCTGCTTGCTGGTGCCGGCAAGATGGGCGGCGCGATGCTGAGCGGGTGGCTCGGGCAAGGGCTCGATCCGCGTCACGTCGCAGTGATCGAGCCGTCGCCCTCCCCTGAGATCAGGGCCCTTGCCGCGAAGGGCGTCGTGCTCAATCCCGCCGCGGGAAGTCTTGCAACCGTCGAGACGCTCGTCCTCGCGGTGAAGCCGCAATCCTTCCAAGAGGCCTGCGCGAAGCTGAAGCCGTTCGTCTCCGCAAGCACCTCGGCAGTCTCGATCATGGCGGGAACGGACATCGCCTCGCTGCAGCAGGTCTGCGGCGGCCCGGTCGTGCGAGCGATGCCGAACACCCCAGCTGCGATCGGTCGCGGCATCACGGTTGCGGTAGCGGCGAACAATGTCAGCGTCAGGCAGCGCACGATGGCCGACGCGCTGCTCCGCGTCACCGGCTCGGTCGAATGGATCGACGACGAAAGCCTGATGGATGCAGTGACGGCAGTTTCCGGCTCCGGTCCGGCCTACGTATTCCTGCTTGCCGAGGAGCTCGCACGTGCAGGCGTCGAGGCTGGCTTGCCCGAACCACTTGCGGCAAGGCTCGCACGCGAAACCGTCACAGGCTCAGGCGAATTGCTGCATCGCTCGGAGTCTGCACCCAGCACGTTGCGTCAGAACGTGACATCGCCCGGCGGCACCACCGCCGCCGCCCTTGATGTGCTGATGGCCGAGCCCGGCTTGCGCGATCTGATGAGCCGGGCGGTTGCGGCTGCGGCCAAGCGGTCCAAGGACCTTGCGAAGTAGTGCTCAGAATCCGGCGCGAAATAATCAAATCTGAATTTAGATCGCGCCCAGCCGTTTGTTGAACATCTCGACATTGACAAAACCTCGGGCGTGGCGGCCGTCACCGAGCTTGCGCGTACCTTCGAACGCCTCGACCTCGAAACGGACGATGCGGCGTTCGACTGCAGTCACCCTTGCGGTCGCACGAACCGTGGCGCCGACAAGCGCCGCGTCGAGATGCCGGATATCGACCTCGGTGCCGACCGTGACCCAGCCGGGCGGAAGCGCGCTGCGGATGGCATCGCCCGACGCTATCTCCATATCCAAGATCATCATCGGCGTCGCATAGACCATCGGCATGCCCAGCACGAAATGTCCGACCGTGCGCTCCTTGGCTACAACCAGCGTGCGCTCCGCACTCATGCCGACCTTGATGAAATCCCGAGCGTCCATGGTTGTCCTTTCGTTATTCACTGACACGACTTGTCCGGCGCCGTCTTTCTTTCACAGCTCAGGCCAGCTATGTTGAAGCGCGATGTATTAAAAGATGACGAGGGTGACGAAGAAGTCTCGGCTTGTCCAGGAAGATCCTGAGAATTATTTGCAAAATTTCGCCTGAAAAATGGAGAGTATAGGTGGCGAGTTCCCTGAAGAAGCCGTTTGGCGGCAATGATAAGAGCGGCGGTGGCGACGCTACGATAATTCCCGAACCAGACCTCAGCATTGCGCGCGCGAATAACGAAATGCAGATGCGCACGCAAGCTGCTATCGACATGTGGGGCCTCGATACGGCGGCATGGAATGCCGATCTCAAGGCAGGGACGATCACCTTCACCAACGCTGAAAAGGAGCTGGTGGTGACCGCGCCGGTACAGGTGGTTGGCACCTATAATACCGAAGACGGCACTTGGCTGTGGGGCTGGGACCATCCCTCGGTGCCCGAACCGCTCGGCGAATATGCCCGACGCGTGCGCGACTTTGGCGAACGATATGGACTGGAGGCGCTGACCACGCGCAAGATCGCCGTGTCAATGGACGAGGCTTGGGAGTTCACCGCACTCGCCTGCTACCTCGGGGGCGGCCAGGGTGGCTATAGCGGCCCGTCAGGCACAGCGCGGGTGTTCATGACTTATGGCACGGTGACAATCAAGAAGAAGGACTAGCCAGGCCGCATGGACAAACACTTCAACGGACTCAACGATTGCCAAGGGATTAGCGGCAGTCCGGAAATGGGTCGCACTGACGTGCACGTCACGTCTTCTTCTGTGCCGCTGCCCGTTCCACAAACGTCCTGCCACCCTTCATCTTGTTCACAAGCGGAGCCTCATTGATCTGGATGACAACGACTTCCGGATCAACCCCGAGGTTTTTCACCAGCGCCTGCGTGATGTCGCGCATCATACCGGCCTTCTGTTCGTCGGTGCGGCCAGCGGCCATGTTGATGGTGATCTCAGGCATCTTGTTTCTCTCCTCCCAACGTTGAATGACCCGTAGTCCGCAACGCCCTTCTCACGGTTTTCCCTCGCGACAAAACAAAAAGCAGGCGATGCGCGGGCAAGCCCACGAAAGCCTTCTCAGGTAGGCGCCGATTCGTTTTTATCTCCAATCAGCCCATTTGACTTTTCGATCAGGAAAACGATGCGCGCTTCGCTGCGATCGGTGATCTCCACTTTGTCACCGGTCTCGCGGATCAGGTTCGGGATGTCGATCACCGACAATGGATCGGTGCAGTGCACTTCAAGCTGGTCGCCCACCTTCAGCGGCTTCAGGGCTTTGCGCGTCTTCAGCGCTGGCAATGGGCATTTCAGCCCGGTGAGATCGAGTATCATCCTGGTCATCGGTGCAACATGGCGGCATTCATTGGTGGCGTCAACGCAGGGGAGCTCAGATCAAACCAGCATAGGAAAGGAAGCCCGCGCTCTGCCCCGGCTCCACCAGCGTGACCGCTTCGCCGAGCTCGACCAGACCGTCGGTCTCGACCAGCGAGGACAATAGTCCCGCCCCTTCACGTGGAAACTTGACGGCTTCAAGCGCGCCGTCCTGCGCCATGCGCAGGGACACGCGGACATATTCACGCCGGCCCGCCTTTTTCCTGTAGGTGAAGGCTGCGCGCACCGGAACGGGCAAGAGCGGTTCCGGCAAGGCACCAGACAGCGCCAGCACGGTCGGCCGCGCCACATGGACAAAGGTGACGAAGCTTGCGACGGGATTGCCTGGTAGACCGATCAGCGGCGTGCCGCCGACGATGCCCATCGCCACGGGACGGCCGGGCTTGATCGCCATCCGCCACAGCACCAGCGTGCCGATACTCTCGACGGCGGCCTTGACGTGATCCTCCTCACCGGTCGAGACACCGCCAGTGGTCAGGATCAGATCATGTTTGCCGGCGACCTGCTTCAAACCATCAGCAAGCGACGCGCGCTCATCGCGCAAAACCCCGAGGTCGGAGATGTCGCAGCCAAGCCGCCGCAGCATCGCGATCAGCATGAAGCGGTTGGAGTCGAACAGCTGCGTCGTAGCGCGCGGTTCGCCGGGGGAAGCCAATTCGTCGCCAGTCGAGAACACCGCGACGCGGATGCGTCTGACAACATCGAGCTTCGTCAAGCCAAAGGCGGCGGCAAGCGCAACATGCTGCGGCCGCAACCGCTGACCGGCACGCAAGGCGATGTGACCTTCCGCGATGTCTTCACCCGCCGGGCGGACATTGGCTCCGGCCTTCAACCCTGGCGGCAGAACGACCTTGCCCGCCTCGTCGATCCGTACGTCCTCCTGCATGAAAACGGCCCCGGCATCCCGTGGCATCGGCGCACCCGTGAAGATGCGCGCCGTGTGTCCCGGCTTGATCGGTGCCTGCGCAGCGCCGCCAGCGGCGATGCGGCCATCAAGCGGAAACGCCTGCTCCTGTTCCCGCGGCAGATCCTCGTTGCGCACGGCATAGCCATCGACCGCGGAATTGGTGAAGGGCGGCAATGGCAGCGGGGCCGCCACGTTCCTGGCGAGCACGCGCCCATCGGCATCCACCAGGGCCACGGTTTCGATATCCGCAACAGCATTGACGCGCGTCGCGATCAGGCCGACGGCATCATCGACCGACATCATCGGTCCCCCAAAGGCAAAGGAGTCGTCAGACAGTTGCGCCATGGTCCCTCGTCAGCGCGTCAAAGCGCTCTTTTGTATTGCTTCCTCGATCGGCATTGCCGAGCGCAGCATCAGCGCTGCGACGGCCGGAATGTCATCAAGGTGAACTGTCGGCAGTCTGGTTTCAACGGCCGTGTCGGTTGCAATCCCGACAATCCCTGGATCATCGGCAAACAACAGCGGTTTGCCGTTGGCGGCGCGATGCACTTCGATCTTGCAATACGGCTCCCGCTTGAAACCCTCGACCACGACGAGGTCGACCGGCGACAGCTTTTTCAGCAGTTCAGGCAGTCGCGGCTCGTCCGCTCCGCGCAGTTCATGCATCAAGGCCCAGCGCTTCTCGGAAGCCACCAGCACTTCCGTCGCTCCCGCCTCGCGATGGCGCCAGGAATCCTTGCCGGGCTTATCGACATCGAAATTGTGGTGGGCGTGCTTGATCACCGAGACACGCAAGCCTTGCTCGTTGAAATGCGGAATGAGCTGCGCCAGCAGCGTGGTCTTGCCAGCACCGCTCCACCCCGCGAGACAAATCACTTTCATTCCAATCACTTTCGTCAAACTCCGGTCAGGCTGATAGAGCCGCCGCATGTGCCACATGTAGAGTCGTGAAGGGTGGCATTTGGTTCCATCCCTTACGTGCTTATATCGGCTGGAACAGAACGCCATGCCCGAAAAGTGGGTACCGATTTTCGGACAAAATTGATGCGAAAACAAAGGAATCCAAGCAAACATGCATCCTTGCTCAGCGTTGTGCCCATGATGAAAATCGAGAAAGCACCGGCCCCCCTGATCCTCCCGCGCCCGGACGATCCCAGGCTGACCCAGCGCGTCACCGGGATCGACCAGACCGGTGCCAGGGTTGAGATCAAGGTGACGATGGAGCGTCCGCTCACGCTGTACCTGAATTCCCAGGAGATCGTCACGATGATGACGATCGGCGATTATCCGGAATATCTGGCGCTTGGCTATCTGCTCAACCAGAACATGCTGAAGTACAATGACTTGGTCACCGCGGTTGACTACGACGATGACCTTCAGGTCGTGGTCGTGCGCACCACGCATCACACCAATTTCGAGCAGAAGCTGAAGAAGCGCACGCAGACTTCAGGCTGCGCGCAGGGAACGGCGTTCGGCGATCTCCTGGAGGCGATCGAGAGCGTGGCGCTGCCGAAGGCGGAACTGCGCACATCCTGGCTCTATCAGATGACGCAGACGATCAATACCCTGCCCTCGCTCTATCTCGAGGCGGGCGCGATTCACGGCTGCGTTCTGTGCAAGGAAAGCACGCCGCTTTGCTACACCGAGGATGTCGGGCGCCATAATGCCGTCGACAAGATCGCAGGCTGGATGTACCGCCACGGCGTCGACCCTGCAGACAAGATCCTCTACACCACGGGACGCCTGACATCGGAGATGGTGATCAAGACGGTGCGCATGGGGATTCCCGTTCTCGTTTCGCGCTCCGGCTTCACCGCATGGGGCGTCGATCTGGCACGGCAGGTGGGGCTCACGCTGGTCGGACGCACGCGCGGCAAACGCTTCATCGCATTGTCGGGCGAGGAACGAATTGTCTACGACCAGAACCTCGCCTATGTCGAAGAAGAGTCGGCGCGGCATAAACGCAAGGGCGAAGGTGGTGACGACTGAAATTCCGTCAACTTTAGGCGTCCTGCTCGCAGGCGGCCTGGCGCGGCGCATGGGCGGCGGCGACAAGCCGATGCGCACCATCGGCGGCCGCACCATCCTGGAGCGCGTGATCGTGCGGCTCAAGCCGCAATGCGACGAGTTGATCCTCAATGCCAACGGCGATCCAGCACGCTTCGCTGTGTTCGGATTGCCCGTCATCGCCGACGACGTACCCGATTTTCCCGGCCCCCTCGCCGGCATCCTCGCCGCGCTCGACTGGACCGCCGCAAACCGGCCGGAGGTGGAGTGGGTGCTGAGCGCAGCCGGCGACTGTCCATTCCTGCCGCGTGATCTGGTCGCGCGCCTGCACGCGGCTCGAGTCAAGGAGAACGCGCAGCTCGCAGTCGCCGCCTCTGACGGTCAGTCGCATCCTGTGATCGGGCTGTGGCAAGTCGAGCTGCGCCAAAAACTCCGTCACGCGCTGGTCGTCGAAGACGTCCGCAAAATCGATCGCTGGACCGCGCGCCACCGGCTCGCCACCGTAACCTGGCCAACCAAGCCGCTCGATCCCTTCTTCAATGCGAATACGGTCGAAGACATCGCGGAAGCCGAGCGGCTGGCGGCGCTGGACGGAGCTGTAGAGCGCAACTGAAGCGACGCGTAGCGTCGCGCATTGCGTCATCCACCGCGACGTCCCTGCCAACGAGAACCTCCCGTGCCTTGCACGGCTGGCGGAGGTATGGGAAAAGATCGTCCGTGCGGCGCGCGATACCAAGATCTGCAATCTGGAGCGTAAACCGCTCGTGTTTTCGGTGTTTGGCTGGCTGGCGGACGCAACGCGCCAGACGCGCATTTCGGTGGGTTTCCAAATCTTCCAGCCGTAGAGGAATTCGTGGTGGCAACGCGCGCAAAGAAAACTGTCAAGCCCAACAGAGGCAAGAAGTCCGCCAAGACTTCGGCGAACAAGACCTCGGCCAACAAGACCTCGGCCAACAAGACCCCGGCCAACAAGACCCCGGCGAAGACTCGGGCCAAGGTCTCAACTAAGCCTTCAACTAAGGCTTCTGCCAAGGCTTCAACCAAGTCTCGCCCACGCGCGACATCCAAGAAATCAAAGAAGGCCGCGACCAGGAAGCCAGTGAAAAGCGCGAAGGCACGCGTTGGCAAGAAGGCAAAGAAGGTCAGCAAGACCACGAAAAGGCCGGTCTCCGCCAAGCCCATGAATGTCGATTTTGCCGCGACGCTCGATTCCCTTTATTCAACTTATACTTCCCGAAAGGTGTCAGCACGATTAAAGGCTGACGTTCGGACCCAAGTCACAAGCTGGCGATGGGCAACCGAATCCATGAGCTTTGATGTTCCGTTTGCCCGCGAGTTGTATGGTGGTTCAGCCCCGCGCTGGCTGGCCGATGAGCGAGCCGACCCGGAATCTCACGTCCATCATGGCCTGGATGCACAAGATCGAATCGTAATCGAATGCAGCTCTGGTGGGAGCGAACAGGTCTGTCTGTACGCACCACAGCAACGCATCATCGTGGACTGGGATGGTGACGGTCGCATCGATTCTGTCAGCCAACGCCATTACCAGGATGGACGGCTGGCCGCCGACTACACCCACTGTGGCTACCGGGGGCTGGATACCCGCTACGAATACGATGGCGACCGCTTGCAGCGCAGCGTGACGCGCAACTGGGAGAAGGGCGAGAAGCCTTGGTTCTGCCAGAATGTCTTCAGCTACGACATGGATGGCGTTCTGGCTCGGATCGACCTGCAATACCTCGACGAACAAGGCCAGCCCGTGCCCGGCGCAGACAGGCTGGAATATCTGCGTCTGCCCAAGGGCGAGACGCTGAAAACTGTCGAGGCTCGCGTTCAGTCACTGCTGGAGCAGGCGCTGGCTGCCGCGCAGGAACGAATCCCCCGCACCGAAAAACTCTATTGCCTGCTGCTGTGCTACACCGAAGAGGATCTGCCCGCCGCATGGCCACCGTTTCTGGTGTGGGGGCGCGAGTCCTACCGCCGCTCGGTGCTCGAGCGAGGCGAGGACGTGAGCTATTACCTGTGGGCACCGGATGAAATTCGCGGCAGGGGCAATGCCGACGAGTATTGGCTCGAAGATCAGGCACTTCGTGACGCCTGCCTGCTGCACAGCCAGTTGATGCAAATGAAGCAAGGCAAAGTCTCCGCCATGCGTGTGCTCAAGAACATGGTGCCCCTGATCGAGGAAATGATGAGGCAGGCTGGTTTTCCCGTGACCGACGATTTCGTTGTGGCCTATGCCGACAACACGGGGGAGATCAGCCCATTGAAGGCAATGAAAGCGCATTTGCCTGCCGAACGTTGGGCGCTACTCAAAGAACGCGGCTATGTGTGAGCTCGTGGCGCGGATTCGCCGATCAAAAGCGAGGTGCTCGACCAATTGACGGCGAGAGGCGCAACCCACGACGCCACGAAGCGATACGAATTTGTAGAAACCCAGTCGTGGGTGCCGCTCCGCTCTACTCACGCGCGGGCTTTTCATTCGGAAACTCTCACCCACCCTTGGGGGGTCGCTACGAACTTGGGATTATACCCCAATGATTTGTATTCAAACGAATCATCAATTGGCAGAAATTTGATCCCTTTCACACCCTTCTTCTCTACGAATTCCTTAAACGATTGCGTGCAAACGCGTTCATAGCCGATCTCCGGCGCCATAAAAAACGGATGCCTTTCGAGATCGTTCGGGACGATATTTTTCACCATGTCATAACAAGGAATTTCCGGGAAAAATTTATTTATCTCATAGTTCTTGCCATCCACCGTCATCATTCGCACGTGTGGCGTTTTCTCCATATCAATAATGGACAAGAATTTGTTCAGCAGGAGAAAGTAAAATTTGTCGTCAACCCTATTTCCATTCAGAAAAATGTCCAGCGGAACAAGCTGACAGCTAACGCCCTGCTCCTTGCAAAGGTCCGCAAATTTTTCACTAATAATTGGCGTACCGCTAAAATAATCAAGATCAAGGCGCTTCAACCGCTTCCACTTGATATACATCTGGAATCTGACGTTGATCTTCGGCGCGACAGACACATCATCCCACGGAAACTGAATGTCAGGAAGGAAGTCGGCTTTCTGGATCCAACTGTATGGTTGTTGTTCCGAAACCACGTGGAGATTTTCTTTCATCATTTCAGGCTTCCTGTCTTGATCAAGCAAGCGCAGGGCGCAATTGAAGCAGCGCGAAAGTGCTGCGCATTGCGGCGTAGCTGGTTTGAATGCCGTATCGCGCCATGCGGTGGAATCGGGACCAATCTTTCCTCGATGGAAATTTCGGTGAGGGTGCCTTGTGTTGCGAAAAGGCGAGCCATACACGACGCCGGCCTGATTGAGAACCTTGGGTTTAACGACCTTGGGTTTAACGACCTGGGCGTATGTGTCACTGTGGACACGATCACCAGAAAAGACGGTTTCCAGAAGACAGAACGGCAGTTCTTTTGCTCAATGCCGTGTACAAGAGGAAGCGGGCTGCCGGTGCCTATGGGGGACAACGGCAGCCCTAGCACCGGCCACCACATCCGAAGCGGTAGACGGAGCAGTTCACGTGCTGAGCGCGAACGACACACCTTCGCCACGTCAATAAGGCGAAAAGTTGGTGGCCGGTGCATTTTGGTACAAGCGTTGTTCAAATTCCTTCGCTTGTTGCATTCCTGCGCAAAAATACAGTCGCGCTCTGATCGATTTTCGTTCACCGTCGGTTTGCGGACCAGGCTTAGGCCGCCGAAGTGGCGACGCTTGCTGCCTGACCAAGGACAGCTCTGTCACTCACGCCCGGTTCTCTCAACGTGACATACATAGCCAGCCCGATTGTCCGCGCAATAAAGTGCGCCAACGTGACTTGGGCAAAGGATCAGCGGGCGCCGTCCAGACATGACATACCCTCCGCGACAAAGACTGGGCCTCCAATTCGTTTGGAAGGCAGCGGGCTTCCAAACGGCGGCAAAGCGGACCATCATCCTGCCAATACAGCGCCTCGATGTATGCACCGGAGGTATTTGTTTGTCAGCCCAGCCCGTGATTCTCCGAAGAACGCTTCACGATGAACTTGTTACGCTCCTGCGCAATATGATCGTTGAGGGTAAACTCCGTCCGGGAAGTCGCATCGCGGAATCCCGCCTGTGTACCCGCTTTGGCGTATCGCGGACCCCACTTCGGGAGGCACTCAAGATGCTTTCGGTGGAAGGCCTGGTGCAGCTTCTGCCCAATAGGGGCGCCACCGTTGTCCACGTCACATCCAAACAGGTGGAGGAGACCCTCGCTATTCTGGGAGCTCTCGAAGCGCTGGCAGGAGAACTCGCTTGTGCGCGCATCGACCAGGAACATATCTATCGCACCAAGAGCGCCCACAGGCAGATGCTCGAGCATTTCCGTCAAGACGAAGAGCAATCCTATTATAAGCTCCTAGACATCATTCACGAAGCGATCTTCGAGGCGGCCGGCAACGTGACGTTGCGCGAAATGCACGCTAAGTTGCAGGCTCGCCTCAGCACTTTGCTTTTTGTCGCGCCTGACTCACCATCGCGATGGGCAGAGGCGGTGGAGGATCATCAACAGATGATGGCGGCGCTCGAGGAGCGCGACGGCGCAAAATTCGCGCAGGCCGCGCACCGGCATATCCGCCACAGGGCCGAGATGATGCAAATCGCGCTGGACACGTTGGAGGCCCGTACAAGCCCAAAGAACCGCTCAACCGCCAGCGGTCGTTCATCGATGAAGCTCTCGACTCACGTTTGACCGCGCACACAAAACGGGCTCGCCGCCGATTGTGAACGTCAGGCATTCATTCGCCGTCACGTAATCCTCAATCCGAACTGGCAGCGATGCCGCTCCCATTCTCTCCAAGCATGTACGTCATGAAAATGGCCGCCCTCCTGGGCGGCCATTTTAGCCAATTTGTCAGTCTTTCCACAGCCTGGGAGGCTGGGGCTTCAAATCGTTCACTGAGCGCCGCCGCCGAGTTTGTAGTTCAAACGAACCAAGGCCATGTCAACGTCCTGGCTGATGCGGTCAGCCCCCTCTGCGGTGTACCCGTACGGAGTGATGAACGTGTTGTCCCGGTCCCCCAGGAAGATATGGTTATATTCAACGCCAAGCGACCAGTTCTGCGCGAAGCCGACGTCAACGCCTGCGCCAACCGTGCCGCCCCAGCGAGTATCGTTGGTTGACGCAAAGAGCGTGCGGTCGGAATAGAGGACATCATGCTTGCTGTTGACGACAGCCGCACCGCCCTTGACGTAGAGCAGAACATTGTTCCAGGCGTGCCCCACTTGGCCCGTGACAAGACCGAACGATTCAATCTTCGTCTGGTTAATCTGATCAAAGACCACGCTCGTGTGTTGGCCCTTGAAGTCAGCCCAGTTGCCCTGCCCCTCAAGACCGAAGACCCAATCGGCTGCCTGCCAGCGGTAGCCGATCTGGCCACCAAACGTACCACCTGTCGCGTCGTGGCAACCTTCACGCTGGTCAGTGTACCAATCGAGATAATTCCAGCAGTTGCGCGAGGAACCGTAACCACCGTTGAGACCGACATGGAAGCCGCTCCAGTCGTAGGGCCCGGCAGACATCGCGGGCGCCTTGGTGTAGGCTGGTGTGCGGAGATCAGCAGCCGCCGCAGGCGCACCGAACGTGTAACGGACACCACCAACGACACCACCGCCATTGATGTTGTGGCCAGTCTGCCAATCCCCGCGCGCAAAACCGACCAACCCGCTGGTCTGCGATTGGAACGAGATGCCCAGGCTGGTCTGGTAGAAGGTGCCGACGCGATCGGTCGACATCCCGTAGACGTCTCCCCACCGGTCATAGGTGGTGGCATTGGACGACTTTTCGAACTCGTTCTCGACCAGTCCAAGAACATACGGTGACCAGTTATACCCGCCATAGGAGAACGACGTGCCAAAACGCAAGCCCGCACGCCCCAGCAGACTCTTGACCGGAGCGACGTCCGTAACCCCGTAGTTGCTTTCGAGGCTGTCAAACGTCGAACGCGTATAGCTGATATTGGCCAACGGCTCGATGAAGTACCTGTCCGGCAGCGCGAACTTATAGGAGACCGAAGCGTTTATATTGTCAGATTGGCCGTTCAGCGGCGCATTGTTGAACCCGGAATTGGTGTCGGTCACCTTCATGATGTACCAGGAATGACGGTACGTGAAGTCAGTCATGAAGTTGCCCTTCGTGAGAACGTAATACGCTCCCAGGAACGGCACTTCGAAATTCGTACGACTCGGGTAGGGCGAATCTAGCGAGCTGGCGTCGGCGGAAACGTTGCCTCCCATCACACCCACATGCGCATTGACACCAATGCCTTCCAGATTGAGCCAACCGGAGTCCGCGCCAACCTGCACGCCAGAAAAGTTGACCCGCTGGCGGGTCGTGCTTCCGTAGACATCGCCGTACGGGCTGGTGACGAGGCCCGTGGTCGAGGTCGTGGTCTGGCCGCCCATGACGCGCGCCCAAGGCCCACCCACGACGTCACATGACGACTTGCCCGCCAAGAGATCGCTCAAGTAGCAAGGCTTGTCTGACTTAGGCGAAGCCACCAGATTGCTACCCGGCTGATTGAAGGCGTCGTCAATTGCCCTGTTGATCACCTCGACGCTTCCCAAGAATCCACGCGGATCTGCTGCCCCCTCGGTATCGCTCGAGTAGGAACCACGGTAATTCACGTCCTGAGCGTACGCAGATCCTGAAATCCCGCTGCTGGCCGAAACCATCGCAATCGAAAAGATCGTCGAACATCCAAGCCTGAATAAATCTGTTTTCTTCATTATTACGCCCACTGTAGAAGACCTCGCCAGCGCCAAATAAGCCCAAATCCGCCAGCGCCGCATGCCCCAAACGGGGAATGCCGCCACAGTCTTATTTTATGTGACCGCAACGCCACACATGGGCTAGTGGGACCCCAGTCCGTCATCGCACATGAATTATATCAGGGCTCTAGCGCGGTTTGATCGCTGTAGCGGAGACCTTTATCCGCCGAATGCGCGGCCCTGGCCTTGCCAAATGCGCAACAACCTCGAAGAGTTTTTTTCGTCAAACTAAATTTAACGCTGTCCTATTTTCTCAAAAGTGGCGCATTAGATATCGATTTTCGGTACCAGGAATCATTTGGAATTGGATGTCCTCGAGGACTCCAAAGACAAGCTCCTCGCGGGCGATATTCCCGTCGCGGGCGCGGACGGGCCGTAGCTGCCGCTTCGCCCGCAACGGCTTAGACCATCATCATATATTCAGGGCCACAGTTGAGTGTTTTCCGGCTACTGTGCTTGTTCCGCAACAGCTTTTGGCGGAAACCGGCTGTATTTAAAAACAACAATTTTCGTTTGCACCTTGCGGTGCTTCTTGACTGCCCAATCATAGATTGAGGTTTTGTTCTTGTTCGCCACGACTGCGCTTGCGGTCATGACCGGATCGGCATTTGCGGACGATCTCGCCCCAGGCCGTATGTGAAGGCCAGCGCCTGTGAGCAAATACCGCGCGCGGTCGTGCGAACCGGGTTACTGACGAGAACGCCATTCATGTGGGCCATCACCTCCTACTTCAACCCGGCTGGCTTCAAGAGTCGGCTGCCGAACTACCGGGCCTTCCGCAGCAATCTTGCCATCCCTCTGGTAACGGTCGAACTGTCCTTTGATGGACGTTTCGAGCTCGCCGAGGGTGACGCGGATATCCTTGTGCAGATCTCTGGCGGTGCCGTGCTTTGGCAGAAAGAGCGGCTGCTCAACATTGCATTACAGCGGGTACCTGCCGGCGTCGGCAACGTGGCCTGGATCGATGGCGACCTGATCTTCGAGCGTTCGGACTGGGTCACTGAGGCGGCGGCGAAGCTTGAGGAAGTGCCCGTCGTACAATTGCTGACGGAGCAGGTCGATCTGGAGCCAGACGAGGGCCGGAGCAAAGCCGAGTGGCGGCAGATTGCGCCATCAGGTCGCAGTGCCGCCAGCGTGCTGAAGGACGGCAAGTTCAGCCATCCCAAGCAGACCGTTTCAGGGCAGGCGAGGCGTTCCTACGCCTGGGGATGCGCCTGGGCGGCGCGGCGCAGCCTGCTGGATGCGCACGGTTTCTATGATGGTCTGATCGTCGGCGGCGCGAGCCGGGCGATAGCCGGCACAATGACCGGCCAGTTCGAGGAGGTCATCACCGGCATGCAGCTCGGCCCGGCTCACGCTCAGCATTATCTTGCCTGGGCCCGGCCGTTTCATCGTGCCGTGGATGGCCGGCTCGGTTTCATTGATGGGCGAGTTTATCACCTGTGGCATGGCGATATCGAGAACCGCAACTATGGTGGCCGCTACAAGGGGCTCGTCGAGCATGGTTTCGAGCCCGATGACATCGCCATCGGCGCGAATGGCGCCTGGCACTGGGCGCGGTCGAAACCTGACCTCGAACGCTATCTCATGTCGCACTTCATCACACGCGCCGAAGACGGCTAGGTCAGCTTGCGGGAAGACACGATGTTTCTTGACCTGACGAAACGGCCGCTCAACCAGAACGCCTACAGCGATCGGCCGTTCACCTTCATGGATCGGGAGGCGCAGAACGATCTTGCGAACATCACCGCGATCAACCTGATCGAGAACGGCGACCGGGCCGCGCGCGAGACCTGGCAGAACCGTCAGCTGACAAGCCTGCTGAGGCACGCGCAGACGCGTTCTGCGTTCTGGCGCAAGCGGCTGCCATCCCGAATGCTCAACCACGGCATGATGAAATTCGTGCCGATCCAGAGCCGCGCCGACATCGCCGCACAGGTCGATCTGGAGGGCTCGCTGGTGGCGGCCGATGGCCGCAAGCAGGTCACAAGCTATGCCTCGACCGGATCGACGGGCACACCGGTCAAGGTCTATGTGACCGAGGAGAACGGTTACTACACACTGATCCGCAGCCTCGCGCAGTACTTCATCCACGGCCTCGACCTTGCGGAAAACCGCTTGCAGATCATCCCCGCTGTCAGCAGGGCCAAGCTGACCAACAAAGGGCTCGCGGTCACAGTCACCGATTCATGGGCGGGGCCGCTGAGCCGCGTGTTCCGCAACGGCTCGGCCCGGAAAGTCATCGATCAATACGATGATGCTGCGCTGATCCGTGAAGGTCAAAGGCGCCGGTCGGCTATCTCGTCTGTGCCAACCGTTATGTCGACATGCTGATGAATCACGGCGGGCCGGATTTCATCAAGACGCTTGGCATCAAGCTGTGGATTCACCTGAACGACTATCGCGATCCGGCGAATGTGGCGGCCCTGACCGATGCCGGCGCGCGTTGTATCTCCAACTATTCCACCGGTGAAACCGGCCCGGTGGCGTTCGAGTGCGCGGTGCATCGCGGGCATTTTCACGTGGCTCACAGCAACGTCGTCGTGGAATCCGATCCGACGCTGACTGTTTCCCACGAGGGCGAAGAGCTGAGCCGGCTCCTGGTCACGCATCTGCATTCCTACGCGACGCCGATCATCCGCTATGATGTCGGCGACTTCGGCCGGCTTGATCAGCGCTGTCCTTGCGGCCATGACGGGCCGACGATTTCCAGGATTTTCGGACGCGGCAAGCATTTCCTCCGTCATCCCGACGGCCGTCTGCTGCCGTTCTATCTCTCGACCCGGACCCTGCTGGAGACGGTCGATTTCAAGGAGTTTCGAGCCCGGCAGGACGCGGTCGACACCTTCACGGTAGAACTTGGCGGCCGCAGCAGCCTGACGGTTGAGGAGGAGAGCAATCTGCGGGCGCTGCTCGTGAAGGCAACCGATCCGGCATTCCAGATCGAAATCCGCGCCGTCGAGACGATCGATTGGTCGACCAATCCGAAGCGACTGTTTTTTTCAAGCAGCGTGGCGTAAGCGGCGGAATTTAGCACCTGACGGCATCCGATATGTTCACAACTGACGCCGACTTTCAGCGGGCTGATTGGCCTCTCCTGCAAAATGGTGCAGTCAATCTATTCTGGCGGTCCGACGTCCTTGCGGAAGCGCGAAAAAGTTTGGACCAACTTGGCTATGAGATTGCCGTTGTCAGCTGCCGTCACGGTCTTTCGAAATTTCGCGAACAGCTTTCCCATGTCCTGCGTTGGAAGGAGCAGTTCGGATATCATCCATGGACAGGCAATCTGGATGCCTTGAACGATGGGTTCCGAGGCTATCCTTTTGGTTCGTCTCACCGAAGTGCATTGATCCTGGACGGTTTTCACTTCATTGCGAACAAAGATAGCAAACACGCCCACGCGATACTGGACATCATCGAGAGAGCCGCGCGCAACCATTTGCTGACGGGAAATATTCTGGTCTGCCTGGTGCAGACCGACGACAACCATTATGAGTGCGCCCCCCTCGGCTGCCGGCCAGCAAATTGGAATCCCCGCGAGTGGCTTTGGGCCGGTCGCGGCTTGTCTCCGAGGTAGCGACAGACTCCGATTGTTGGAACTCAATCGCAGAGCTGTAGAGCTGTAGAGCTGTAGAGCTGTAGAGCTGTAGAGCTGTAG
>JGI24705J35276_12238476_pt1 | contig 23432 bp, 22 predicted proteins | sample TergutNt197P4_FD_35276 | JGI IMG/M metagenome (IMG submission 35276) | reverse complement strand
CCCCCCACCGGCGGCTGCGGCGTCGGCATCGACCGCCTGATGATGCTGCTCACCGACAGCCCCAGCATCCGCGACGTGATTCTGTTCCCGGCGCTGCGGCGCGAGCTTGCCCCATGAAAGTAGCTGAAATTCTGCAACTGCTGCAAGACGACGGCTGGTTTCTCGTGGCAACTCGCGGAAGCCATCGCCAATACAAGCACCCGTCCAAACCCGGTCGCGTCACCGTTGCGGGCAAGCCCAGCGACGATTTGTCTCCCGGCACACTTAACAGTATCCTCAAGCAAGCCAACCTCAAGAGGTAAAAATCCATGCGCTACGCCATCGTCGTCGAACAAGCCGCCGCCAACTACTGCGCCTATGTGCCCGACCTTCCCGGCTGCGTTGCCACCGGCAGCACCATCGACGAGGTTCAGCAGCAAATCCGCGACGCCATCACCTTCCACCTGGAAGGTCTGCGCGAAGATGGCGCGCCGATCCCCTTGCCGAGCAGTCATGTCGAGTACGTCGAGGTCGCGGCAGCGTGATTCTTTCCTCCACGCCGCGGCGTAAGGCTTGAGGCATCCGCCCATGACCCCTGCCGAATTCATCGCCAAATGGGGCCCCGGCGGCCCCAGCGCGCACCTGAACGAAGAACAAGGCGCGCAAACCCATTTCCTCGACCTGTGCGAACTGCTGGACGTGCCCAAGCCCGGCGGCGGCGGCACGGCCGATGAATACGTCTTCGAGCGCCGCTCCCTCATTCTGGGCCAGGCGCGCGGCTACGCAGACGTGTTCTACCGCAACCACTTCGCCTGGGAAAACAAGGCCCCCGGCAAGAACCTCGACGCCGCCCTGAGCCAGTTGCAGCGGTACAGCGGCCCCTTGGGCAACCCGCCGCTGCTGGTGGTGTGCGACCGCCTGACCATCCGCGTCCACACCCAATTCAACGGCCACCCCAGCGAAACGTACATCGTCCGCATCGACCAGTTCGACCAGAGCGCCCACCGCGAACTGCTGCGCCGCCTGTGGACCGACCCGGAAAGCTTTCGCCCCCGCGCTACCAACCGCGACATCACCGAACAAGCCGCCCGCAGCTTTGCCACCCTGGCCGAACAGTTGCGCGGGCGCGGCCACCACCCCGACCAGGTGGCGCACTTTCTCACCCAGTGCCTGTTCTGCTTCTTCGCCGAAGACGTGGGCCTGCTGCCCGGCCGCATGTTCGAGCGGCTGGTCAGCAACCGCCACCTCACCAGCGAGCGCCTGACCGGCGGCATGCACCAGTTATTCACCACCATGCACAGCGGCGGCCTGTACGGCCCCGATGACATCCCCTGGTTCAACGGCGGCCTGTTCCAGCGCATCGACGTGCCCAAGCTGGAAATCACCGACATCACCGAACTGCGCAACGCCGCCGCCCTGAACTGGAGCGCCATCGACGTTTCCATCTTCGGCACCCTGTTCGAGCGCGGGCTGGACCCCGCCAAACGCAGCCAGCTCGGCGCGCACTACACCGACCCGGCCACCATAAGCCGCATCATCGAACCCGTCGTCACCCGCCCGCTGCTTCAAAAATGGGAGCAAACCGCACAAGAACTGCAAGCGCTGGCGGCCAAAATCAAAAAATACCGCGACGCCGCCTGGCGCAAAACCTACCAGCGCTTCACGCAGTGGCTGGACGAATTGAGCGCCTTGCGCATCCTCGACCCGGCCTGCGGCAGCGGCAACTTCCTGTTTCTGGGCCTGAAGGCGCTCAAGGACATCGAGCTTTTGAGCATCGACCAAGCCGCCGAACTGGGGCTGGACCGCGAGCAAGACCTGGTCACCGGCCCGCGCAACGTGCTGGGCATCGAACTCAACGAATACGCCGCCGAACTGGCCCGCGTCAGCATCTGGATCGGCGAAATCCAGTGGCGCATGGCCAAAGGCTACCCGCCCAAACTCAACCCCGTGCTGGAGCCGCTGGAACAAATCGAATGCCGCGACGCGCTGCTGGCCTGGTCGGACGAAAACGGCCAGCGCACCGCCAGTGAAGCCGCGTGGCCGCAGGCGACGGTGGTGGTGGGCAATCCGCCGTTTCTGGGCGGGAAAAAGTTCATCAGCGAATTGGGTGAAGAGTATGCCAACACCCTTCGGCAGCTATTCGCGGGCCGAGTGCCTGGGTTGGCTGATCTCGTGAGCTACTGGTTTGAAAAATCACGCAATCAAATTGCATCTGGCAAATTGAGCGCCGCCGGTTTGGTCGCCACGAACTCCATACGCGACGGATTTGGCCGTGAAGTCTTGAAACGGGTGCTCGCCGATGCACCAATTTTTGATGCCTGGAGTGACGAACCTTGGGTCAATGAAGGCGCCGCCGTCCGCGTATCCCTGATCGCGTTTTCCTCCTCAAAAATACCGCGTCACTTGAACGGGCAACCTGCCTCTGAAATTTCGTCCAGCCTCCGCGAAATTTCGGCGTACGAAATAGATCTGACGCGCGCGCGACCTCTGGCCGAGAACACCGGCGTCGCATTCCAGGGAACCACACGATCAGGACCTTTCGATGTCCCCGGCAGTCTTGCGCGCGATTGGCTACGGCTACCCAACCCGAACGGAAAATCCAACGCGGACGTGGTGCGGCCATGGTCAAACGGACTGGATGTGACACGGCGTCCGTCCGACACATGGATCATCGATTTCGGAACCGGTATGAGCGAAGCCGACGCATCGTTATACGAAAAGCCGTTTGAGCATTGCCGCCTGTACGTCAAGCCCACCCGATCCGAAAACCGCAACCCCCGTCTGGTTCAGCAATGGTGGCATTACGATGGCGTGCGGGTCAAGATGCGGCGCGCCACCAATACGCTGCGGCGCTTCATTACAACGACCATCACGGCCAAATACAGAACGTTTGTCTGGCTGGATGCAACCGTATTACCCGATGCGACGCTGATTGCCTTGGCCAGAGAAGACGACGCCACCTTCGGCATCCTGCACAGCCGTTTCCATGAACTCTGGTCACTGCGCATGGGCGCTTGGCTGGGTGTGGGAAATGATCCGCGCTACACCCCCACCACCTGCCTGGAGACCTTCCCCTTCCCCGCCGGCCTCACCCCCGCCGACACCGCGCGCCAACGCACCCAGGCGCTGCCCGATGGCGCGCTGATCCCCGCCGGGCTGCCGCCCGCCTTGCGCGAGCGCGCCAGCGCCATTGCGCAAGCGGCCCGCCGGCTCGATGCGCTGCGCCAGAACTGGCTCAACCCGCCCGAATGGACGCGCCGCGCGCCCGAGGTGATTCCGCTGGGCCTGAGCGCATCGCCCTACCCCGACCGCATCGAACCGCGGCCCGGCTTCGAGGACGAGCTGAAAAAACGCACACTCACCACCCTCTACAACCAGCGCCCGGCCTGGCTGGCGCAAGCGCACGCCCAGCTCGACGCCGCCGTAGCCGCCGCCTACGGCTGGGCCGACTACACGCCCGAGCTGTCCGATAGCGAAATCCTGCGCCGCCTGCTGGAACTCAACCGCGCCCGCGCCGCCTCGGCATGAAAACGACCGGACGGCAAATGAATGGGCCAACATAACAGTGCAGTGGGATTGACATCCATGAATCTCAAGAAATACTGGACTATCGTTTTGCTGGCGCTGTTCATCGTCTTGCCGGTGCTAATGAATATTTCCGTTTTCATACTGACTCCCCTGTTAATCTACCTCGTTTACCTGTTCGGCAAAAAAGCGACACTGCCGGATACGTTTCTGTTGCGGTACGGACCGTTCATTACGTCAGTTATTTTTACGCTCGTCGTCTGGCTGATAACGGCTTCTGTCAATGGCGGCGATTTCTCCGGTGATAATTATGGACTGATCGTTTTTTTGCCATTTTTCTACTTTTTCTTTGTCGCGGAATTCACAGGCTCGTTTTGGCTTCTCCCTGTCCTGGTCATCATTTGCCACCTGTTTTTCACCGCCTGCTTCGCCTTTGGCACGTGGCGGAGCCAGCGTTTCAAGACGGCGGGAAACAAAAAGGCGTTTCCCGTACTGGCGCTGATCCTCGCGCTCGCTGCCGTTGCCACGGTGCAAGGTTGTGTGCAGCGCCGCAATGTGCTGCACGATGACCCGTCGCATCCGGAAGTAGAGGAATTGGGCCAGGGACAATGGCGTCTGGAACTGGATTACAGGCCATTTCAAGCCCAATCTGGCGCCAGGCTGATTTCTCCCAAAACGCCGCCATCGCTTCAGATCGACCACGATTACCCGGTGCTGGATGGCGCCGAGGCGCTGATTCCAATCTATGCCGCCGCCGCCAATGCCATCTACAAAGCAGATGTGATACGGGATGGCGAAAACACCCGCGGAAAAACCGTTCGCTTCAGCCAGTCGTCCCCCGCTGCCTACAAGGCGTTGCTCGATGGCGAAGCCGACATGATCTTCGCCGCCGCGCCTTCCGATGAACAGAAGCAGGAAGCCGCCGCAAAAGGACTGAGCTACACCCTCACGCCCATCGGCAGGGAAGCCTTCGTGTTCCTGGTCAATGAGCAGAACCCGGTGAAGAGCCTGAGCGTCGAGCAACTGCGCGACATTTACAGCGGCAAGATCAACGACTGGAAGGACGTGGGCGGCGCGCCGGAAAAAATCATGGCCTTCCAGCGCAACGAAGGCTCCGGCAGCCAGACCGCGATGCTGCGCGGCGTGATGCGCGGAACGCCGATGCGCAAGCCGCTCGAAGCGGAATATGTCGGGGGCATGGGCGGGCTTTTGCGCGGCGTGGCCGGCTACCGCAACTTCGGCAACGCCATCGGCTACTCGTTCCGCTACTACGCCACGGCCATGAATTCGGTTCCCGGCATTCGCCTGCTGGCGGTGAACGGCATCGAGCCAACGGTGGAAAACATCCGCAACGGCAGCTATCCGTTCACAAACGATTTCTACATCGTCACCGTCCGCCCGCCGTCAGAAAACGCCGCCAGGCTGCGCGACTGGTTCGTCAGCGATGAGGGGCAGCAGTTCATTGCGGAAGCCGGCTACGTGCCGCTCAGGGGCGGTTCACGCTGATTGACTCAAGGCGATGGCGGGTCGTTTGTGTCATAGGCTCGTGCGATGTCCTGAAAGACCTTGGTTGCCTTCTGGCGCATCAGCTTGGCCAGCTTCACGTTGCCTTGGGCCATGGAGGTGAACTCCGGGCCTTCAATGATGTGGCCCAGGCGCTCGAAATGATCGGCTCTCATGTAGGCCACTGAGCGATGGGCGTCGAACCCGGCGCCTTCTGCCAGCAGCAGGATGCGGATCACGTCCTTTGCATCTTTGCGGCCATGTTCAGAGGCGTAGCGGTCAACGGCCGCTTCAAGCTTCAGAACGAGCAAATCCTCCAGCGCAGCCACGCGCACGCCTTCGTGTTCAACGGCGTGCGCAATAACTTCGTCGTAGGGCACAGGCAGCCTGGACTGCCGCTCGGCATACACGTCAAATGAAAACTCGCGGCGCTTGAATTCATGCTTTGACAGGCGCGAGTTGGGAGACAACTCCTCGATCTCGCGCAAATCGGACAGGCTTGACAGTGAGATGTAGAAGTCCGCGTCTTGCGTGGCCTCGGCGAAGGCGCGCGTCGCGTCGTGGTTGATGGCGTGAAGGTACACGGCAATGCCGCCGATGAACACCACGCCATCGTAGAGCCGGCCGACCTCAAAGACTTCGACAAGCAGCTTTTCAAAATTTTCGGGGGCAACGGTCATGGAACTCCAACCACAATTATGTTACAGTAACGCAATTATGCCATTGCCGTTATTCTTTCCTCTGGTTCGGTACGTAAAAACCATTGATCGCAAGGATGCGATCACGCTGGAACTGCTGTGCGCCAAGGCCGGAACGGCGTGCAAGGCGTTTGGTCAATGGACGCAGCGCCCTGTGATCCTGCGCAACGCAGGCGATGCCGTGCCGTGGATTCATGCAGAGCCTGGAGACTGGAATGCGGTGGAGGTTGGGGCGCCTCCTTTGAAAACCGATACGGCGCGTGCCCGCTGGGCGCTGGGAGCATTGGCTTTCGCACTGTTTGATGGTGTTGCGCGGGCCAGCATTGCTGGCGCGGCCTGGGCAAGAATTGAGCGCCCGCGCGGACGTTTGCCAGGAACGCAGCGTCCGCGAAGCAGCGCGGAACGGGTACGACGGGCGCGGGCGCTTCGGCGATCACCACCCGCCGCCGCCACCACCGCCGCCGCCGCCCCCGGAACCGCCGCCGCCTGACGAAAAGCCGGACGACGCGGAGGAGACGGGGATTGAATTGGACAGCGCGCTCGACGCGCTCGCCACGGTGGAAGCCACGGCGTTGCTGAAGTTGGCGCCGGACCAGGCCGAATGGCTGCTCCACGCCGACTGGTAGTGGCGCATGGGGTCGAGGTCTTCGGGATGGGCGCGCTTGAGCGCGGCGGCGAAGGCGTTCGACCACGGCTTTTCGGCATCGAGCGCGACGGCGTAGGGCAGCAGCGCCTCGAAGCGTTCGGCGGTGATCTCGGGCGCCTGAAGGTTCAGGCGGTTCGATTCCGCCGTCTGAAGGTACAGTTTGAAGCCGGCAAGCTGGTCCATGACCGGGCGGCCCAGCGCGGTGGGCGCGCGCATCAAGTAAAGGAACAGGCCGTTGAGCGCGGCAAAGCCGCCGACCAGAAAAATCGGCAGCAGATACTGTCCGAGGAAATGCAGCGCCACGGGCAGCGCGCTGAGCAGTCCATTGGGCGCGAGTTCCCGCAGCGCAGCGTAGGCCGCCATGCCGAAGGCGCCGAGCATGATCAACGCGAGCGCCGTGCGCATCGCCATCGCGAAGCTGGTTACGCCGCCAGTCACCTGTTTGATGAAGGCCCCCAAGAAACCGCCGAGCGACAGACAGGCGACGCCGCCGAAAAGCATGACCATGACCTGGATGTCGCTCAGGCCGCCGTAGGTCACGACGGCAAACAGGACGGCAGCCGACAACAACATGCCAACGCCGAAGTAGCCGAGATTGCGGCGAAAGAACCGGTTCCTGTTTTCGACCTCGATGGCGGCGGTGAATGCGTCGCCGGCCCTGGCGACCTTTTCGCCGTTGGCCTGGTTGATGATGAAGATGCCGCCCAGCGCGTTCACCCTGCCCATGATGGCGCCCTCGCCCGCTCCCAGCGGCGCGCCGCTTTCGGGGTTCTTGCCGGTGGCCTTCAAGGTCAGCGCGCCGCTGCTGTCGTCAAAGCGCACCAGACCCTGCACGGCCAGCGACAGCGCCGCCGCCGTGAAAGCGCGCCACTTCTCGCGGCCCAGGCCCCAGTTCTCGATGTAGTTGGCCAGCGATGGCGAAATGCCCTTGGGCGGATAAAACAGCGGGATGATCGCGCCCGGCTTGGGATCGCGCCCCACCGCATTCCAGGCGGCCAGAAAGTAGCCGAGCACCAGCAGAAAGCCGACGCCGCCAAAGAGCCAGGCGCGGTTGTCGGCCAGCAAATACCACAACTCGCTGGCCCGCGACGGCGGGGCTACAGCGCTTTCAGGCAGCGCGGCCACCACCGTCAGCCCTTCCCGCGCGTCCAGCGGCCGCGTGGCGGCGACGGTGAGCGCGCCGTCAACGCCGATAGCTCCGCTGTAGTCATTGCCGTCAGCGCCCATTAGGCCGGTGAACGCCTTCCAGCGCGCGGGCTGCGCGTTGTCCGCCAGTTCAAGGCGGTAGCTGGCGGCCAGAATCGGAAAGTCCCAGAAGTTGCCGGTGACGTTCCAGTTCAGTTCCGCCGCGCCGTCAAACCAGCGCACCTGGCGCGCAGTGCGGTAGCGAATAACGTAGGTGTGCTCGCCGGGCGCCAGCAGTGTGTTTTTGTCGCCCGCGTAGATGCGCAGCACGTCGGTATTGCCGCTCAGCCGTTCGGTGGAATGCGGCTCCGGCTGACCGTCGCGCGTCACGTCCAGCAGCGTGAACGAGACTTCATGCCGCCCGCCTTGGGCATCGGTAAAAGTGAGCGGAAAGTCGCGGAAGATGCCGCGCTTGATGCTGAGGCCTTCGGCGCGCACGCGGATGCGCTCGGTGACGGTGAGTTCGCCGTCTTTGGCAAGCTGAACCGTGGAATCGAACGAATGGATGACCTCGGCGGCCAGTACATGGCCCCACGCGCCGAAGCACAACAGCAGCGCGGCTGCCGCAAGCCGGGCCAACCGGGCGAACCGCATCATGGCTGGTTGAAAGCCACCTTCGGCACTTCCCGGTCCGCCTCGTTGGTCAACTCGAAGAAAGGCCGCTGGGCAAAGCCGAACAGGCGGGCGACGATGTTGGACGGGAACGACTCCACCAGCACGTTCTGGTTGCGCGCCGCGCCGTTGTAGTAGCGCCGCGCCATCTGCAATTCGTTTTCGATCGCGCTCAGTTGCTGCTGCAAATCGAGGAAATTGGCGTTGGCTTTCAGGTCCGGGTAATTCTCGGCCACCGCCAGCAGGCGGCCCAGCGCAGCCGAAAGCGCGCCCTCGGCCTGCGCCCGCTGCGGCACGTCGCCCGGCGGCAGGCTGCCGACTTGCGCGCGCAGCCGGGTCACCTCGTCGAACACGCCGCGTTCGTGCGCCGCGTAACCCTTCACCGCCTCGACCAGGTTGGGCACCAGATCGGCGCGGCGTTTGAGCTGCACGTCAATGCCGCTCCAGGCCTCACCCGCCATTTGCCGCACCGAGACGAGGCGGTTGTAGATGGAGGCCAGCGCGAGTGCGGCGATGACCACGACGATGAGAACGATCCAGAGTGCCATGATGGTGTGTGTTGGAAAACGACAAGGAACTCAAAGCGCCTCGATGAGTTCGACCATGCGGCGGCGCTCTCCGGCGTCGGGCAAAGGCCCGCGCATCGCGCCGGCATTGTCGCCCATGTGCTCGGGGCTGCCGGTGCCCGGAATCACCGCCGTCACGCGCGGGTCGGCAAGCAGGTATTTCAGGAAGAACTGGCCCCAGGAACCGGCGAACGGGCGCGCCCAGTCCGGCAAGTCCTTGCCCTGCACGGCGCGGAACAGCCGGCTGCGGCCAAAGGGCAGCGCCGTCAGCACGCCCGCCCCCGCATCGGCGGCCAGCGGCAGGATGGTCTTTTCGGCCTCGCGGTTGTCGATGGAATAGTCGATCTGCACGAAATCGGGCTTTTCCCGTTTCAGCACGGCTTCGACCGCGCCATAGTCGGAGCGGATGGTGGAAGTGATGCCGATGGTGCGGCACAGCCCCTGCTGCTTGAAATCCCTGAAGGCTTGCAGCGACTGCTGCCCGCTTCTGACGTTGTGCAGTTGCAGCAGATCGACGCTGGCCATTTTCAGCCGCGCCAGCGAGCGTTTGAGTTCCTGCGCGTCGGGCGCTTCGAGCTTGGTGGCGATGAAGAGCTTGTCGCGCACGCCGGCGGCGGCGATGACTTCGCCCAGCACGCTTTCCGCCTCGCCATAGACCGAAGCCGTGTCGATCAGCCGCCCGCCGCTTTTCAGCAGCGCCTGAATCACCGCCTCGGCCTTGCCGCGCGTGGCCGCATCGTTCTGGTTGAAGATGGATGCGGTGCCCAGACCGACGGCGGGAATGCGCTCGCTGCTGTGGGCAACCGGGCGGGTGAGCGGCTGCGGCTCGGCTTGGGCGGCGACGCTGGCCGAAACCAGCCAGCCGCCGGCCAGCGCCACAAAGTCGCGGCGGGTGGGCTGATGGGTGATGGGCTTGCTCATTGCGATGCTCCTTTTTCTGCCAGGCGTTCCTGCGTTCGCCCCAGCGCGGTTGAAAGCGCGGCCCACAGCGCCGCCACCGGCAGCGCGATGAGCGCGATGGCGGCCAGCTTCAGGCCCAGCGCCTGCAAGCTGCCGTAAACCCAGCCGTACAGCGCATCGGAGCCGCGGTAAACCACCACGTCGATCATGTTCTTGGCCTTGTACTTTTCCTCGCGCCCGACCACGGTGAAGAACACCTGCCGCGCCGGATTGGCGATGGCGAAATTCATCCAGCGCTGCACCACCTGCAACGCCAGCACCACCGCCAGCACCGGCGTTGCGGCCAACACTGCGAAGCCAATCACGTAAACGGCGGGCAAGGCGGCAGCCATCAGGCCGGCGCCGAATCGCTTGAGCAGGCTGCCGGTGACGAAGAGTTGCGTCGCCAGCGTCAGCAGGTTCACCACGCCATCGACCTTGGCGAACAGTTGGGTTTGCTCCGCCGCGCCGTGAACCGTCGCCGCCACCAGATTGATCTGGGCGAAATAAAGAATCGTCGCCCCGCATGAGAGCAGGCTGACCCAGGCCGCCACGCCCAGCAGATAAGGCGAGCGCAGCAGTTCGACCATGCCGGCGAAGGCGTTGCCGCCGACGCGCTGTTGTTGCGGCGCGCTTTGCGCCTGCGGCTGCGCCAAACGCTCGATGCGGTGCGCGCAGAACACGGCGAGTTCAAGAAACACCACCGCCGCAAACAACAGGTTGACCGGGCCGAGCGGTTTGGACAGCCCGATCATGACGCTGGAGCCGAGAATGCCGCCCGCCGTGCCGCCGGCGCCGATAAAGCCGAACAGCCGCTTGCCCTGCTCCGCCGTGAACAGATCGGCCATGAACGACCAGAACACCGCCACCGCGAACAGATTGAACACGCTGTACCAGACGAAGAACACGCGCGCCACGATCACCTTTTCAGCGCTGAAAGTCAGCAGCAGCCAGAACGCCAGCAAATTGACGGCGAAGAAGTGATAGACGATGGGAATGAATCTGGCCCGCGGCAACCGCGCCACCAGCGCGCCGTAAAGCGGCTGCGCAACCAGCAAGGTGATGAAGGTGGCCGTGAACATCCACGACAGATTCTTGGCGCCGCCCACGATCCCCATCTGGTCGCGCAGCGGGCGCAGCACATAGCCGCACGCCAGCAACGCGAAGAAATAGGCAAACGACCACAGCGCCGCTCCCCGCTCGCGCGGCGTGGCCGGCATCACGCGCCGCAACCACCCGGCAAGCGCGGCCTTGGGGATCATTTCAGCGACAGCTTTTGCCTCAGTTCCGCCGCCGTCATCGCGCCAAATCCCGGCCCGCCGAAATGAAAGCGGTTCGCCTCGATCAGCTTGCCCACCACCACCGGATCGAAACCGGCATCGCGCACCAGCGCCGCCGCGGCATCGACGGCCTGCCGGTCGTCGCCCGCAATCGGTATCGCAACCCTGGGCGCGGGCCGGTTCGCTTCGCTTTCAAGCACCTTGTAGTTGACCGAATTGAAGGCGCGTACCACCCGCGTTCCGGGCAAATACTTTTGCGAAGTCACGCCGATGCCGTTGTGTTCCGCCTCGTCGGCGACAGCGCCATCGCGCTTGGCCATGGCGTTGCTGGCGTCGAGCACCACCTTGCCCGCCAGCGCCTGGCCGTAATCCTTGCCGATCTGCGGCAGCGCGCCGTAAGGCACGGCCAGAAAAACCACGTCGCCGAACGCAATGGCCTGCTCCACTGTGCCCGCCTGCGCCAGCGGGCCCACGCTGGCCGCCAGGTCCTTCAACTGCTCGGGATGCCGCGACGAAAAAAACACCGGATGCCCCGCCTTGGCCCAAAGCGCGCCCACCGTGCCGCCGATATGGCCCGCACCGACAATGCCCACCTTCGCCTTGCCGCCAGCAGCGGCCTGCCCCCATGCGGCGGCTGGCTGAATCAGCCCTTGAAGAATCGACACGCCAGCAACGCCCAGCAACGCGCGGCGCCCATCGTCAACAGTGATACGTTTCGACATAAACACTCCAGTCTCACAACGCGGAAATGAAGTCCAACGGCCCATCATAGCCCGATGCGACGGCGCGCGCTGACTGACATGGCCGCCCTGCGCTTTGTGACGCGCCCTCGACAGGGCGGCGTGCGCGGGCGCCGCGCTCGATGACCGTTTATTTGGAGCGCGGCGCGCGGCTGCCCTGAGCCTTTTTCCTGCTCGCGGTCTTGGCTGGGGGCTGCTGGGCATCGGCCTGGCGCTTGAGCGCTGCCTTGGCTGGCGCGCGGCGGGGCTTTTCGGCAGTCCGGGGTTTCGATGTTTTGGCTGGCGGTGACGCGCTGGCGGTGGCCTTGCCGGCCTTGGTTTTCCGGGCCGGTTTGGTAGCAGTTTTGCCGGCGTCAGCCGCGAACGCAGCGGCGGCTTTTGCGGCTTTCACTGGCCGCGGGGACTTTTTGGCGGGCGCGGGCCTGGCGGGCGCGGCGCTGCCCGCCATGTCCAGCCCGAACAGGGCAGCCATGTCGCCATCGGCCAGCCTGTTGGGCATTTCGAGCGGCGCTTCGGACTGGGCGAGCGTTTCGCCCGCGCCGGCGATCAGTTCGCCCTCGTCAACGCCGCGCAGCAAAAACAGCAGTTCCGGTTTGTGGTCCAGACGGGCGCCAACGCCGTAGAGCACGGCGGCGACGTGCTTGCACATGCCGGCCCAGTCAGGGCAATCGCAGGACAGCTTGATTTCCTTGGGCGATGGGAACAAGCCGTCGGCTTGCCGGCAGACCCGGTCCATGACGCCCTTGTCCAAGCGGCCTTGCAAAAGCTCCACCAGCGAATCGATGGCGCCGGCGCAGTCTTTGCAAATGGCCTTCCAGCGCGTGCGCGCCACGGGTTCGATGGCGATATTCACCGCGTAAAGCCCGGTGCCGCTGACCGCGGCGGTGATCTGGCCCTTGCCGATTTGCAGGTCGATGACGCAGCCGTTGCGGACATAGCTGCGGCCACGCGGCAGGCGCGATGCGTAGTCGCTGTAGCGTTCGAGGTTTTCGCACCAGGACATGCCCCAGAAGCTTCTGGCGATCTTCATGCCGGTAACGGTGACCGGCGCGGCCGGATGGCCTTCTTTCTTCAGTTTGGCGAGCCGGCTGGCCGCCTGCCGCTTTTTCTGCGCCACGGAAACGTAAGGCGTCCAGCCCCAGTAGTAGCTCATCGTCATTCTTCCTTCATCGCGGTCTTGAGGTCGAGCGTGACCAGTTTCAGCAACTCTTCATTGTTCATCTCGGTGAGGTTCATGTTGGCGTCGCCGCTGAGGAACTCGCCCGCCAGTTTCTGTTTTTCCGCGATCAGCCGGTCGATCCGCTCTTCCACGGTACCCTGGCAGACGAATTTGTGCACCAGCACATTTTTGGTCTGACCAATGCGAAAGGCGCGGTCAGTGGCCTGGTTTTCGACCGCCGGGTTCCACCAGCGGTCGAAATGAACCACATGCGAAGCCGCCGTGAGATTGAGCCCCGCGCCGCCCGCCTTGACCGACAGCACGAAGAACGGCACGCCCTCGTCTTCCTGAAAGGCGCGCACCAGATCCTTGCGCCGCCCGACCGCCGTTTCGCCGTGCAGCACCAGCCCGGCGCGTCCGAACACCGTCCCCAGGAAAGCTTCCAGCGGCGCGGTGATCTCCTTGAACTGCGTGAAAACCAGCACCTTTTCCTGGCGCGAGGCGATCTCTTCGGCGATCTCGCGCAGCCGCGCGAACTTGCCGCTGTCGCTCTCGGCCCAGGCATGGTCGCCGAGCCATTGCGAGGGGTGGTTGCAGATCTGTTTCAGGCGCATGAGAAAGGACAGCACCAGCCCCCTGCGTTGCATGCCTTCGGCGTCCTCGATCCGCGCGGCCAGCTCGTCCACCGCCTGCTGGTAAAGCGCCGCCTGTTTGCGGCTCAAGGCGCAGAAAGCCTTCAGCTCTGTTTTGTCGGGCAGGTCGGCGATGATGCTCTTGTCGCTTTTCATGCGGCGCAGCACGTAAGGCCGCACGAGCGCGCGCAGCGGGCCATACGGGTTGTGCGCGCCGCCAGCGGCCAGCCGCTTGGCGTAGGAGGAAAACTGCTTGCCCGATCCGAGCAGCCCCGGGTTGATGAAGTCGAAAATCGACCAGAGATCGCCGAGCCGGTTTTCGATCGGCGTGCCGGTCAATGCAATGCGCGCATCGGCGCGCAATTGCTTGACGGCGCGGGTCTGCCTGGCCACCGGGTTCTTGATGGCCTGGGCCTCGTCGGCAATCGCCAGCCGCCACGGCATCGCCGTCAGCCACGGCGTTCGCCCGAGAAACCCGTAAGAGGTGATGGCCAGGTCGATGCCCGCCAGATCGCCAGCGCCCAGCGGTTTCAGTTGGCCGGCGGGCAGCGCCGAAGGGTGAACGATGAGCGCCTTCAGCCCCGGCGCGAAGCGGGCGATTTCAGACGCCCAGTTGGCCAGCAGCGAGGCCGGGGCGACCAGAAGCGACGGTTTGTGCGATGGCTTGTGCGGCGCGGTTTTCTGTTTGAGCACCAGCAGCAGCGACAGCACCTGAATGGTCTTGCCCAGCCCCATGTCATCGGCAAGGCAGGCGCCCAGCCCCAGCGTGACCAGCAGGTGCAGCCATTGCAGGCCCGCCCGTTGATAGGGCCGCAGTTGCCCGGCGAGCAAGCGCCCCGGATCGACCTGGGCGGATGCGCCGCCCGGCGCGCGCAATTGGCCGAGCATTTGCGCCAGCCAGGGACCGGCGACGGTTTCGCTCCAGTCGGCATAGGCCTGAGCAGCGGCGGTTTCGCCGGCAATGCCAGCGCCCGCCAGCAGGCGCATGGCTTCGCCGAAGGACAGACCTTCGGCGGCGGCGCGTTGCTCGATGGCTTCAAACTCGCCCAGCGCACGGCGCAATCGCTCCCGGTCGATTTCGACCCACTTGCCGCGTATCAAGGCCAGCCCGTCGGATTGGGCCAGCAGGCGCTCGATCTCGGCTGCCGACAGCGCTTGCCCGTCGAGCGTCACGTCGATGCGAAAGTCGAGCAGCCCATCCAGGCCAAGCTGGGATGGCGCTCGTTCGCCGACCGTCGCCCGCACCGTGGGGCGCGCGGGCCGGTTCATGCGCCAGGCGGCTGGCATACGCACGATGACGCCGGCTTTTTCAAGCGCGGGCGCATCACGCAGAAGCTGCAAGGCCTGCCCGGAAGTCCAGCGCAGCGGATGGTAGATGGCGCCGGTATCCACCATCGCCTTCAGCCAGTCGCAGTGCCCGGCTGCGCGCTGCACCGGCATCAGCAGCGACAACAGGCGCTCGCGGTTTCCGGCGCCGGCATAGTCCCGCAGCGCCTGCCCCAGCGGCAGATGCTGGGCCTTGGCCTGGGACGAAAGGCGCGTCGTATAGGTGGCGAGAAAGGCGAAGGGCGCTTCTTCGTCCGGCCGGTTTTCGGCCAGGTTGAAGTGAACGCGGCCCACCAGGTTCCAGGCCGAGTGACGCGAGCGCAGAAAGTCCTCGACCGGCAGCCCGGCCTCGGCCAGCTCGGCATCGAAGGCGGCATCCATGCGCTGCCACAAACCGGCCAGTACCGGAACCGTCAGGTATTCCGCGCCGAGCATGGGCGCAACCCCGGCGGCAAACGCTTCTAGTTCCGCATCGGCCAGGCAGGCCAGCGCCGGTTTGGCCCGGCTTTCGCCAAGGCCGGGAAGCGCGCACAACAGGCAGACGTAGCGCGCCGCGAATTCACGCCAGAAAGCCAGCGCGGCGGGCAAATGGGTTTCGACCTCATCGGCCCCGAGGTGGAGCAGTCCGTGGCCATCGCCGCGAAGAAATGCCTGCTCGATCCGCGCACCGGCGGCGGCATCTACTGCAACCGCCTCCCCTGTGGCCTTCAGCGACAGCGCCCCATGCGGGGACAGAACCGGCGCGAGCGGCATCATTTGCGTTTCACATCCACCACGTCAGCGCCGCCAACAGGGGCAGCAGCGCCGCCGCGCTCCATGCCATGTAGCCGAAGAAGCCGGGCATGCGCACGCCCCGGTCTTCGGCAATGGCCTTGACCATCAGGTTGGGGGCGTTGCCGATGTAGGTCATGGCGCCCATGAACACCGCGCCGGCGCTGATGGCGGTCAGGGCGCCGGCCAGCGGCCCCATCAGTTGCGCCGGGTCGCCCCCGGCGGCGTTGAAGAACACCAGGTAGGTGGGCGCGTTGTCCAGAAAGGCCGACAGCAGCCCGGTGGCCCAAAAGACCATGGCCGGGTCGGGCGCGCCGTCGGCGCGGGTGACGGCGCGCGCCACGGCGCCGAACGGGCCGCCGGCCCCGGCTTGCAGCATGGCGATGACCGGAATGATGGTCAGAAAAATACCGGCGAACAGCTTGGCCACTTCCCGCATCGGCGCCCAACTGAACTGGTTGCGCTGGCGCACGGCGCGGGGCGTGACGGCCAGTGACAGGACGGTGACGGCGATGAGGCCGAGGTCGCGCGCCAGGTTGTGCAGCGCGAGTTCGACGCCCAAGATATTCAGGACCACGCCGGACTGCCACAGGCCGCTCATCAGCACCAGCGCCAACGCCGCCGCCAGCAGCAGAAAGTTGACGCCGCCATCGATCCCGAAGGCGGGCGCGCCCTTGGGCGCGGGGGCGGCTTGCCGCGCACCGTCGCCCTGGCCTTGCTTGCGCAGCAAATGGCTGTCGATGACGTAAAACAGCGCCAGCAGCGCGGCCACCAGCAGCAGCGTGTGCCAGAAGAGGTGGCCGGTGGTCCAGAAAAAATCCACGCCCCGCAAAAAACCCAGAAACAGCGGCGGGTCGCCCAGCGGCGTGAGCGCGCCGCCGATGTTGCCGACGATGAAGATGAAGAAGATGACCACGTGCGCGTTGTGGCGCCGGTGCTGGTTGGCGCCAATCAGCGGGCGGATCAGCAGCATCGACGCGCCGGTGGTGCCCATGAAGCTGGCCAGCGCGGCCCCGGCCAGCAAGATGACGCAGTTGAGCGCGGGCGAGCCGCGCAGGCGGCCACGGATATGGATGCCGCCGGAGATGGTGAACAGCGCCGTCAGCAGCAGGATGAACGGAACGTAGTCGGCCAGCAGCGCGTGCGCCAACGCCGCCGCCGCCGCGCCGGGGCCGAACGCCAGCGCGAACGGCAGCAGGAACGCCAGCGCCCAGCCCGCCGCTATCTTGCCGAAGTGGCGGTGCCAAAAGCGTGGCGCCGCCAGCGGCCAAAAGGCGATGGACAGCAGCAGGCCGGCGAAGGGCGCGGCCCATGGGGCGGAAAGCTGGCTGCCGTCCAGGCTCATGGCGCGGCGGGCGCGGGCAGGTCGAACACCTGGCGCAGATAGGCCAGATAGCCCTCGTCTTCCACCATGGTCTTGCCAGGCGTGTCGGAGATTTTGGCCACCGGCTGGCCGTTGCATTCGATCATCTTCAGCACGATCTGCAAGGCCTCGGGGCCGACGTCGTTGGTCAGATTGGTGCCGACGCCGAAGGCCACCTGTATGCGGCCATCGAAGCGCCGGAACAGCTCGATGCAGCGCGGGAAAGTCAGCCCGTCGCTGAAGACGATGGGCTTGGCGCGCGGATCGGTGTCGAGCAGGCTCTGGATGATGCCGGACATGGCTGCTTGGGCCCCTTACTCCATCCAGCGCGTGAACGCCTCGACCGGCTCGCGCGAGGTGCGCAGGGTATTGACCGCCGCCGCCGGGTCGGCGTAGCCCAGCGCCATGCCGCAAACCAGCATCTCCTCGGCCGATGCGCCGATCAGCGGCAGCACGATGCTGGCATACGGCAGCCAGGCGGCCTGCACGCAGGTATGCAGGCCGCGCGCGCGCGCGGCCACGCACAGGCTTTGCAGGAACATGCCGTAGTCCAGCAGGCTGCCCTCGCTCATCACGCGGTCGAGCGTGAACATCAACCCCACCGGCGCGCCGAACAGGTTGAAGTTCTGCTGGTGCTGGATGAACATGCGTTCCTTGTCGCCCTTGGTAATGCCCAGCAGGCCGTACAGCGCCCAGCCGTTTTCACGCCGCCGGCCCAGGTAGGGTTCGACCCAATGGCGCGGGTAGTAGTCGTAGTCGCCGCGAAACCGGGTTTCCTGCTCGGGGTGCTCGCGCAGCATTTCGTGCGCGGCGTTCACCTGACGCGCCAACTCGTCGCGCCGGGCGCCTTGCAGTACGTACACCTTCCAGGGCTGAGCGTTGTTGCCGCTGGGCGCATGGCTGGCCACGCGCAGGATGTGCTCGATCAGCGGGCGCGGCACGGGCGTGGGCAAAAAGGCGCGCACGCTCTGGCGGTTGGCGATCGCTGCATCCGCGCTGTCCGGATCGGGAATGGGGGCGTTGAGCCGGTCGTTGGGTTGATTCATGATGGTTGAGCCTTTGGCGTCAGCGCAAATTTTCAAGCACGGCCCTGAGCCGGGCCGGCAGCGGCGCGGGCCGCTGGGTGGCGCGGTCCACGTACACATGAACGAAATGGCCTCTGGCGGCGGTCTGCCGCGCTCCTTCGGCGAACAGGCCGACTTCGTAGCGCACGCTGGACGAACCGATGTGCGCCACGCGGATGCCGGCCTCGACGTTGCCCGGAAACGCCAGCGGCGCGAAGTACTGGCACTGCGTTTCGACGACCAGGCCAATGACCTGGCCGCCGGCGGGGTCGAGCGCGCCCTGCTCGATCAGGTGCGCGTTGACGGCGGTATCGAACCACGAGTAATAGACGACATTGTTGACGTGGCCGTACTGGTCGTTGTCCATCCAGCGGGTGGTGATGACGCGAAAGGCGCGGTAGGCGCCGCGCGGTTCGGGCTGCGCGCGGGCGGGCGGCATCGGGGCGGACGGGTTCATGGCCGCTGATTTTGCCAGCGCAGCCGGCGCGACGCGGCCCTTTCGCATCAGTCCTGGTGTCGTGTCACATCAATGGTGGCGCGCAATGAAACCGATGGATTCGCGTTCAGGGCAAGGCGCAAACCGCAGCGATACCGAGTGGTATCGCGAAGATTTGCAACGCCGCCCTGGGCGCGAAGACGCGGTTTCATGCGTCAGTATTGGTGTGACACGACACTAGGGACAGCAAAGTTAGAACGCGCCGTCTAAACGCATCCCGGCGGCTTGCAATTGCCCGCCCGATCCCTAAAATTCGTTTCGTGCTGCGCTGCAACATGAACAATCAGTTTCGCAGGCGGCATCGAAAAGCAAGACCGACATCCCATCCACCCATTGTTAGACATTGAATCAGGAGATTGAACATGCTGACCCCCGAGCAACTGGTTGCCTCCCAAAAAGCCAACCTCGAAACCCTGCACGGCCTGACCGCCAAGGCCTTTGAAGGCGTCGAAAAACTGGTCGATCTGAACTTGCAGGCCACCAAGGCCGCCCTGAGCGAAACCGCCCAGCAGACGCAGGCGCTGCTGTCGGTGAAAGACGCGCAAGAGCTGATTGCCCTGCAAGCCAGCCTGTTCCAGCCGCTGGCCGAAAAAGCCGCCGCTTACAGCCGCCACCTGTACGACATCGCCTCGGGCACCAGCGCCGAGTTCAGCAAGGCCTTTGAAAGCAAGGTCGCCGATGGTCAGGCCCAGTTCACCGCCCTGGTGGACAGCGCCGCCAGGAACGCACCGGCCGGCTCCGAGACCGCCGTCGCCATGATGAAGAGCGCCGTGGCCGCCGCCAACAACGCCTTCGAGTCGGTGCAAAAAGCCGTCAAGCAGGCCTCCGACGTGGCCGAGGCCAACTTCAACGCCGTGGCCACCAGCGCCACCAATGCGGCCAAGTCGGCTTCCACCGCCGCCAAAAAGCGTTGACCGGCGCCGGCGGCGCAGCCCCAAGCCGCGCCGCCGACAACCGCCACGCCGGCAGCGCCCGGCATGGCGGCCAGAGCAAAGGCTCTCGCCCCCATCGGGGCCTTTGCTCTGGCGCAGATGGAACGCGCCGAACGCTTGTCTCCTCGGATCCTTTCGACACCCCCACGGGTTCAGGGATCCCTTCAAGGGCCGGTCGCAAGATCGGCCTTTTTTTTGTGGCTTTGTGGCGCGCCGGCTCCACCATCAGCAGGATTACCCCAAGTCAAGTTTTGCGCCCGCGTGTTGCGTGGATAATCGAATTGTCACAAGTTGTGACAAATTTCACGGTTGTCACAAAATTCACAATTGTTGCCAATTGAAATATCTTGAAGAATCAGCGAGGCTGGCACAGCCGCCGTCTGTCAACGAACGCCATCCGGAACCAAAAATGAGAAGACTCTGGTCGAACTTGCTGGTCGCATCGATCCTGGCCATGGCTGGCGGTCAGGCGTGGGCGCAAATCACCACCATCAACATGGCGATCAACAAGGCCGGGTACCAGCGCGCGTTGTCGCAACGCGTCGCCAAGCTCTACATACAAATCGGCGTGCAGATCAATGCCGAGCGCGGCAAGAAACTGCTGGACGAGTCGGTGGCCCAGTTGGACCGCGAACTGGTCGAGTTGAAGAACTTCGCGCCGACGCCGGAGATCAAGAACCACTACCTCAAGCAAGAGGCGCTGCTGTCGGCCTACAAGGACGTGGTGCTGGGCAACGTGCCATCGCCGGACAATGGCCGCAAGGTGCTGGCCATTTCCGAAGACTACCTGGCGCTAGCCAATCAGGGCACGGGGATGCTGGAAAAGCAGGCCGGCACCACCGCCGGGCACCTGGTCAACATCTCGGGCCGCCAGCGCGCGTTGTCGCAGCGCATGGCCAAGTTCTACAACGCCGAGGCCTGGGGCGTGTCCAACGTCAACGGCGCTGCCATTCTGGCGGCCACGCGCAAGGAATTTGCCGCGGCCCTGAACGAACTCGGCAGTTCACCGGCCAACACATCGCAGATCAACGAAAGCCTGGAACTCGTCCGGCAGCAGTGGGTATTCTTCGACAGTGCCCTGAACCGCAAGCCCAGCATCACCGACAAAGAGCAACTGAGCGCCATCGCCACCACCAGCGAGCGCATTCTGGAAGAGCTCAACAGAGCCGTCGGCCTCTACGAAAAGCTGCCGTCGAAATAACCGCTCTGCCCGCTGGTCAGGCCATGTCCCGAAAAAAACTCGTCGCGCTGATCCTGCTTGCCGCCGCCCTGCCCGCCGCCCATGCGGCTCCCGGTCAGGACGGCACGGGCGAACTGCTGACCGAAAAGGGACTGATTCCGAAAATCAGCCAATCCATCAGCCACGCCACCGACCGCGCCGCCGAACTGGTCATCACCGCCATCGGCTCGCTGGGCGTGCCCTACCGCTGGGGCGGCACGTCGGCTGAAACCGGCTTCGATTGCAGCGGTTTCGTGCGCGCCATGTTCCAGCAAACAACGGGGCAGGTTCTGCCGCGCCGCGCCGCCGACCAGGCCATGGCCGGCGCCAAAATCGACAAGCGCGAGATCGAGCCGGGCGATCTGGTGTTCTTCAACACCCGGCGCCGCGGCTACAGCCACGTCGGCATCTACATCGGCGAGGGCAGGTTCATTCATTCGCCGCGCACCGGCTTGCACGTCGTCATCGAGAACATGAATATCCGCTACTGGCAGTCGCGCTTCAACGGCGCGCGCCGCGTGCTGACCGGCGAGCCAGCCGCGGCGGACATCGCGGCAGACACCGCCGCCAGCCCCGATTCACCCGCGCTCGCCACCGCAAGCCCGGACGGCGACCCGGCCACGCTTGCCGCCCACGACGACAGCGCCGCCACGCCAACGCAGCCGGCGGCAGAAACGCCCGAGAGCCAGAACCCGCCTCTGGTCTGTCCATCTCCAGGTTTCGGCAGCGTCTTGCCCTGTTCCATACAAGCTGCCGTTTTCAGCCAAGCTGCGGCCAGTGCCGGCGCAGCAAGCTCCAAGCCAGCAGACCCACAGCCATGAAGGCCGCCGAGGCCAGGGCCAAGCCCGATGGCCGAATGCATCACCAGCGGCGCCCCCACGCCCGCCACCACGCCGTTGGAGGCCGATCCCACCACCGCTTGCAGCGACGAGGCCATGCCGCGCGCGCGGGGTGCAAGTCCAGCGCCAGCAACGTCACCACCAGCGCCATCATCGCCCAGCCGTAGGCGCAAATGGCAATCGGCCACAGCGACCACCAGACGTTGGGCGCCAGCACCGCGTTGGCGGCAACGTTGAGCGCCGACACCGCCAGCATGATGCGCACACCTGCAACGCGCGGAAAAAGATCAACTGGCCGATGGTCTACGACAACGCGCAGCCCGCCGATGCCAGCGTAAACGCCGCCAACTCGCACAGCACCACGGGCCGGCGGCCAAAGCTGGCCGGCAGCGCGCCATGAAACAAATTCATGAAGGCAAAGCCGAACAGATAGGCCGAAAAAGTCTGCTGCAATTGCAGCGGCGTCGCGCCCGCCGCCGCGCCGATGGCCGAAAACGCCGGCACGCAAGTGTCGATCGAAAACAGCCCCAGCGTGCCCAGCAGCGCCAAGGCCCTGCGTGGCGCTCGCCACGGATACGCGGGCCGGAGTCCATGCGCAATGCTACAACAAACATAGCGGCCCGCCAGCGCCGGGGATGACGCCCACACGACAGGCGGCCCGCCGCGCGCACGTTATCATGGCATTGGCCAACCAAAGAGGAGAACGACATGGGCCGTCTGCAAGGCAAATCCGTCATCATCACCGGCGCGGCAAGCGGCATCGGGCGCGCGGCTGCGTTGCTGTTCGCCAGAGAAGGCGCCAGTCTGATCGCCGTTGACCGCGCCGATGGCGTCAAGGCCACCGTGGAAGAAATCCGGCAGGCCGGCGGCGCCGCCGAAGCCGTGCTCGCCGATACCGGCAGCGAGCCGGACGTGGCCGCCTTCATCGACAAAGCCGTGCAAACGCAGGGCCGGCTCGACGCGATCTGGGCCAACGCCGGCATCAGCGGCGGACTGCTGCCGATGGCCGAACAAAGCGTGGAACACTGGCAGGAGGTGCTGCGCGTCAACCTGATCGGCACCTTTCTGGTAGTCAAGCACGCCAGCCGGCACATGATCCGGCAGCAATCGGGTTCGATCATCTGCACCGCGTCGGTCGCCGGGCTGAAGGCCGGCGCCAGCGGCCACCCCTACGCCGCCAGCAAGGCCGGCGTCATCAGCCTGGTGCAAACGGCGGCCTATTCGCTGTCAGGCACCGGCGTGCGCATCAACGCCATCTGCCCCGGCCTGATCGAAACCGGCATGACCAAAGCAGTTTTCGACCAAGCCAAAGAACGCGGCACCGCCGGCAAGATCGGCCAGCTCAACCCCCTCAAGCGCGCCGGCCAGCCGCACGAGTTGGCCGCCATGGGCCTTTTCCTGGCCAGCGACGAAGCCTCCTACGTCAACGGCCAGGCCTTCCCGGTGGACGGCGGCTTGACGGCATCCATGCCCTACGCGGGCAGGCCGTTTTAGGGCCTGCTTACGATCTCAGCGGGCCCGCGTTGGGCCACAATCGGAATGAGTTGGCGGCTGACCTTGCCCTCGATTTCCGCATCCCATAGCCAAGGCCATTATGCTGCTCGCCTTTGCTGGGCGGCGTGCCATGCCCGTTCGTACTGCATCGGACTGACGTAGCCCAGCCTCGAGTGCAGCCGGCGGTAGTTGTAAAAGCTCAACCAGTCGATCACCTCATCCATCGCCTGGCGGCGTGTCTCAAAGCGCCTGCCGTGCAGCCGCGCTACCTTCAACGATCCCCACAGACTCTCGGTAACGGCGTTGTCCCAGCCGTTGCCCTTGCGGCTCATTGAACTGCGCATGCCCTGCTGCTTGAGCAGCGCCTGAAACTCGTGGCTGCAATACTGGCTGCCACGGTGTCGCTGTGAAAGATCAGCCCAGGCCCGGGACGGCGGCCAAACCACGCCATGCGCAGCGCATCG
>JGI24705J35276_12238477_pt1 | contig 23492 bp, 16 predicted proteins | sample TergutNt197P4_FD_35276 | JGI IMG/M metagenome (IMG submission 35276) | reverse complement strand
CTTTCCCCCACGCATCAAACCCGCCAGCCGCGGATGCCACTGCTTGGCAACGCTCCGCCCACGCATTCTCGATTTCGCCCGCCTCGGCCAGGTGCGCGCCCGGACCACCGGATACCATTTCGAGATCAGGCCCAGACCAGCGTAGAGTATGTTCCAAACCCTCGCCGGCATCTGCGTATCGAGCCTCCACAAGCACTTGCGCGAGCGTTTCCTCCGTACCTACCGAGAGGCGCGGCCAATCAATCACCGAACCATCGCCGTAGAATTCGTGGAACATTGCCCCATACACATGTTCGTCAGGGTACTCAGCACGCACACGGCGAACCGCTGTGACAATCTGTGCGACCGCAGCCGTTTCCACGCCCTGCCAATCGAATTTTTCCGTATCACGCGCAACGTCACTCATCGCAATCCTTCCCAGCCGCATTGGCACACGTCTCTTCGACTGCCTTGCAGCCAGCCAATCGTTATTTCCCGTCTTGTCCGCCCGCACAAGCCCCTCGACCATCGCGCTCATCGGCTCAAGTCAATCCTTTGGAGCCGTTTAACTCCTACAGTCCTGCTTTCCTCATCGGCAGTTCGTCCGCCCGCGCAGGCGCGGCAGCAATGATCACAAGCAATAAGGCACTTCCACAGAGGGCAACAGGCATACGCAACATCGACGGACTCTCCAACAATGAACTGTGTTGCGCTCTATACTGAATTTGCCCTGGAAATCACACTCCCTTGAATGCGGGATGCGGCCGCCATGGCCGAAGTCTCATCTGAAGCCACTCTCAGCGTCGATGTGCAGGGCGAGTCCGGCCTGCAGCGGCTGGCGAACGCGCTGCAGAAGATCAAGCGTGACAGCGGCACGGCGGGCACGCGGCCGCAGGCTGTCAGTCCCACGCAGTCGGCGCGGCAGTCGCAAAGTCTGGCTGTGAGTATCGCCGAACGGGTCGGCAGCGCGATCGGCGCGACGTTGCGGGCGCCGTTCGATGCCTTGAAGGCCTCCGGGCAGGTGCTCGGCCGCTCCATGCTGTCGCTGTCCGGTACCTTCGGCAGGCTGGCGGGCGGCACCAGCGTGGTGTCGACCGGCATCGTCTCGGTCGGCGCGGCCATCATCGGCCTTGTGGCGCCGCTGATCAATCTGGTCGGCGGCTTCCATGTCTTACGCACCGCGTTCGAGTGGGCGCAGACCGCAGCCGAGCAGCAGATCAAGGTCGCGGGCCGTGCGCGCAGATTCATGCCGCAGGCGATCGGCGCGGGCGTCGAGGCCGCCGAGGAAGAGATGCGCGGCCGCATGGTCACGGCCACCGCGCTGTTCGGCAACGCCGCCGACTCGATGCAGGAACAATTGACGCGGCGGATGTCCGACTACCGCCTGGGCAAAGGCCTGCGCGGCGAAAAGGACATCTTCGCACGCTGGGGCATCACGCCGGAAGGCATCGAACGCTACGAGAAGCTGACCGGCAGCCGCGTCGATCTCACCACATGGCTGCGGCTGTTCGTCTTGAAGCGCGAGGACCTCGAACGCCGGTTGGGCGAAGCCAAGACGCCCGCCGAACGCAATCTCATCATCCGCAAGCTGAAGGCGCTGTCGGACGACACCACAAAAATATTCGGCCAGAATTTTTCCGACATGATGAGCGCGATGACCGATCGCGATCTCGCCAAGCTGCAGGGCAACCTGAAGGCGGCGCTGCCGCTCGGCCATGTCGAGAACTACACGCGCAAGGCGGTGGACTTCTTCATCGCCCTGGAAAGTCTCAAAGCCACGTTCTCGGCGATCACGCTGGGCGTCGGCGGCGACGTGCAGCCCGCAATCACCTCGTTTCTCAATGAGTTGAACCGGAAACTTCTCGATGTGAAGGAAGGCGGCCAGGGCCTCGGCCGCTCGTTCCGCGAACTGGCCTCGGCGATGGCCGAGAAGACGTGGCAGACGCTGCGCGACATCATGGCCGACCTGACGCCGAAGAAGGTCAACGACTGGATCGCCATCGTCAAAAGCTGGCAGCCGAAGGAGACCGCCGAGACGGTGAAGAACCTGATCGGTGGCGTCGTCGCGTTCGGCCGCGCCATCGGCCGCATCGTCACGCTGCTGGAGGGCCTGTTCGGCCGCGGTGAAACCGAGGCAGCACCTGGGGCAGCACCTGCTGCAGGTGCTCCCGCAGCCGCAAGCGGTGCGCCAGCCCAGCCGCCGCCCGTGGCAGCACCCGGCCCGCCCGCGCCGGTGCCGTCAGGTGCGGCATCAGGTGCCGTTTCCGGCGCACCCGCCTCCGGCGCCGCGCCCGCCGCTGGTGCCGGGCCTGCAGCAGCACCCATACCGTCCGTTCCGAGTGCGGTTCCACCCACCGCGCCTTCCGTGCCCAGCCAACAAAGCAACCTGGAAGCCGTCAAGGCTGCCGCCGCCGGCCGGGCCGCCGTGTCCGCCTCCGTCCAGCGCGGGCCTGGGGGCGACACCCTGGTGCTGCGATCGACAGCCCAGGCGGCCACAGGGGCCGCACCAGGGGCCTCCGGCCTTGGGGCTACTGGCGGTGCTCAAGCACCGTTCGGCGCACAGGCAAGCCCTGGAAGGGCCACTGGCTTGCCAGTTCCTTATGGTCTGCCGCCGGGCCTCGGGATGCCTGGTGAACCAGGCGCACCAGGCTATCAGCCAGGCGGCTTGTTCGCGCCCGCGCCAGAACTGGCCGGCTTCGGCTTCTCGGCCTTGACCAGCCAGGACGGTGCGGCCTTTGGCGCGGCGGCAGCCCAATCCTTAAAGGACGGCCTGGACGGCGCCTCTGTCGGCGGGCCTGCGCCGACCTCCTACGGCGTGGCGCCCAGGGCGGCGCCGAAACCGACCGGCGGCGACACCGCTTCGGAATCCTGACATGGCCGAGACCATCCGCCTCAGCGTGCAGGTCAAGACCGAGGAGGAAGCCCGCCGCCTCGAACAGGCGATTGCCCAGCTGCGCAGCGCAGGCGGTGGTGCGGCCGGCCCGCGTCCCGGCGTCACGCCCAGGGCGGTGTCTCCGGCGGAAAAAGTCGCGGAGAACCTGGGCCGGGCTGTCGGCGCCACCATCCGCGCGCCGTTCGACGTCGCCAAAGGCACGGCAAGGATCGCCGAGACATCGCTGCTGACATTTCTCGGCCCGTTGGGACGTCTCGGTGCTGCCGCTGCAACCACGGCGCCGACCGCCGTCGCTTTCGGCCTCGTTGTTGTCGCCTTTGCCGCACCCTTGGCCGCCTTCACCCTCACGCTGAAGCTGATGCGGCTGTCGTTCGGCTGGGCCGAGGAAGCGGCCGATGCCGAACTCAAAATCCTGGCCCGCACCAAGCGCACATTCCCGCAGCTGATCGGCGATGCGTTCTCGCATGCCGAAGACACTATCCTGGTGAAGCTCGGCTTGGCCTCCGCATTGTTCGGGCAGTCCGCCGACGCCCTTGCGACAAGCATCACCAAACGCATCGGCGAAGCACAGATGCAGCGCGGCTTGCGCGGCGAAAAGGACATCTTCGCCCGCTGGGGCATCACGCCCGACACCGTGCAGGTCTACGAACAGATCAAGGGCGAACGCATCGGGCTGACCGACTGGCTGGAACTGTTCATCAAGAAGCGCGAGGAGTTCGACGTTGCGCAGGCATCAAGCAAGGGCACGCCTGCCGAAGCCGCCGCCGTGCGCGGCCGCAACCAGCTGATCAGCGACGGCATCAAGATTTTCGGCCAGCGTTTCGCCGACATCCTCGGCGCATTTACCAGCGAGGATGTGCAGCGGCTGAAGGAGAACATCGCCAAGACCGTGCCGTTGGTGGCCGTGGAAGATGCCGACCAGAAGGCGCGCGACTTCGCTGTCGCGTTGAAAAGCCTCAAGGAGACCTTCAGCCAGATCAAGCACGGCGTGGCGGGCGATCTGATGCCGGCCTACTCGCAGATGATGGACGAGGTGCGCGGCTATCTGCTGTCGACCGGCGACGACGGTCAGACCATGGGCATGCAGTTCCGCAAACTCGCTTCAAGCATCGCGCTGCACGGCTGGAAGACGCTGAGTATCCTGCTGGAGGAAGTCGATCCGGAAGGCGTGAAAAAGTTCATCGACAAGATCAAGGACTGGCATCCGGAAGAGACCATCACCAATCTGCACAAGGCCGCGCAAGCCGTCGCAGGCTTCGCCGACTGGGTCGAAGCTACGCAAGGCCGCTTCCGCAAGATGCGCAAGGGCGCGACGATCGCGCGGGCCGAACGCGCGGCGATGCAGGCGCAGGGCGGTGCGTGGAATCAGTTCAAGAGTTGGTTGCCGCCGTTCATTCCCGGCGCGCCTGGCTACGAACGTATCCAGCGCGAGCAGGCCAAGCAGGAAGAGGAATATCGGCGCAGCAAGGCAGGCCTGCCGCCGTCGCCCGCACCGACACCACCGCCGCCACCGGCCGCACCGCCCGCTGCTGGCGTTCCTTCCGGCGTTGCTGCACCGTCCAATGCTGCCGCAGGTCCCTTGCAGATCGCGCCCGGCTATCGTCCGATCTTGTCGCGCGAAGACCCGCGCGTGATGGATGCGCTGGCCAAAGCCCAGGCCTTCCTGCCGCCGGGCTACACCGCGCGGGCAACGTCGGGCTTTCGCGGCGGCAGCCGGACCAGCCAGCACATCACCGGGACTGCGATCGACATCCAGATTTACGACGACAAGGGCCGGCCGATCCGCAATCAAGGCCCTGATGTCACCGGGCTCTACACGCGCTATGCCCGCGCGGCCTACGGCTTCATTATCGACCGGCATCCGGAACTGAAGGGCCGCTTCGCCTGGGGCGGCGCCTTCGGCACGTCGTCGGCGCGGCCGTGGAATCCGGACCTGATGCACTTCGATATCGGCGGCCAGCGCGGCCGCATCCTGCAGTACCGCCTCGACCGTCTCGGGCCGTTGCGTGCAGGCAATGCGGTCACGGCCGCAGTCGTGCCGCAGCCCGCCACCGTGTCCGCAGGCCGTGCAGTCATCCCGCCCGAACTGCAGACGCCAGAAAACATGGCGGCGCTGAAGGAGGTCGGCGAGAAGTTCGGCATCTCGCCCATGGCCATTGCGGGCGTCATCAACACGGAATCGAAATGGCGAACGGGCGCATCCACCGGCAGCTATCGCGGCCTGACGCAGATCGGTCCGGAGAACCCGGAATGGGCGACGATTGGTTCGATGTCCGTTGCAGATCAGATCAGGACCTACGGCCGCTGGCTGGATCGCTATCGCTTCCGCGAGAAGACGTCCGCTGCAGGCATCAACTTCGCTGCGATGTCGCCCGCGCAGCAGGCCGCCTATCTGCAGGGCTTCCAGTTCGCGCCCAACGCGATGAGTTGGCAATACGCCGCCGGGCGCGGCGAGTTCGGCGTTCGCACCACGGCCTCGCGCCAGGCGCGCGTGCTGGGCTCGACGACGCTGACCGAGATGACGCGGTACTACCAGGGCCTGCTGGCCGAGGACACCGCACGACTCACGGCAAAGCCGCCCGCGAAGGTCATACAAGAAGGCACCGCTGCCGGTGAAGCCGCTGCGCGCGCGTTCAAGGAAGGCATCGAGGACGTCAAGATTCCGCTGAAGTCGCTGTCCGAGGACGAGAAGGAACGCGAGAAACGGCGCGCCGACCGCGAGGTGCTTTCGATATGAAGGCAGCCCGCCATGGCCGATTGCATCGTCCCGGTCTATCTGCCCGCGTCGTGGAAGGGCGTGCCGTTCTTCTGCGACTCGACGAGTGATGAGTTCGGCCGTCGCGGTGATCTCTATGAGTACCCGCTGTCCGACCAGCCCGGCTACAAGGACCTCGGTCGCAAGGCCCGCCGCTTCAAGGTCGAGGGCTACCTGATCGGCACCGATCAGGTCGGTCAGACCGTCGCCATGAAGGCGGCAGCCGAAAGCCCCGAACCCGGCATGCTGATGCATCCGATTCACGGCGGCCAGCAGGTTGCCTGCGTCTCACTGACGGCTGCGGCGGATTATCGCAAGGACAAGAAGCGCACGAAACTTTCGTTCGAGTTCGTGGAAGCCAACCAGCCCGCCGCACCCTTGTCGATCGGTGCCGCGATCTCGACGCTGTTCAACCTGGGCTCATCCGTTGTCGCCCTTGCAGGTCTGAACGTCAGCTGGCTTCCCGGCATCGCAGACATTTCGTTTGCAATGTCCATCTCATCTGCCCTGGCACAGCTGATCGTCCCCGCAACCGACGAGGACTCCTTCGACGCCATCGACCTGCTGCGGCGCGGATCGTTCCCGGATTTTCCTGCAGCCGCCGATCCCATCAACTTCGGGTCGGCCACCGTCGCGCGCATCCACGGCAACGATGCGCTGGTTCGCCTGCGTGACTTCAACGTGGCCATCGTGCAGCAGACCGCGCTGGTCGACTACACGCCCGCTGTGTCGGCGCTGGCCCAGACCGCGCGGCTGATCGCCATCCGCGACTTCGCAGCTGCCGCCGCCCGCAACCGCTACGAAACCGTCAAGGGCGCACTCGACGATCTCGACTTCGTCATGGCGGTCTACGACGAGGAGGAGTCGATCGCCTTGCAGGCCTGCGACGATGCGCTGGTGTCGGCGATCCGGTCGGCCCGCGCTGCAGCCGTGTCATCCATCCTGTCGCGCAATATCCGGCTTCCCGGCATCGGGTCCTTCCCGGTCGATGGCGTCTGGCCCTCGGTGCTGGTCGCCCACAAGCTTTATGCCGACGCCACCCGCTATCAGCAGATCGAACGCTACAACCCGGCGATGTCGCCCTTGTGGATGGGACGCGACGTCGTCGGGCCGGCCGCGTGAGGCCGCGCCATGGGCAACGAAGCCGCAGGCAGCGCAGTCGTGCTGGTCGGCGGCAATCGCTATGAACGCTTCTCGTCCCTGACGCTGAAGCGGTCGATCGAGGAAGGGACATGTTCCGGCTCGATCGTCTTGTCCTGGCCTGGCGCTGACCAGTTCAATGCGGCGGGCCTTGTCATGTCCGACTTTGTTGACGGCGCAAGCTGCCAGATCGTTCTCGACGGGCAGCTTGCTGCCACAGCGACACTCGACACCCGCACCTCGAAGGGATCGCCGAAGTCTTACGAGTTGACGCTGCAGTTTCGCGGCCAGATGTCGCACCACGTCGATAGCAGTCCCAACCACGACACCGGCCAGGAGAACAAGAAGACGCCAGCCCAGATCATGAAAACGCTGATGAAGGGCGGCCCTGGGCAGCTGATCGACAAATCGAACTTCAGCCAGATCACCGAACGCTTCATCGTCGCCGAGGGCGAAAGCACCGAACGCGCCTGCCGCCGTGTCGCCCGCGAGTTCGGCTTGACGTTCTGGGAGAACCCGGAAGGCAACTGGGTGCTGCAGGGCCAGGACACCTCCAGCGCCGTGCAGGGCGAACTGCGCCTGGGCAAGAACTTCACCAACTGGTCCACGAAACGCGATATCGGCCCGCGCTTCGGCACCTGCGCGGTGGCGGGCAGCGGCATTCCGACCGACCAGAAATACGGCAAGGTCAACGAGTGCCTGTTCAACGAAAGCTTTCGCCAGATCACAAGCATGAAGCAGCTGCGCGCCTTGATCGACGGCGATCAGACCAACAAGTCGCTGGGCGTGCGCGGCACCTACGAGAGCAGTCGCCGTGCTGCCCAGGGCCTCAACGTCACGCTGCGCTTGTCGACGTGGTCGGACTCGGGCGGCAATCTGTGGGGCGTCTCGGAAAAGTATCACGTCGTCATCCCGGTCGACGACATCGACGATGATCTGCTGGTGTCGGAAGTCGAGTTCGAGTTGACGGCAGATTCCCGCACCGCAACCCTGATCATGGTGTCCAGCAACATCTTCGGCGGCGCGGGCGCCGAAGGCGTGCTGGCCGACAAGGAAACCGAAGCGCCGATCGTGCCGAAAGTCACGCCGTACACGCCGCCGCCACCGCCCGAGACGCCACCGGCACCAGGAGGATGAGATGGGCATCGATCTCTGGAACCATTCAAAGTTCCTGCACCACAAGGTCCGCAACATAACGCGGCGCGGCTATTTGTTGAAGACCTACAACGACGGCAAGATACTGAAGGCGCGCGTCAAGACCGGCGAAAAGATCGAGAACGACCAGCTCGATGTCATCCACCCGGTCGGCTATGTCGCCCACGTCGCGCCCAGCGAGAAGACAGAAATACTCACGATGGACGTCGGCGCCGACACCTCGCGGCGCGTCGTTCTCGCCGTGCTGGGCGACCGTGAGTATCATCCGAAGCCCGACGAAGGCGAGATGTACATCTATGCGCCCGGCGATAACGGTGTGCATATGCGCATCAAGAAGGCTGGCAGCAGCAGCGCGCAAAGCCGAGACTCCAGCGGCAACCGGGACTCGGGCCGCGCGGCCGGCATCCATCTTGAGGGCAAGGATCAGGCCATCACGGCGAAGTCGACGGCAACGTTCTCGGTCGAAGCCAGCCAGGGCATCACGTTGAAGGCCAGCAATCATACGTTCGATGGTGATGTGCTGATAAAGGGCAATCTCAATGTTGAACACGACCTGCGCATCGGCGGCGAAGGCTACAAACCGGGCGATGGACCATGGGCGGCGGGCGGTGTGGCCGCCGCCTCAACCACGACCGCCCGCACGACATCACGCGCGCTCCCCCTCGCAGACGTGATGAAATATGAGGACGGCAAGGTGACGATCGATGCCGACCTGATTGTCAATGGTGACTTGTGCGTGAAGGGTACAGTCACCGCCAAGGACTTCGTGAGGGTGTGAACGATGACGGATCGATTTGCTCACGGACGACCCAATGAATCGGGATTGCAGATGTCGGGCTCATGACTGTGAACGGCATTCGAGGCGTCATCCTCCATGTTCGATCGTACCAGTCGAGAATAATCATCTCGCCGTCGCTGATTTTCGCGATCTTGAGAAATTGGACATCATCGGTGCTTGGCATGCAAAGTCTGATTTCTTGTGCGATGCCGTCGCCATCGAGGTCTTCAAGAGTGAGATGAAGCCCGACGCAGATATCGATTTGGTCAGTGATGGTCGTCCAAGTCATACGCAAACCGTCGCAAGGAGGCAGGGGCCGAGGAGATAGCGAAATGGCGATCTGCGCGTCAAAGAAACTGTGATGGCGAAGGATTTTATGAGGGCGTGACATACTCAAATAGCCGCACGAATGGGACGGAAAGATGACGCAGGTGTCGATCAATCCCTGCCTGTCGCCGCCCGAACGGTGCCGCTCGCCCGTGGTGCCATTGTTCAATCCGCCGCTGTCGTTCCGCGAAGTGCCGTTGTGCGAGGGACCGTATGCCGAGTGTCCGCGCCCGGCCTATCCGCGCATGCACATCACGGCGGCCGGAACGATCGATCGCGCCGAGTGGATCAAGGGCTGGATCATGGCGCAGCTGACGACGCGCGGCGCGGTAAGTTGCGAAGAACACCCGTTGAAGAAACGCGCGGGCGGCTGGTGGGCCGATGCGTTCCGCAGCCCGGTCGGCTTCGCCACGGGATCGAAACTGTGGACGCTGCAATGGGCGTTCGTCACCAACGAGGCCCTGCTGCTCGCCAAGCAATACGCCAACGCCGCGTTGAACCCGCTGCTGGCCTGGGGCATCGCGTCGAAGATCGTGGTCGAGGTGTCCTACGTGTCGTGCAAGGTGATGCGCATGGCGATCACGGTCACAGGACCTGGAGTCAGCACCTCGGCCACCGTACAGGGCCAAGCCATGCCAGACGCTTCGTGGCTTTGGCAGGAATACAGGGTCTAGTGCCAAGCATGGCCCATAGACCAGAGGTATAATGAAAAATATATACCGAATCCGACGATGATTAAGACTGCAATAATCCCTATTAACGCAATCACGCTTCGCGTTGTCACTGTATTGCTCCATTGTTAGGGCGGGCCTGCCTCAAAGGCTGACTCAGCGAACCCGCCTCCTTCACTGCCGTAGCATAGCGCATCCAACATTTCGAGTGTGCCATGCCCATCATCTCTCCCATCGATTGCGTGCTGCCGCGCCCGGACATCGGACAGCTGCACGATGAGGTGGCGGCGGAACTGTCGCGGCGGCTGCTGGGCGGCGCGCCGGTCTTGCCCGGTTCGGCCGAGGACGTGCTGTCGTTCGTGATGGGCGGCGCGGTCAATCTGATGTTCGGCGCGGTGTCGCAGACGCTGGTGCAGAACGATACCGCCACGATGTGCTGCGACTCGTTGATACGCTACGGCGCGCGGCGCGGCATCGACCTCTTGGGCGCCACGCGGGCTAAGGGCTATGTCGCGATCACCGGCACACCAGGATCGCAGGTCCCAGGCACGATCCGCTTCGTCGGCGCGTCAAGCCGCGAGTACAAGCTCGACCCTGCGACGACGACGAATCCGGTCGAACTGGACGCTTCGGGCCGCGCGGCGATCCGCACCGTCGCGGCAGGCCCAGGCAGCGTCTTCAACCTGGATGCGGGCGCAACCCTGACCGTATCCACAACCATCCTCGGCATCGATATGGACGCGACCGTGGTCGGTTCCGGCCTGACCGGCGGTTCGGACAACGAGACCTGCGAAGGCCTGCGCAGCCGGATATTGGCGGCTGAAGCCAGCGAAGCCGTGGTGGTCAACGAAGCATGGCTGCTGCAACAAACCTTAAAATATCCCGGCGTGACGCGGGCCGGCACCGACGAGTGCGCGGGCTGCTGCGATCCGACCTTCACGACGATCTACGTGTTCTACGAAGGCGTCTACGGCAAGGACTACATGACCGACCCGTTCGGCGTGCCGCCGTGCAGCGTGCTGGACGAGATGACCGAGTGGATGTTCGGACTTGAATCCGGACGCGGCCAGGGCCTTTCGCCGACCGGACAGCGCGGCGTCTATGCTGCGGCGCTGCCGACGACAATGAACGTCTCGGCGCAATGCCTGTCGGGCTGTCCGGACGGCGCCGAGGATCGCATCAGGGCGGCGTTGTGGCCCTATATCCGTTCGACGTTCTGCGTCGGTTCGACGATCTGCAAGGACCAGCTGCGCGGCCAGATCATGCGCGCTCTCGGATCGCAGCCGTGTCTGGCGCATATCGAGTTCGACTTCGGCGACACGCTCGGCCGGGAGGACGACGCGAACGCCTACCTCGCTTGCGGCTACTTCCTGGTGCTGGGCACGATTGATCTAAAGGCAGGCCTGCAATGACGACACTCACCGGGCCGGACATTCCCGCGATCCAGTGCTACACGCCGGACGGCTGCTGCGGGCCGTCGCCGTGCGGCATCGACCTCGAGGACTTCATCTGCCAGATCAGGTCGCTGCTGCCGGAGGGCGAACTCTACGACATCACCGGACTCACCGTGCCGCCAGAGGTCGAACCCGGCGGCGTCGGTGCGGCCGCAGTCGGCTGCAGCAAGGTCGGCTGCGAGCAGTTGGTGTTCGGCTCCTGCTGCGAACGGACCGTCATCCCGTGCGATCCGTTGAAAGTCGCGCCGCAGGTCGCCGTGGTCGATGCGTTCGCCGCCGTTGGCTATCGCGCGATGCAGTCCTTGTGCGAGGTCATCAAGGAGTTCGATCCGTGTTCGGCTTCCTTGACGCTGCGGCGCTGGGGCCGCCGCTTCGGCCTGGTCACGGACGATTTGTGCGCGCCGCAATGGTCCGACGACGTGCTGCGGGCGCTGTTGTGCGAGTTGCTGCGGACGCGGCAAAGCGTCATCAACTGGGACTATCTCACCGCGCTGGCGGCCCGGTTCGGCGCGCACATCACGATCTCCGCGGCGGGCGACATGAACTGCGGCCCTGGCGGCTGGTGGACGCTGGCGCGCGATCCGGTTGCGGCCGAGATCACGACATGTCCCGAAGGTGTCGAACCGAACGCCTGGGCCGGGCCGTGGATGCGCATGGCGCCGACCTGCGAGGGCATCCCGGATTCGTTGAACCTCGTGTTGTCGCCGATCGATATCGTGCCGCCGCCGAACTGCAATTTGCCGGCCGTCACGAAGCCGCACGATCCCGATCTCTACGCCGCGCTGAAATGGCTGCTGCCGAAGATTCTGCCGCGCAACGTACTGTGGTGTATCTACGAACGTGGCGTGCCCGACGCCTGCGTCGTCTGACTCACGCATCCTCAGGAAGGTCCTTCCATCTCAGGAAGATGCTTCCATCTCATGATCCCAGCATACAAATAGAGAAGCAGCAACGAACCACACCAAAACAATAAGTATTGGATGATTTTGTCTTTCAAGCTCGCGGCCTCCAGCACTATTACGTTTGGGTACGCAATAGCTCGGGTTGTCGGCGACACGCGCAACTGATTGAAATGCGGACTGGAACAATAACGTTTATTAAGTTCCAACTCAATTGCTAATATTCTACTACCATAATCGACTTTGGTGCTGCGAAATTTACCATAATCGACTTTGGTGCTGCGAAATTCAGGCGAAGGCACATCCCAATTGTGGGAATAGTCCCGGATTCTTCGGTCAAGTCGCGCGTATGGGGATGGATCGTCTCCATAGCGCCACGTTGCCTGGACTTCCCAACGATCGTTCCCTTCTTGCCTTGCTTGCCTTCCTTGCCGGACCACTCTACATGTGAGCAAACTAGCTTCAACGATTGGCCATTGCTTCATTCGGTTCAGGCGGACGGTATGCACAATATCGAAGATGCTGAAAAGGATCGAAAATATTACTGCGCCAGTTATGACTATTTGCCAGCGCGCGGGTGCCACCGATACTCCGTCTATTATTGTCCCAAAAAAATGTCGTAACATCACCGTTTCTTTTCTGCCAATCCCATCATATCGGATGCCGAGTCTGACTCTCGCCTCGACGTTGGCCGAGCGTGCTAACGTCTGATCCTCCAAGAATAGGGTGGGAATTATGGCGGCGATCTTTCCGCCATTCGACCAGGGCGGCAAGCCGCCCGGCGTCAACATCGTCAACGGGTTTTCGCCGATGCACCCGGTGACCGGCGAAGGCCCGTTCTATGTCGCGCCCGATTGCTCGACGGTGCTGACCGATGGCCAGCTGAACGCCATCACGTCGGAGATTCTGGCGGCGGTCGACGAGTTGGGCTTCGCTTACAACTCGACCCGCATCGACAATCTCGGCCAGTCCTTAAGTGCGCGTTTTCAGCAGGCTGAATCCGGCATCGACGGCAAGGTCGATCGTTCCGGCGACGTGATGAGCGGGCCGCTGATGCTGGCGGGCGATCCGACCAACGCCGATGAAGCGGCGACCAAAGCTTACGTGGACACCGAGAACGCCGACCAGACCTTCCAGCTTGAAGCCTCGATCATCTCGAAGGCCAACGAGATCGTCTCGGCCTTGAACGACGAATTGGCGGCGAAGATCAACCGCATGGGCGACTCGATGGTCGGGCCTTTGCTGGCCGACGAACCGACGCAGATGCAGCAGGTCGCGACCAAGCACTATGTGGACTCGCAGATTTCCGGCAGCGGACACTTTGTCGATGTGCCGACCGACAACAAGGTCTACGGCCGGTCGAACGCTTCGTGGCAGGAGGTGGTCTCGATCATCGCGCAGGCGTTTGCGGCGGGCCAGCAGGCGCAGGCGAGGGCCAATCTGTATGCCGCGCCGCTCGATGCGCTGGCCTATAACGGCATCCAGATCAACGGCAATATGGACGTGTCGCTGGAGCACGGCTCGACCGTCGTTCCCGTGGCGGGCGCCACCAGCTACGTCATCGATCAGTGGAAGGTTGCGGCGATCGGCGCGACCGTCTCGGCCCAGCAAACGGCCAATGCGCCGCCCGGCTACACCAACTCGCTGTATGTCTCGGTGGCGACGCCGATGCCCGCGCCGGGTCCGAACGATCAGGTCGTGATCTACACGCCGATCGAGGGCTCGCGCTGGCGCAAGCTGGCGTTCGGCACCACGTCGGCCGTAGCGTTGTCGATCGGCTTCTGGATCAAGGCCTTCCGGCCCGGTCCCTATGCGGGCGCAGTCAAGAACCAGTTGGGTACCACCATCGATCGCGCCTATCCGTTCTCGTTTCAGATTCAGGCTTCCAACGTCTGGGAGTACAAGACCGTCACGATCCCAGGCGACACCGCCGGGACCTGGGTGTCGGGCGCGGTGCAGGCCGCCACGCTGTCGATCCAGATGGCGGCGGGCGCAAATCTGCTTGCAGCCGAAGGCGCATGGCTGGACGGCCAGTACGGTGCGGTCTCCGGCATGGTCAACGGCGCCGCCACGACATCCGACTACATGCAGCTGACCGGCGTGATGCTGTTGCCGGGCAACGAGGTGCCCAGCGCCGAACGGGCGGCTTTCATCACGCGCGCCGCCGACGAGGAAAGCGAGTGGTGCCGCCGCTACTGGAACATCACGCATGTCATCAATCGCATCCTGGCCGGTGCCGTCCAGGCGGACAGCGATATCACCGGGCACTTCAGCCGGACCTTCCACGCCCAGCCGATCCTGACGCTGACGCCCGGCGGCCGCTTGAACGTCTACAGCGCCATCGTCGATGCGCCGGCCCTCGAAGGCAACTTCCGCCACTCGATGCTCGCGGCAGGCCCAGGCGACTCCTACTGCTTCAACGATATCATCGTCGGCGATGCGAGGTTCTGATGACCGGCATCTTCCCATTGCCGCAGGACGACGGCTTGCCGCCCAACCCCGCGCAGCCGAACAATCCGGCGCAGGCCTTCGACCCGACGATCCCGCCGGTCAACACCGCCGCGTTGTACTACGGCTACAGCTGCAATGCGCGTATCCGTCCGCCGGTGCCGAATTCGCTGATCTCGGAAATCGCGGCGACGGTCGATCGCGCGGGCCGCGCCTACGATCCGTCATCGCTGCAGAACCTTGAATTCGCCATCCGCTACATGATCCAGCGCGGGCTGCCGCGCGGCGCGCTGATCGTAGCGCAGAATCCGTTCAACTTCACCGTCACGCTCGATCCGGTGCCGCCCGCCTATTCGGACTTCATGACGCTGACGCTGGTGCCCGCGCTGGCCGGGACCGACACCCAGAACCAGGGCTATGTGCGCGTCAACGTCAACGGGCTGGGATCGGTGCCGCTGCTGCGCAATGACGGCGGCGAACTGCACGCGGCCGACATGCTGCAGGGGAAGCCCTTCATCGCGACCTACTACCAGGGCGCGTTCTATCTCGTCGGGCTGGCGGCATCCCAGGTCCCTCTCGTCAAGATCGGCGGCATCGACGTCTGGGTCCGGACCGACGGCAACGATGCCACCGGAGACGGCACCACGAACACGCCCGACAAGGCGTTCCGCACCATCCAGGCAGCATGGAATTCGGTCGGCGCACGGTTTGCCGCCACGCCGCTGTTCGCGGTCAACATCAAGCTGGGCATCCCCGGCACCTACGAGGGCGCGGCAATCGGCCCATTCGGCGGCGCCATCTTCGTGACCGGCGACATCAACAACAGGTGGGCCTACCGCATCTCGACCTTCGATATCGGCCAGGGACTCTATGCGTCCCTCGATGTCAACGGCGTCACGCAGTTCGCGATGTTCGGCATCACGCTGCTGGTCGATAGTCCGACCAACCGGATCGCATCGCTGTTCGTCGGCCAGACGCTGGTCGGCCTCTACAATGTCGGCTTCGACGTGCTGTACGACAACGCCCAGGCCGCGCTGGTGTCGCTGATGACGTCTTCATCGACGCAGCAGGGCAACTACGACGTCACCTTTCGCGGCAACGGTCATACGATCGGCGGCGCGATCGAAGTCAACGGCAGCGAATGGGGCGGGTCCGGCGACTTGCGGGGCTGCACGCTGACGACCACCGATCTCAATATCGCCATCGCCTACGCGATCTCGACCAAGCTTTCGACGATCGAGTTCCTGCAAACGACGATGCAGACCAGCAACGTCACGGGCAAGCAATATGCCGTCGATACCAACTCGCTGCTGCTCAAGCATGGTCTCACCGTGCCGGGCACCATTGCGGGCACGGTCGATACGGCGACGGGAGGCGTGGTGGTGGCATGAACGCGTTCGAACAGGGCGGCAAGGCGATGGTCGGCTTCATCGAGTCGCTGAAGGCGCAGCCGTTGTCGCTGGCGCTGGTCGTGATGAACTGCGCGCTGCTGGCCTATTTGTTCTACACCGGCCGAGAGTCGCTGGTGCAGCGCAATCAGTACGTCAAGGAAACGCAGCAGATATTGGCGTCGTGCATCCACGCCGATCATCTGGAAAGCCTGATCAAGGCAGCAAGGGGAGGCGATCGATAGGAGCGGACGATGCGCAGAATCGTGATCTCATCCGGGCACTCCCGCTTCGTGTCGGGTGCGGTCGGCGTGCTGAACGAAGTGACCGAGGCCCGCCGCGTGGTGCCGCGCGTGGCGCACTACCTGCGCGCCGCGGGTGCGACCGTGACCGAGTTTCATGACGACGTGTCGCGGACGCAAAGCGCCAATCTCGGTGCCATTGTGTCGTTTCACAACCGGCAGACCCGCGACCTCGACGTGTCGGTGCACTTCAATGCGTTTCAGCGCACCGATGGCCCGCGCGGCACTGAGGTGCTGCATCGGTCAAATCAGGCGATGGCGGCACGCGTCTCGCGGGCCATGGCGAACACGGCGGGCTTCATCAATCGCGGCGCCAAGACCCGCACCGATCTGTCGTTCCTGAACCGCACCAACAAGCCCTCGATCCTGCTTGAAGTGTGCTTCGTGGACTCGGCGGTCGACGCCGCGCTCTACAACCGCCACTTCGACGACATCTGCCGGTCGATCGCCGAAAGCATCCTGGATCGCCCGGTGACGCCACCGGCTTCGTCCGAACCGGACGCGCGGCCGACGATCCGGCAAGGCGACCGCGGTGATGCCGTGCGCGAACTGCAGGCCGAGTTTGACGGGTTGGCAGCGGACGGTATCTTCGGCAGATTGACCGATGCGGCGGTGCGGGCCTTCCAGCAGGACAACGGGCTGACCGTTGACGGCATCGTCGGAAGAAATACTTGGGGCGCTTTGTTTGCCGAGGAAAGCAACGGCGGGACAACATAGCAGGTGACCGGGGGCGATTACAACAAAGCGTGGGGCGCGTTGGCGATGGCGATCCCGGAACAGATTTTCCATTTCAATCCGGGCCTGACCATGGCGTTGCGCGACGTAGACGCTGCTCAGCCAGCCACCCGCGAGCCGGATCGGATCACGTACCGGGCCGCCACCTGGTTGGCGACATTTGGATTCAGCTATGGGTCTGTCGAATTCGATTGACGGCGACGAGCCGCGCGGCATCTGCACATCGTCAGAGGATTTGATGCCGTCCGGGTAGACAAAGCTTGGGATGCCCGGTACTGCCCGGACCTCGTTCGCGAGGAATTCGCGGGCGATCCGGACGGCAAGGTGAAGGCGGCGGCCGCAGAGCTTGACCTTGATAGGATTTTTCAGACGGCACAGTCCGGAGAGGGACAATGACATTGCCAACAATTGATTCCCCGTCGGCCGAAGATGTCGGGGAAGAGCATCATGCGCGGGTTGTTCTGCAATGGGGGCATGATCACTACGTTTTGTCGGTTGCGTTCTCGCCCGACGGCTGTACCGCTCTTTCAGCTAGCCACGACAGCACGATCAAGCTTTGGGATATTGCGAGCGGTCGCGTACTCAGGACTTTCAAGGGGCATCGTTACGGGGTCACGTCAGTTGTGTTTTCACCTGACGGGCGCACCGCGCTGTCGGGAGGCAATGACTGGACAGCCAGGCTTTGGGACGTTGCGAGTGGACGCGAGCTTAGAATTTTCAAGGGGCATTCCTATCATGTCTACTCCGTCGCGATTTCGCCCGACGGCGGTATGGCGCTGTCTGGAAGCTTGGACAAGACGATCAAGCTTTGGGACATCGAGAGCGGGCGCGAACTGAGGACTTTCACTGGGCATTCCGACGCGGTCAGATCGGTTGCGTTTTCGCCTGATGGACGCATGGCGCTATCTGGAGACGTGGACGGCACAATCAAGCTTTGGGACGCCACCAGCGGGCGCGAGATCTGGACTTCCGAGGGGCATGGATACCGTTGCGTCTGGTCGGTTGCGTTCTCACCGGATGGGCGCACCGTGCTGTCAGGAGGTGGAGACCGGACCGTCAAGCTTTGGGACGTTGCGAGCGGGCGCAAACTCAGGACTTTCAAGAAGCATTATGAATCCGTTCGCGCGGTCGCATTTTCGCCAGACGGCCGTTTGGGGCTATCTGGAGACCGTGACGGTACGATCAAGCTCTGGGACGTCACGAGCAGACGCAAGCTCAACACCTTCAGGGGGCACTTCGGCGACGTTACCTCAATTGCGTTTTCACCAGATGGGCGCCGTGTGCTGTCGGGAGGCGACGACTACACAGTCAGGCTTTGGGACGTCGCGAGCGGTCGTGAGCTCAGGACTTTCCTGCAGGCTATGGGCTGCTGGGCTGCCTCGATTGCTTTTTCGCCTGATGGCAGCACGGTGCTGTTGGCAGATAATAAGTTCAGACTTTGGGATGTTGCGAGCGGACTCCAACTCAAAACGTTCAAGCGGCATCGCGGCGCGGCTTCGTTTGAGTTTTCGCCGGACGGGCGCACGCTGCTGTTGGGAGGAGTCAAGCTTTGGGACGTCGAGAACGGGCGGGAGCTCAGGACTTTCACGGGAGGTCCTGTTGAGTTTTCGCCGGATGGACATATCGCGCCGTCGGAAAGCAAGCCTTGGGACGTTGAGAGCAGGATTACGTTTTCGCCGGATGGCCGCACCGTGCTATCGGTAGGCGACGACTACACAGTCAAGCTTTGGGACATTGCCAGCGGGCGGGAGATCAGGACTTTCACCGGGCATTCTGACTCGGTTCGTTCGGTTGCGTTTTCGCCGGATGGCCGCACTGTGCTGTCGGGAGACTCAGGCGAGACGATCAAGCTCTGGGACGTTGCCAGCGGGCGAGAGCTCAGGACTTTCACCGGGCATTCTGACTCGGTTCGTTCGGTTGCGTTTTCGCCCGACAGTCGCACTGTGCTATCAGCAAGCGGCAGGATGATCATACTTTGGGATGTTGCGAGCGGGCGCGAACTCAAGACCTTCGCGTGGCACTCAGATTTCTTTGACGAGAGTGAGTTTTCGCCTGATGGCCGTACCGCGCTGTTGAGAGGTCGCGATGGCACGTTGCTTTTGTGGGATATCGCCACCGGCACTGAGCGGGCGAGAATTGTGCCCGTGCCATTCAAAGATGACTCCTGGCTGACGCTGACGCCGGAGGGTTTTTTTGTTGCCTCGTCACCGGAGGCAACACGCTATTTGAGCATCGTGCGGGGATTTGATGTTTTGCCGATAGACCCGGCCTACGAAGTGCTGCATCGCCCGGATCTCGTTCGCGAGAAACTCGCAGGCGATCCAGACGGCAAAGTGAAAGCCGCAGCGGCGGACCTTGACCTCGATAAGATTTGGCGGGCGGCGCAGCCCAGGGAGTGACGCTAGACGTGTTCCAGCAAACGGTGGCAGGCCGGCGGGGCGTCCTCGCTTGTCATCACGACGAAGGGCAGTCGGTACCTCACTTTGGTTTCGACGCAACACTGGGCCGCCCGTGTCGCCACGGCGGCCCGCTTCCGTTGCGGTCAGGCAGCCTTCGGCAGCGCCAGCAATGGTGCTGGCAAAAGCTTCGGCTTCTCGCCGATGATCCGGCGCAGTTCGGCGTCGATGGCGGCCAATATCTCGCGCTTCTTGACCTGCTTGACCGGCACCCTGCGGATCACGCCGCCGCGCGCGTAGATTCCCGTTACCCGCGCCGCCCTGGGCTTGTCGCCGTCCTTGCCGTTGGAGTGGTCGAGGCAGTAGCCGATCTCCAACTCGGAAAACCCGAGATCGTAGGCCAGCGAGGCGGCGGTGCGGCGCAGAGTGTGCGGCGTCCACTTGTCCATGCCGAGGAACTCGCAGATGCCGGTGATGCCGCCGACTTCGCGGCCCGACTTCAAACGGTAGGGCGGCTTGCCGTTCACCGCCACGCCGAGTGCGCGCGGATGCGGTGCCTTGCCTTTGTCGCTCGGGAAGATGAAGGGCTGGTCCTCACTCTCGATCGCTTCGGCCAGGACTTCCTGCGCCAGCGACGACAACGGCTGCACGATCGGGCGGCGCGCCTTCACCCGCTGCGCCGGAACGTGAAACTCGGCGTCGTTGCTGCCGAGGCCGACCAACTCGTCGGGCGTGCTTTTCAGAAACTCGGCGGCGCGCAGCATCGTGCAAAGCTGGAACTTCAAGGCCAGCGCCACCGATCGCGGCCACGGCAAGTCAGGACGATCGAGGCCCCACCACAGCGTCCTGATCTCGTCGTCGGTCAGGACGCGATCCCTTTCGCCTTTCGGTTCAAGTTCCGGCAGGTTGTGGCACGGGCTGGACAGTACGATGTTGCGTCCGGCCTCGGCCGCCCAGGTGAACATCGCGCTGGTCTTTTCCAGCGTGACCCGCGCGTTGGACGCCGTTCCCTTGTACTTCGCATTGACCTTTCCGTCGCGCACGTCGCGGATCATCGCGGCGATGTGGTTGTTGGTGACCTCGCTGGCGATCAGATGGCCGAGCGTCGGGCGCACGAAGCGGCGGAAATATCCCCGGTACTCCTTCCAGGTCGTGACGCGCGGCATGATCAGGCCGCCGCATTTCGCGTTCGGAACTTCCTCTTTGATGTAGTCGAGATATTGCGTGATCAGGGCGTTCACGGTGACGCCGGTCAGCTTGGCGTTGCGCGCCCGCGTCTGCCGTGCGGTCCTGGCGATATCCTCGCCCGCGCCGACGCGGGCCTTCAAATGGAAGGCCTCCGCGCGGGCCTTCTCGATCGTGTAGTCGGTCGCATGATAGACGCCCAACTGCTGCGGAACCTGCTTCTTCAGCGTCTTGTTCCAGTAGCGGAAATAGAACGTCGCGACGCCTTTCGTTGTCACACTGACGAAGAAACCGGGGCATCTGTCGTCGTGGACGAAGACGCGCGCTTTCGGCTTACTTTCGCAATGGCGCTTGGTGATGGTCTGTCTGGCTTTGCGGGGCATGGTGCCTGTCCTGTCGGTTTTCGCATTAGACACGGCGTCTAATGGCGCCACGAAAAGGACCTCAACCCTCGCAACAGCTTAGCGGTAAGCCGCTGAAAATAAAGGGTTTTTAGCGTAACTTATCGTAGCAGGACGTAACATTTACCCTTGCCCTTCAGCCCGATCCGGCCGGCAGCGCCGGACGTCGTTCCAAGCACGACTGCGCCAAACGCGTCATTGGCCTCATGGAACGACACCTGCTGCCATAAAACCTGCGCCTGCGGTTCAAGGACAAAGCCAGGCCCAAGCCGCGGCAATGCAATCGGCACGCCGCCCTCAAGTGACGAGATGAACCCGGTGCCCGTCGTGTCGAGACTGGCGAATTGGGTCGTGGCGCTTCCCGTATAGCGAGTCCCCTGCAACACCGTATCGAGATACCAGCCGCCGGGGCCAACATGGCTCCAATAGACGCCACCCGACCAGGCGTCGAGCATGAGCCTGCCAGTGTGTCGCAACACATAGGCCGTTGCCTCCGCGTTGGTGACAAGGCCACTCACATCAATGTTGCCGTTGCCATAGGCGACATACAGGCCGGCGGAATCGATGTGGCCGGGAATGAAGTCGCTACGCAACAGGTCGAAGCCGGCCTGAAAGCCCGCCATGGCCCCGGTCGTGCGAGAATCGGCAAAGGCGTGATATCGGTTGTCGATCTGTTGACCGAAGGCCCGGCCCCAGACCGCTGGTCTTTGGGCAGGCACGCACTCAGTGGATGGCGGGGCTTTGGTGTAGATAGGCTTGTCGGCGCTTTCCGAGCGTTGGCACGGCAGCTGGTCGCCGGTGCGATCGTCGTGGGTGCCGATGCGATCGTCGTGGGTACCGAGGCTTGTCAATCCCAATTGACGTGCGATTGGCTGCACGGCTGCATAGGTCGCGATCTCCGGCCCGATGATTGGATAGATGCCAGGCGGCAACACAGACGCGGGGGAATCAACTGGCAGCACGGTGCCTCCGGCACCGCCGCCTCCTCCAGTTCCTCCAGGGTCGCCTGCTCCACCACCTCCTCCAGGGTCACCGCCACCGCCGACAGTGAAATCCGAGCGCAGGAACCAGTCATTAGGATTGGTGCCGGGAAGCGCGCCGCCGCGAAACAGGTAATAATCGAATGCGCCGCCACGAACTTCACCAGCGAGTGCAAACGCGCCTGGAGTCGTCGTGCCGCCGTTGATCGCATTGACCACCAGGATGCCGTTGCCGGTCGTCTCGGCCCCCTGCCCTCCAGCATTGGTGATGTGCAACAGGGTACTCCCGGTCGCAGTGCCGGTATTGATGATCAGGAGATCCGATGGCGAACCGTCGGCGCCGAGATGCGTGTTGAGTCCGATCGTTCCGCCGACACCAACGTAGTTCACCGTCGTCAGCGTTTTGAATGCGCCGCCAGCGGCGAAATCAATCTGGCTGGCATTGTTCGTAAGATTGGTGACGTTGGAACTGCCGGTCATGTCCCAGGCGGTGCCATTTGTCAGCGTGAGGTTCGATGTGGCAACGCCGGCAGTTACGACCGCGCCGGTCAGTGTTGCCTGTGATGCGTTGATGGTGGCGGTGCCGCTCGTGACATTCAGCCACTGCCCGTCGCCGCCAAGGGAGCGAACGATGGTGTCGGTCAGAACAATGTTCTCGACACCAGCGATGACATTGATCACCGGGCCGCCCGAGCTCTGCAGGGTGCTGTTCGTGAAGACGGCTACCGACGGATTCCCGCCTCCGTCCATGGAAATTGCGCTGGCACCGGTCCCCGCGGTGGTCACCGCGACATTCGTCCCCTCAACTTCGACACCCGGGTTTAAGAGATTTATTCCGTGCGCATTCGCACCGGAGGTCGTGATAGACACGCTATTCAGCTTCACCGGATGCCCGGCGGCTTCATCACTAATGGCATGGGCACCGTCGCCCGTGGTGGTGATGAAAGTGCCAAACCCGCTGGTGAATCCTGGGGGCCGGATCGTGAGGTCGCCATTGCCTCGAATAATGATACCGATTGCATTGGGCGCAGTCGTGCTGAGAGTAATCGGCCCGGTGTCCGGATTGTAGATGTAACTGCTGTTACCGCCAACAATGAGGGGAGACGTCTGACCTGGACCGATCGTCTGCGAATGGGCGGCCTCCGGAGCCACGAAGATGGCCGCCAGCACCATCGAGAAAAAACGCAACGCCATACTGGGCCGCGCCAGCCAAGCTGGAAATTGTCGCGCGGGACCGATTGCTTGGCGCGGCAGCATATCCGCACCGTCTGTGGTCGCGCATCGCACCTGGATCGTGGGTGTGAGCATTGCAGCCACTCGCAATGCGCCACGAGATCTTGCCTCCAGCTTCACTGCTTGCTCCCCATTCAAGGCCACGCAGATAGTGAGACGGAAAATGCCGCAACAGAGCGCGCGGGGGCCAACCCGGCGCAACAAATCTTCTTAGTCGGTTATGCGAATCCCAGCAGCGTATAATCCTGGCCTGCGATCAGGCAAGGAAGTAAGTAGTTGTCGATACTAGAGCGTCGGGCGCTTATTCTGCAACGCATCCTGCTGCCTTGAAGTAATTCCAGCATTCCTGTGCTGTGAAGAGGTCGCAGACCTT
>JGI24705J35276_12238478_pt1 | contig 23494 bp, 24 predicted proteins | sample TergutNt197P4_FD_35276 | JGI IMG/M metagenome (IMG submission 35276) | reverse complement strand
GAGAGACACCATCGCCAGTGACAGCAAGGAAGCTATAACAAGCCCGGATATTCCTATGTAAAGCGCAGTTTGCGGGGCTATCTCCCCTTTCGGAAGAGGTCTGTCCGGATGGGCGGTCTTGTCTATTTCCCGGTCGATGTAGTCGTTGAGGGAATTGCCACCGGCCATGAATGCAAGTATGACCCCGCAGGAGATGATCAGATTCTGAATATGGTCCCCGATATCGAATCCTACCGCTATGAAAGCGCCGATGACGACCCCGAGGATGCCCATGATGCCGTTTCCGAACCTGAAAAGGCGCAGGAATCTGTTCACGCTGCTGGGATAAGATAACTATTGAAATAGTTAATGATTGGAAAAAAACCCTCACTATCGGGTGTGTCAGGGAGATAACTTTGCAAAGCGATCGGAATTTTTGAACACGTGGTAGTATCTGGAAAGCGAACCGTGGACATGCTGCCTGAGCATAAGTTCCAGTTTCATGGACGAAGGGCCCGCCTCGTACGGGAAAATGATACCCGCTCTTCCGGAAGGCCTCAGCACCTTCGGGATGGAGGCCATCGCAACCCCATGAACATCGAATGCATCCTCGCCACCGATCTTCGTGGACCTGCCGTAAGGGGGGTCGGTGACGACCGCGTCGATCTTAGAGAACCTGTGCGGGATATCCTTGATGTCGATTACCTCGAAATCGTGCAACTTCAGATCATAAAAGTCCATGTTCTCCCTGCATCCAAGCACCATCTCCTCGTCAAAGTCCGACGCTATTGCTTTCATGCCCATTTCTGCGGCCTCGATAACGATCCCACCGGTCCCGCAGAAAGGGTCGAGAACGGTATCCCCCCTCTTGGCACCTGTCAGGTTGATCAGCGCTCTGGCATATTTGGGGTGCAGGGAGATCGGAGAGAAGAAGGGACGCTCGCCAACCTTTCTCTTTTCCATGATGTTCCTGTCGATCGTCCTGTCTTCGATATAAAGGTGGACATTATCACACAGCTGCATCTTTACGACGGTGTCGGGGTTGCGGAGGTCAACATCGTTCTTCTTGGAAAGGATGCTGCCCACATCCCTTATCAGTTTCTGAGAGTCGACATCTTTCATCATACCCTCGAATCTCTTTGCTTTTATTGCGAATGAACCTTCTGGCAGCTGTATATTCGAAATATTCTCCGTATCGGCCGGATCGTACGTCCCGAGATACCTGCCTATAGAATGGGTAAGCGCAATGCGGCCTGCGATGCCGTTGAGAGAACTTTCGGGGAAGGATGCCGTAATGTACCCCGGGCCTCTGCCGGTGACGATATGCCGGGCGCATTCTGCGCTAATGCATCTCTCCGCCTCCGCTGAGGGCATATCCTCTGATTCGCCGGACAGCTCAAAAAAGAAAACGGGGTCCACGGACCCCTTAAGTTTCAATCCTTAATACCATCTTCGGTCACGGTGAACACCGCTTCTCCCTCTGGCAGGTTCGGAGAGTCGATGAGCCTAGCGATCCTTTTTCCGGCCTTACCTTTTCTGAGGTATAGGCGGAAGGTCGCTGTGTGCCCCACGATGTGTCCGCCGATCGGCCTCGTAGGATCGCCGAAGAATGCGTCAGGTTTTGCGGCCACCTGGTTGGTGACGGCGATGACAGCATTGTTGAGCGTGGCGAAGTTCAGCAGATCGTGCATATGGCGGTTTAGTATCTGCTGCCTTTCCGCAAGAGCCCCTCTTCCCAGATATTCGGCCCTGAAGTGCGAGGTCAGGGAATCGACTATCATCAACCTTACCTTTGTCTGCTGCGCCATTTCAAGTGCTTTATCGACGAGGAGGATCTGGTGCTGGGAGTTGAACGCCCTGGCGACATGTATCCTTCTCAGGGTGTAATCCGGATCCACACCAAGATAATTCGCCATCTGAATTATCCTTTCCGGCCTGAAGGTGTTCTCGGTATCGATGATTATCACATCGGAATCCAAACCTCCCCTTTCCACCGGCAGGGTGGCATTCACTGCAAGCTGGAAACATACCTGCGTCTTGCAGCTTCCGAATTCTCCAAAGAATTCTACAATGGCCTGGCTCTCCAAACCCCCGTTCAACAGCTCATCGAAGGCCTTTGATCCCGTGGTCAGTTTTGTCACCGCTTTGCGGCGTTCCAAAATGCTGTCACCCGACTCGAATCCGCCGATGTCGGCACAGAGTTTCGCGCCTTCGATGATGTCCATTGCTTTCTTCTCACCGATCTCGCACGTCTCTGCGAGTTCTTTAGGTGAAGCTACGGCAATGGTCATCAGATCCGTGTACCCACCTTCGCGGAGTTTCTCTGCTATAGCTGGTCCTACTCCTGGTATGTCCTCTAGGGTTTTTGCGGCCATTGTATCTCACTCGAATCTTCAACCTTTTTTGAGTATATAAGCAAAATCAGGGGAGGTCACCGAATTGTCCGAAAGTGGCGAAAGTGGACCCTCTGTTCTATACGGGAGATGAGTCACCACACCTTTGAATCTCTGTGATGTTTTGGTGCCCTTCAAATGCACCACCCGGCGAAGGAGGCGATGACCCCTACTGTCAACAACATGACCATGTACGCTATTTTTTCGGAAAGCATCGTATTTATGAGATTGACGTTCCTGCACGCATTGCACATCCCGACCGCGATCTTTGCCTCAAGATCGTACGAATCGCCGTCAAAAGAGATCCCCAACCCATTCTCAAGACTCACTCCCGCGGAAAGAACGTGATCTCTCGAGTTCAGGAATGTGACGGCCCCCCAGATGCAGCAAAAAAGAAAAGACCCCATGGAAACTATGAAAAGGATTCCAAAACCCTCAAGCGCAGGGCCCGTCGCGAGCACCTGCAGGAAGAGGACGGAAGCGAAGGCTGCCATGATGCCGACCGTCTGCACCATGGCGTTCCGTCGTTCCGACGCAAGGCCCAACTGTCTTCCCAGGTCTTCTCTGATGACTGATAAGGTCTTTTTATCACTTGGCTCGAAAACATTCTTCACAGTTGGTACGGTATTCTTTCTCAGGTTCACGGCACAGTTCTCCGGAGGGATCTCCTCTATTATCCTAGGGCTCATTTCCTTCACCACATCTTCAGGTTTCTTTGAATATAAAGGTAAAATCAGGAGAGGTCTCCGAATCATCCGAAAGTGGTGAAAGCAGGTCCGCCCGCGGATAAACGTTTATATTGTAAATAGGGATTAGTGGAACCCATGGCAAGGAGACAGAGGCGTATTGTCGAAGAGAAAGAGGAGGAATACGAGTTCACTCCATCCGAGTTCGACGAACGCGAGTTCATCCTCAAGGATATATACGGGACGAAAGTTCTGTTCGTCATTACCGGTCTAGCGGTATTGATGGGAATCATAGGTTCATTCATCTGCAAAGCGAATGCGGACATCGGTTGGATAATCGCGACCCTGGTGGCGCTGCTGTTCGTTCTGATAATGAAGAGGCTCCTTATGCTGATGGGGTTCCGCGCGGACCTTCTAGAAATGAAGACATTGCTGATGGATTACCTGCTCTTCCTTATGCTTGCGCTGGGATTATGCATTGTACTCATCAACCCGCCCTTCGTCGGAGTGCTATCCTTCGCGCCGTGATCAGATCTCCCAGCTGTTCTTCGGATCCATCAATTCGGTGAGAAGCAGAGGGTCTGTTTCATTCAGGGACGTTTCGTGATCCCTTATCCTCATGTTGCGTGGGTCTATTTCCCTTCCTATGCCTGAGACTGCGGCCTCGTCGGCAAGCATCTCCTTTGCCGTGAAGTACATCCTCTCCGCTATCACGTTCCAGCACCCGTCCTCTATGAAGGGCGGGCCGTAGATGTTGTTCTTCCATTTCGCAAGGAAGGAATCCGCCGCTTTTACCCAGACGGGCGGTCCGGCGTGCTTGTATGTCTTGGAGAGAACATCCCGTTCGATCTCGAAAGCGATCTCCAATCTCTTCTCATACATTTCGTGGACCGCTCTGAGCACAGTGTAGTCGAAATCGTTGAGCTTTCTCGTCAGGGCATAGCGCGTCTTCCACAGCTGGGAGTGGAGGTTCTCCTCCACCACGTCAGGCCGGTCGAAGGACACCGTTATTATCCTTGCCCCGTCCTGGTCGGATATCCTCTGCAGCTCATCTCTCGAAAGCGGCATTCTCTTCCGAGGAAAGAAGAACCTTTCCGAGGGCGATGACAGGTAGGCCTTTGATGCCACGATGAAAAGGGCCATGGTATCGATGTGGACGGCGGATGCGACGTTCCTTTTCTGATCGACGGGATCGTAGACCACCAGAGGGCCCATGATGGGCGGGCCCTTCTTATCTATGGTTATGGTGGTGCCTTCCTTCCATCCGCCTACCCCGTTCAGCACATTGAGGAAGCTACCGTAGTGGATGATGAGCAGCTCGCACAGGTAGCCGGAGAACCCTCTCGTGTTCGGTTCCGCGCCATATACTCCGATGCCCTTCATGAATCTCTTAAGGAGCCTGACCTCGTCTTTCTGCTCCTCTTTGAGGCTGTCCAACACAAAACTTGTGTGGAATGGGGTTCGGTCAACGGCCGTCCTCAGTTTTTCGGCGGTCTTGAGGGAATAGCTCGGAACGAGATCCACGTCCACGTCGCGGAACGTTCCGCGCGTGTACGGATGTTCCGAGTACATCTTCTTTCCTTTCTCTACAATCGCCTCTCCCACAGACAGTCCCACTCTCTCAAGTTCCTTAAGGGGAACGGTCTCCGGGAAAAGAAGAAAAAGATCTATGTCGGGATCCGACAGATAAGTTCCTTTGGCATACGATCCGACAAAACGGACCTCAGCTTCGATGTTATGCTCTCTGACATAGTCCTCCGTAGCCTTCTTCAACGCATTCGCGGCGCTGTCGATGGATTCGATCTCTTCGGCGGTAGGTTTGATCCTCGCCAACACGTCGGACTCCAGACTCATTGAAGAAAATACGCGTCGAGGATTTAAGCATTGTCTGACACTTGGCTGCGGTCAGGGCGAGGTGTCGGGGATCCACTCATCATCGTATGTCTCGGAGGCGGAAAAGGAAAGCGCCTCTCCGACATCCAGAATGTCGAGGTCCCTTGCGGCCACTGTCCTTACGCCGGTCCTTCTCTCCGTTTCAAGCGCCTGCTTCGCCGGGTCTCTCTTGATCATCACTATTCCGAAGTGTATGAACACGGCAAGCTCGGGTTTGACGAGGTCTATGAAGGAAACGGCGTTGTCGGTGCAGAGGTGATAAGGTATCTGCATATCGTCCGGGGTCGTGACAGGCAGTATCAGCACGCGGCTCCCTTTGTACTGTTCAGCGATCCCCCCCGAATAACTTGTGTCGCTGACATAGGAGACTATCCCGCAGCCGCTGTCGAATCTGAAGCCCACATTCGTCGGATCGCTGTGGTCGGACATGCAGGTCTCCGTCCTCATGCCGTCTATGTCAAGAACATCCCTGGGCTTGAGGACTGTGATGTCCCTGATGATTCCCTGATGGTATTTCGATATGCACGGTCCGAGAAGCCCCTCCCCGTTGATGACGGTCGGGCTTCCGTAAAGATGCCCCCTCTTCTTCCACCCTCCGAAGGTCATCCCCTCTATGACCGATTCAGCATCCGAATAATGGTCCGGATGCGCATGGGAGACGATCAAAGAGTCCGTCCTGGAAAGGTCATAGTGTATCCTGTGCATATTTGTCAGGGCCCCGGGCCCCGGATCGATATGGAGATGTTTCCCTTCGCCGTGTTCGACGAGCATCCCTCCGGTGGAGCGGGTCTGATACATCGCGGTGTGTCTCCCGCCGCCGGTACCGAGGAACGTTATCCGAAACACCATGCTTCCCGATGGAAGTATCGCTATATCCATTTTTTCGGTCTGCGAAACGATTATTACGATAGATAAGAATCAGGAAACATGATCACCGCCGTCAGGGACGCATGGATAGTCACGCAGGATCCCCGGAGAAGGATAATCAGAGGTGACGTGGTCGTTGACGGGGAGAGGATAGTCTCGGTCGGAAAGGGGTACAAGGGGACCGCGGACAGGGAGATCAATGCCTCGGGGGACATCGTTATCCCGGGGCTGATAAACACCCACACACACGTTGCGATGACCGTCATGAAGGGAACCGTCGATGACATAGCGTTCCCGGAATTCCTCAAAAAAGTGTTCAGCATAGATTCTGACAGGACGGATAAGGACATAGATATCGGCACAAAGCTCGGATGCGCCGAGATGATCCGCAGCGGCACGACGACATTCGTGGATATGTACTACTCGGAGGATATCATCGCGAAGGCCACCATGGAGGCCGGCATAAGAGGGGTGTTGTGCTGGTGCGTCCTTGATGAAGAGATGACGACCCAGAAAGGAAACCCTTTGCAGAACTGCAAAAGGTTCTACGGTGATTTCAAGGACAAGAGAAAGATAATCCCCGGCGCGGCGTTGCAGGGAGTATATGTCTGCAATGAGGAGACATGCAAAGGGACAAAGGAATTCTCCGACGAAAAGGACATCCCGCTGACCTTCCACCTTTCAGAGACCAGGGAAGAAGTGAACGGACACAGGAAAAAGACGGGAAAAAGACCAGTCGAGTGGATGAATGACATCGGCGTCCTGGGAAAGAACGCGATCGCCGCCCATTCGGCGTGGGTCACGATGAATGAGGTAAGGATCATGGGGGCAGCAGGGATGTCGATATCATCGTGCCCGGTTTCCAACATGAAGCTGGCGACCGGAGGCGTGGCCCCGATACCCGAATTCCAAAAACACGGAGTGAACGTTACAGTAGGTACGGACGGCAGCACAACGAACAACAGTCTCGACCTGATGGCGGAGATGAAGGTGCTCGGACTGCTTCAGAAATCCAGCAGATGGGACCCGACGGTCGCTAAAGCGCAGGAGCTTTTGGATTACGCCACGGTGAATGCCGCGAAGGCGATAGGGATGCAGGATTCCCTCGGTTCCATTGAAGAAGGGAAATACGCAGACCTCGTGATACTTGACGGCGGATCGCCGAACCTCAGGCCGCTACTGCAGGAGAACATGATCTCGAACATCATCTATTCCGGGTCCTCCTCTAACGTTAAGACTGTGATGTGCCAGGGGGATCTTGTTCTTGAGAACGGCAGAATGAACACCATTGATGAGGCCGAGGTATTATCGGAGTCAGAGGAGATGTGGCGTTCGTTATGCCTGAGGTAAGAACGTTCGACGATCCCAAGATAAAGTTCGAGAATCCGGATTGGGAGAGCATCGCCGATGCCGGTTACCTCTGTGCCGATATGCACATCCATACCGACTGTTCCGACTCGTACAGCGACATCAGGAGACTGTTGAAGATCGCAAGATCCAGGAATGTGGGGATGGCGGTCACCGACCACAACCTGATAAGATCGCTTGACTCCATCGATCTGGGAAAGGAGGACGTGTTCATCATTCCCGGAATGGAAGTGAGCACGTCGGACGGCCCTCATATCTTGACATATTTTTACGAAATGAACGACCTCAGGGATTTTTGGACCGAGAACATACGCCCGCGCCTGCAGTCGTGCCCCTGGCTGGCCCTCAGGGACTGCTCGACGGAAAAACTCCTCGATCTTCTGGAGGATCAGAACTGCGTCGTGTCCGGGGCGCATCCGATGGGATACCTCGGATCCAACAAGGGGGTGGAGATCTGCAACAGGAAAGGATACATCCCGGATGAGGTGATAAACAGGCTGGATGCATATGAGGTGATCTGCGGAGGGATGACCCGCGAGGATAATGTCGAAGCAATATCATCCTTCGGGAAACACGGTTTGGGGATAACCGGCGGAAGCGACGGACACATCGCCGAGGATCTGGGGTCGGTTGTCACGATATCCAAAGCAGACAACACGGAAGACTTTCTGAACAGCATCATGAAAAGGGAGAACTCGGTCAGGGGAGTCGAGAAGGATTTCCCAAGGAGAGCGCTCACCGGCCTGGCATCTTTCTATCACTTCTTGGATTATACTCCGGCAGTGATAAAGGTCCAGTCGTACCAGATGGCGATGACCATCAGGCGCGGAACGAAAAGGAAGATGAGCAGGAGAGATTAAATAGGTTGACTTGTAAACTATAAGTAGGTTTAAATCCAATAACGCGATTGAGAGAACATGTCATCTGACAATCCCATCGAGATAGTGGGGCTGCGGAAAGAGTACGGAGGGTTTGTCGCAGTGGACAACCTGAATCTTTCCGTGAAAAAGAACAGCTTCACCGGGTTTCTCGGCCCCAACGGTGCTGGAAAGAGCACCACACTGAAAATATTGACGCACCTTATCAACGCTTCTTCCGGGGAGGCGTACATCAATGGCATCGATGTAACGAAAGACCCGAAGGCCGCGCTTACCAATGTCGGAACGGTCGTTGAGACCCCGGAATTCTATCCTTATCTCACGCCCAGGGAGACCCTGAGGTATGTTGGGCAGATAATCGGAATGAACACCGAATCGATAAAAAGCGAGACCGACAGGATCCTGGAGAAAGTAAAAATGTTAGAATGGGAGGACAAGAAGTTGGGAACGTTCTCGAAAGGCATGAGGCAGAGGATAGCAATAGGGCAAGCGCTTATGAACGGACCCAGCGTAATAATATTGGATGAGCCGACCTCCGGTCTCGACCCTAGAGGGCAGGCTGAGATGAGGGAGATCATGAAAAATCTCAGAAATGACTCAAACAATCTCACTGTGATCATGAGCTCTCATGTGCTTCATGAGGTAAGCGATCTTTGCGACAGGATCGCACTGATCAACCACGGGAAGATGATCATTCAGGATGACATGAGCGTGATTGAGAAGAGTAGCGGTAAAAGAAGGGTGACCATTAAGGTAGAAAGCACACCGAGCCCATTGATGACGCACATGGTTGAACAGCTGGATAATGTTGTTTCAGCCGAGAGATATGGCAATGACATAGAGGCTGTGGTGGAAGGCGACATAAGCGCCTGCGTAAAGTTCTTCAAGGACATCAGCTCGCTGAACATCGGCGCTTACGGAGTGAGCGAAGAGGATAATCTTGAGACCACTTACCTAAAACTAATAAAGGAGTCGGGATGATGTATATCGAATTGGATGATTTCAGGCAATCTTATGTAGTGGCCAAGAACGAGATACGCAAGTTCGTCCGCGGAAAAAGGTTCACAATTTATGCTGTATTGACAACGGTCGTATTTGCGCTGATAACATTCCTCCCTTACCTTTTCGGAGGAGATTTGGGTGACACTCCGGGTGAAGTAATAGCAAATTATGTTTCCATCGTTGATCTGCTAATAATTCTTGCAGCGACTCTCTTTGCATCTGTTGCGATAGTCTCGGAATTCGAGGAGAGAACGGCCCTGATACTGTTCACGAGACCCATAAAAAAGACATCGATATTCGTCGGTAAAGTGGTAGGTTGCATTGTACTTGAAACGGTCATGATCGTACTGTTCTATTTGGGCATGGCAGTGGCATCGCTTGCAGTAGCAGGGTCCGTTTCGGCTGACCTTTTTGTATCTCTGGGGGTAGCTTTCCTCTTTGTAGTGGCGGTATCGGGCGTTGCGATATTCATTAGTTCAGTGATGAAGAAAGGAAGCACAACCGCTATCCTGACTTTCGTGTTACTTCTGCTGATACTTCCGATAATATCCAGCGTGATAAGCGGGTCCACATCGGTGGAACCATGGTTCATGCTGGATCAGGCATCGAATGCAATACAGACAAGCATACCAGAATACATCGATCTGGTTAATGGAATGTTAGAGCATGCTGCAGAAATGATGGGAGTATCGCCGGAGGATCTTGGCGTAATAACCGCCCCCGATATGGCCAAGACCATCATCACAATGTTGGGATGGAGCATAGTCTCCCTCTCATTGGCATGGGTAGCGTTCATAAGAAGGGAGTTCTGATCAAAGAGACCTGACGACCCTGGCAGGATTCCCCACGGCAATGGCGTCGGACGGAACGTCCTTCGTGACGACGGCGCCCGCCCCGATCACGGAGCGGGCTCCCACCGTCACACCCGGAAGGATGACGGCGCCCGCTCCTATCCAAACATCTTCCTCTATTTTTACCGGGGCGCAGGAAACTGACCAGTCCCTTCTTTCTTTCGCTTCCAATGAATGTTTGGCGGTAACGATCTTCACTCCGGGACCGATGAGGGTATTGTCTCCGATGAATATCTCTCCGGTGTCAAGAAGGACGCAGTCATAGTTGATCAATACATTATTCCCGAGTTTGATGTTGGTCCCCAGGTCGCAATGGAACGGAGGGACCACCTTCGTCAGTTCATCCACCGGATGACCCAGCAGGTCGGAGAGCGCGGCTCTCCTCTCCTCAGGTGTCAGCGGTAATGTGTTGTATCTGAGCCTTTTATTGATGCACTCGGTCAATGCCCTGTCGTAAACATCATGGTCGGGAGTGTTCCTTCCCACCGTTTTTCCTTCCCGAAGCAGATCCCAAACCGAGGATTTTTCCATGAAAGGTCATCGGAAATGGGATTAATTAACTCTTACCCGTTGCGTCATGAAACGGAGACATAAGCGATCTCTTTCTTAAATGAGGAATTGTGACTAAGTATTTTTTGTTATACGCAATTGCATAGAACCGATGAACAAAGGCCTGAGATGGAAGAGGACAACTGTATCTCGGTCAAGACGTTCATAATCGTCAGTTTTATTAGTAGTCAATTCTTGTTTTCTGCTTTGTATTTCTTTCTTTCCCAGAAAAAATAGACGATTGATACGACAATAACTATGACCAGTACCATTAACAGAACATTTTCAACGACCTCGCTGTCCAGTTCACGGGAGTACCAGCCAAGGAAATTACTAAACGAAATCAAAAAAATCAAAGTCCCCAGCGATGCAGTATGATACTTCCTCTTTGCTTCAGGTAATTCCGCATAATACGGCCCGATACCTCCCAGATACGTAATAAGACAAAACACCATCAAAATAAGAGGAAGTCCCAGAGGCACCAGCAGGCCATGCGTCAAGACGGGAGTGTGGCAGAGCGTCGTTGTCACGACGGTGACCCAAAGCAGACTCATCAGCAGAGCGCCTTTCCATCTCCCTTTAATGTACACCTTTTTGAATCAGCATCTCTCTTTAATATAATTCTGGAGCAGATGCTATGACGGAATCATCATCAACTCTTCCTTTCTACTCCAACTTACTTCTTTAGGACTTTTATTGGAATTCCGAGTCACATGCTCCCTGAATAATTATCGTAGAAAAATCGGACACGTCAATGAAAGCGAAAAAACAGTATCAATTAGGGGGAGCTACTGAATCCCTGCCATGGTCGCCATTGGGAACATTGATAAGCATTTCACGATTCTTCAGAACATTCTTCTCGCCCAAAAGCAGGTTGCCGAAAAAGCGGTCTAAATATTCTGTCGTGGAATATATGTTGTTCTTGAGGTTGTTATAATTCGCCCGGACAAGAGCGTTCCTGAAATACCACGAGTTATCGGTGAATATATCATTGGTCACATTAAAACCCAATGTATGCAGATATTTTATAACAAAGACCGCAGTAGTTCTCGTGTTGCCTTCGCCAAAGGCATGGATCTGCCACAGCCCTGAAACGAATTTTGCGATATGTCTTGCGATCTCTTCTTTACTCTTTCCCCTATAATTGTAATTCTTCTCTTGTAAGAAATCGTAATCAAGCGTAGCCCTTATGCTGTCCGCACTTGCATAGAACACCGTTTCGCCGCCGAGCACCCATTCCGATTTAGAGATGTCGTAGTCCCTGATCTTGCCCGCATGATCATACAGTCCCTCGAACAGCCGTTTATGGATGGTCGTGTACTCTGCGGGGCTGAGCGTGAAAGACCTTTCGGATAGGATCTCTGCTATGCGGGCGGAGACCTTATCTGCTTCCTCTGTGCGGTCATCCTCCCCTTTCAGAGGTTTCGCCCTATAGTAACTGTTCAGGCGTTCTTTTACCTCATCAATGGTGATCTCGCCGTCAATGTTCCGTTTTGCCGTTTCGATAAGATAATCCGATGGAGTAAGACCGTCCACAAGCTGCAGGCCTACAGCCACACTCCAGATCTCGCTTTTTTCCTTTTTTCCGGGTTCGCCAAGACGCTTGTACTCATCGAACTCTTTCATATGCTTTACCTCTTCGTGCCGACAGCCGGTTTTCCCTTATTACCATATGAAAGCAACTTATTAAGAGTTCTCCCCGCCCTAAGAAAAGCGCGAAAAAGGAAAGAATACCCAGACAGTATGGGAGTGAGGATTGGTCCCCGCCCCCAGATTTGAACCGGGGGCCTGCTGATTTCAACGGCTGTATCGGATTTCTCCGAGAACACTCTACAGTCAGCCGCTCTGGCCAGGCTGAGCTAGGCGGGGTAGAACATGATAAAGGATAGTCTATTTAAATGTAGTCACGCGCGCAAAATCAGCCGATATAGCCCAGGTCCTGGTTGCGTCCGTCGATCTCTTTGACCTTTGCCGTAAGCTCGTCTATCTTCTCCGATTTGTCCTGAAGGTCCGTCAGATCGAGTTCAACGTCAAGTTTTTTCATGAGGACGCCGACCATCGCCATTGCGCTCTTGTGGTCGACAAAGTACCCCGAGGTCTCCCCCATTATGCATATCGAAGGGATACCGTGCACCTTTCCCAACCCGACGAACACTCCGCTGGCACCTATTATCCCCGCCGCAGGGTCTCCGGGAGGGAACTCTACTCCGTAACCTTTGTACTCCTTCTTTATTTTCAGATCGGTCACGGCCCCGAATATGCGCGGGACATCAACCATCTGGCCGGTGCCGTATCCTCCGAGGGTGATTATGCCGGATATCCCGTATCCCATCACGATGTTCAATATCTCGACGCAAAGTTCGAACTGCCCTTCTTGAGTGGAGCCTTGACAGTCTCCCCTCAGGAAAATGATGTCCCTGCCGCCGACATCCTTTACATACCAGAGCTGGTTGTTCGCCAGCTCGACGATGTTATCATCATCGAGAAGCACCTGAGGAGGGAAATGCTCGGAATAGATGGTCGCAAACCTCTCTGCGTTGAGGGAATCTGCTATGAAATCCCCCGCCGTCTTCCCGACGTTGCCTATCCCGGGCAGGCACTCTATGAAAAGCGGGTCTTTCAAGGAAGGTCTGCTGTCATAGATGACGATGGTCTTTTCCATTCTCTCCGTACTCCTCTATCACCGCTTTTCTGCGGTAATCTCCGTAGCGGTCCTCCGGCGAGAATCTTACCGGTACCGGACTCACGGTTGCCGATCCGCAAGAGGGGCAGCCGTCGTTCAAAGTGTATCTTCCGCACGAAGTGCATTTTCTGAAAGAGGATCTCATCTCACTTACTCTCGCGTTTGAGCGTGACGACCCCGCCGGAGGCAGTGAAATCGTTCATGGCCGTGACGGTCACTCTTTTCATTATGTCCTCTGCGTCCTTATACTCGCTGGCGGTGACCACCACCCTGTATCTCGGCGATCCGATTGAAGTGATCACTGCGTTATCGTCCTCGGCCGCTTCGAGTCCGGCCGCAAGCGCTTTCTTGATCAATTCGACCCCGTTCGGGGCAGAAGAGGTCATCTCAAGTATGCTGTCTATCTCAACAAAGGGAGGAGTAACGTTCTCCTGCGCCACTTCCATGAAGGTATCGACCCATTTGCCTGAGAACTCTTCCCTGAAGTCGTCCGGATACGCCACAGCGGATTCGAACGCTTCGTAAAGGGTCTCGTACGCTTCGAGGAGGTCCTTTGCGAACATCGTGAACGCATCATCCGGCGAGACGGAGATACGCTCGGCGATTATCTCCAAAAGCTTCTCGGCCTTGTTCTCATTCTTCCATTGCTGGATCTTCTCTCTTTTTTGGTGGTCGTTCACCGATTTAAGGGAAAGGTCGATGTGGCCTTTGGAAGAGTCTACGCCCAGAACCTTGCAGACTATCTTCTGCCCTTCCCTTATGAAGTCCCTGATATACTTTACCCAGCCAGTGGCGACGTCCCGGACGTGTACGAACCCCTCTTTCCCGTTGTATTCGTCCAAAGTGACGAAGGCACCGAAATTTTTCACACTTGTCACAGTGCAGACTACGAGTTCTCCGTTCTCGGGAAAGCCTTTGGCCCTCGACATCAGCCCATTACCTCAACGATCTCGCCCTTGATGTCTCCGATGCCTCCTTTGGGCACGACGAGGACGGATCCGCATACGTGGCAGGTCACTCTGGTGGCTGCCTTTCTGAACACGATCTGTTCATTCCCGCAGTCGGGGCATTTTACTTTTAAGAAATCGCCTGTCATGTGATCACTCCGTGAGCTCGAACTTCTTTGCCCTTATGCATGACGTAAGGTGCGCTTTTTTGCAGGTCTCGCATCTGAACCTTATGTTGACCCTCTTTGTGGGTTTCTCTCTGTCCTTCGGCTTCGGCCTGGGGTATCCTCCGTATCCGGAGGTCGCTTCTCTAAATCTCCTCTGACCCCATTTGAGCTCGCTGGCTTTTTTCTTTTTGACCCTTTCCACGTCATGTTCCGTGTGGGTCTTGCAGAAGGGGCAATATGTTTTGATCGTTCTGGGCATTTTCATTTATATCACCTGAAGTGAATCGGAGCGTGCTATTATCGAGGTTATATTAAAACTTCGCCCTCCCAGTTCTATTATAATAAGGACTGTGGCGCGTCATTCCATCTTCGTGACGCTGCCGTCGGGATGAGATATCAGAACGACATCCGCCGTGTTCAGGAAAAGACCGTTCTCGACAACTCCCGGAATGACATCTATCCTCGACTCAAGGAAGAACGGGCTGTCGATGGACTCGAATTTGCAGTCGTAGATGTAATTGCCGGCATCGGTGACGAAAGGCCTCTCACCGGAGACCCTCAATGTTGCTTTGCACCCCTGCCTTTCGAGGGCATAGGCCGTCTTCTTGTGGCCGTACGGGACGACCTCCACAGGCAGAGGGGTCCTTACGCCCAGCTTGTCCACGATCTTCGATTCGTCGACGATGATCACCTCGGTCAAACTGGCGGCGGCAACGATCTTCTCCCTCAGGAGGGCGCCTCCGAGTCCTTTGATCAGTTGTTTGCCCGGATCAACCTCATCCGCGCCGTCGATGGTCACATCGATGTGGCCGACATCGTCAACATCATAAATTTCGATCCCGAGGCTCTTTGCCAGATCCGCCGTGCGCTCGGATGTGGCGACGCACTTGAGCTCCCAACCTTTGCTGACAAGCTCCCCGACCCTCCTTATCGCATATTCTGATGTGGACCCCGTGCCGAGCCCGACGGTCATTCCATTCTTGACGTGATCGTCGACCGCTTTTTCAGCAACTATCTTCTTGAGGTTGAGTTCGTTCGCTGCCATTTTTTCATCCCGGCGTCCTGACAACGACATGAACATTTATCATCTTTCCCAGTAAGGCGCCGGCGGGGACCCTGCCGGCAATGATATATGCGCCCCTTTGGCGCTGGGACCGCCGTATAGTTTACCGGTTCTTGATGAAATCTATCATGATCCCTATCGCTTTCTCCGCGACCGGTCCCTTATCCTGCATAAAGCCGTGGAAAGTGCCCTCGAATTCATGCAGTTCCACCGGAACTCCCGCTTCAATGAGGTTATTGCGGTAACGTAACCCCTCGGGGGTCAAAGGATCGCCGCTTCCCGCCAGGATCATGAGTGCGGGAGGAAGACCTGTCAGTTGGTCCCTCGTCGCATAGACAGGGGAAGCAAAGGGTGATCTCGCATCTTCCGGGTCCGGAACATAACACAGAACGAACCTTTCGATGTCTTCGTTCGTGAGGATCTTCTTGCTCTTCGGTTTCTTGTAAGGGTCTTCTGCGGCGTCGGTGCCGGGATAGCACATGATCTGATATTTGATCTTGAGATCCTTTTTTTCGTTTGCTTTCATGCAGACGACCGTGGCGAAGTTGCCGCCCGAGCTGTATCCGCCGATCCCGATGTTCTCGCGGTCGATCTTATATTCTTCTGCATTGTCATAATAGTGTTTGACCACTTCGAAAGTGGCATTGATACCCACCGGATAAGGGTTCTGAGGGGCTTTAGGGTAATCTATGCTTATGATCTTGACATTTGTCTGTTCCAAGATCTGGAGGTTGATCTTTTCATCGTATTCCGGGAACATGAGGGCCCACCCTCCTCCGTGAATATCGATATACAGCGGCTTTTTTTCCTGAGAATCGAAACCGTACTCCAGAACCCTGATTTTGCCGTAAGAGGTATCGACATAACGTTCCCTGGCGATTGTTCTTTTTTTCATGAAACGTTCGGCCAGCTTCTGATATTTTTCGATTTTTTTGACTGCCTTTCTCCTGTCCATATCGGATGCCTCCCTGTATAAGCACCGTCTGTGTAAAACTTCACCATATTTATCATCGGCGTTTCCGAAGATAATGAGTTTCCATTGTGTATGGAGACAGAGTATCCGGAGGATGCAAGGTTAATCTACTTGACACCCCATTATCGGGCATATGCGCCTTGCGGCTTTGTATTCCGGAGGGAAGGACTCCACGCTCGCCCTGTATCTGGCACAGCAGATGGGACACGATGTCCCGTATCTTGTGAGCATACAGCCGAAGGGCGGGGAGTCATGGATATTCCATGTTCCGAACATGACAATGGCACCGTTCATGGCTGTGCTGCTCGGGAAGGAGCTGGTCACAGCGGAGACATCCGGTTCCGAGGAGGACGACATGCGCTCGCTTACGGAAGCACTTTCCTCCCTGGATGTTGAGGGTGTGGTGACAGGGGCCGTCTGGTCAGATTATCAATGGGACAGGATGAACATCGTCTGCGGGGAACTCGGCCTTAAAGTGATCGCCCCCTTATGGAGGAAAGACCAGGACAAAGTGCTCGACGAACTGCTGGAGGCGGGAATAAAGGCGGTCATGGTCGGATGCTACGCCGAAGGCCTTGACGAATCATGGCTGGGAAAGGAGATCACTTACGAAACAGCGGCTGAGCTAAGGGAACTTAGAGACAGATACGGGATAAGCGTGATCGGCGAGGGCGGTGAGTACGAGTCGCTGACCTTGGATTCGCCCATGCACAGGGGGATCCTCCATATTATCGAATATGAAATAGAATGGAAGAGAGGAAGCGGCACCCTCACAGTAAAGAAAGCGGAGATCGTCTGAGATCAGTTGGATATGCGTTCGATCGCCTTGACGATGTTGTTGATCTCTTTCTGAGGGTTCTTCCACATTCCAGGCGTCCATACCCTATGAATGTGCCAGCCTCTCGATTCAAGATATTTCTGCCTGTGGTAGTCCCTTTCTCTCGTGGAGTCGGACATCTCGTAGATGTGGTTGTCGCATTCGATACCGAGTATGTATCTGTCGCCCTGTTTGATGGCCAGATCTATCTGATATCCGCCTATGCCGACATCCTTCTCCACGCTGTACCCTTTCCTGACCAGCGCGTTGTATACCTTTTCGGCGATGGGTGATTCGCCGGGTACGGGGGGAGCGGACCTCCACCTGTTGTCGCCGAACGACTCAAGTATGCTGGCGGCAAGCGCCTTATCGCCGTTGCTCACTGCCTCGACGTACTGGAGATATTTCTTCAGTATGCGGGGGCCGTCGTTCTTGGATGTCTCGACCTGGAGTTCCTCCGGGTCGAAGGACAGGACGACATGGATCTTCTTCTTGGCGCGGCTGATGGCAACGTTCAGGCGGTTCTCCCCGCCTTTGTTGTTGAGCCATCCGAACCTCTGCATCAGTTTGCCCTCTTTGTTCTTGGCGTAGCCGATCGAGAATATGATGACATCTCTCTCATCCCCTTGGACGCTCTCTATGTTCTTTATGAAAAGGCCGGCATCTTCTCCGTTGTCGAACCTTATCATCTCCTGGTTCACCTTCTTTCCGAACTCGGGGTCTTTGGCGGACTCGTCATCGATAAGGTCGTTGATGAGGTCCCTCTGGGCAACGTTGAACGATATTATGCCGATGGATTCGTTCTCTTTCCTTGTTTTGAAGAAATCTTTCAACAGCTCCACGACGATCCTCGCCTCTTTGACGTTGGATTTGTTCGCCCATTCTCCGCCCACCTTGTGGACCTCGATCGGAGGCCTTTCCGGTTGGTTCACGTTCGGCGAGACATACAGTTTCCCGCCGTAGAACGCATAGTTGGAGAATGCTATCAGTTCCTCATATTTCGAGCGGTAGTGGAAGTTCAGCAGTATGTTGTCGTAACGGGTCCTTGCGAGATCGAGAAGACTTTCCTCCTCTAGAACCGCGGAGACCTCGTCCTCCTCCCCCTCGTAATCCTCGTCGGTCCCGTACTCGATGCGTCCGGAACCGAGGTTGGAGGGGCGCAGCTGTTTGTGATCCCCGGCGACCACGACCTTTTTGGCGCGGTATATGGAAGGTATCCCTTTCTCCACGTACATCTGCGAGGCCTCATCGAATATCAGAAGATCGAAAAGCCCCATCTCGAGGGGCATGATCTCGGATACCACCTCGGGAGTGAGAAGCCAGATCTTCACCCCTTTGAACAATTCGTAGCTGTACTTGTTGATGAATTTATTGAGGCTCCATTTCCTTTTGTTCTCGATGATCCTGATTATGTCGCCGCGGCGCTTGGATTCGGTGATGAACCGTATGTGCTCCTGCAGTATCTCCTCGACGCGGTCCTTTGTGATCTTCTTCTTCTCGCCTATCTTGCGGTCCATGTCCGCCACGATGCTGTCGAAGTCCTGTATGTCCTGAAGGAGGGCCTTATGGTCCGCATCGAACTTCTGAAGGTGGTAGTTCAGTATGTATTTGAGGATCATGTTGTTGCTCTCCTCATACGACCACCCGGCGTCCTTGGAAAGCGTGATGATGTCCCTCCCGTAAATGCGCTCGCGCTCGTTCAGCCTGTCGTACACCGTCGCGCGGGAAGAGTAGAGATCATAATCCTCAAGTGCACCGATCATGCTCTTCGGGTCGTCAAGCACCGTCTGCACGGTTCTCTCGTTGTAGGTGTTGAAGTATTTGTCGAGCATGGCCGTGGCCTCTCTGTTGACCTTACCTTTGGAGAACATCCTTGACATGAACCCTTTGCCCTTCCACTCTACCATCTGATGTTCCAGATCCATCAGGTCGGCTTTCATCTCGCCGATACTGTACTCCGACAGGTCCGGTTTCATCTGGGTGAACCACGGGGTCTTATCGATGCATTTGCAGTACTCGTCGAAGTTGGTCATCAGGACCTTATCCCCGAATTTCCTGTTGAGCTCTTTGACCTCTCCGTATTTGAGGTCGAGCATCTTCGCCGAAACGGCGGCTTTTATCATCTTATATTTCTCAAAATCTATCTTATCCTCAAGGTCGAGCCATCTTTCCATAGAGTAGAGTTTGTACGGTTCTATCCCGAAACCTCCCTCGCTGTACATCGTATCCGCTATGTTCGACAGAACCCCCACATCCCTGTCTATGCTTTCGGAGAGGGCGGCCAGATTGGAGCCTGTGCGCGGGGGGACGGATTCCAGCATACGTGCCAGTTGCATATAGAATTGGTCCTTGTTGTTCACGTCGTCTATCATCAGGCAATATTTCGACAGGGTGCCCAGCCTGGAATAGACGACATCCAGTGCCGTCTTCTTCTCAGAGACCATGAGGACGGTCTTTCCGTTGTTCACGGCGGATGTGATCAGGCCCGTGATGACCTGCGATTTACCGGTCCCCGGAGGACCCTGCACAACGAGCTCATCCTCTTTGTTCACAGCCGTTATGACATTCTCCTGGGCGCTGTTGAGGGAGTTTATGTAAGTGATCTCCTTCTCGGAAGCCTCAAGCCCTTTCTCCCTCAGCGCGGGAAGCGAAAGGGGGCTCGGCATGTCCGTGTAGAAATCGCCTTTGTTCAGGTCCTGTATCAGATTGGACAGGGCGGCGTTGATCTCTCTGCCGGCAAGAAGCTCATCGAAGTCTTTCTGGATGTAGCTTGAGTATGAGGGATACTTTCCGAGGATCACGTTATGTACCATGTGCAGGTCCCCGGGCAGATATTTGGGGAACTCGCCCGCTTTGTAGTCGACGAAGGGGACCGGGAGGCCGTACGTTATCTTGAGGGGGAAACCCTGGTCCTCATAGAACGCGACAAGGTTGTTCATGAAGGTCTCGCTGCTGAAGTCCTCGACCACGTTATGGGGGAGGGGGCGGTTCTTACCGCCGAACTTGATGAAAGCTAACAAAAGGGAGTTATTGTAGATCACATCCCTGGAATCGTCTATGCGGACGGAGACGCTCTTCGCATCTTTGTCAAGTATGACTGGGAAAAGAGCCAGCGGAGCGCGGATATCGAAGTCTTCCCCGGGAAGTCTCCCCTCGACGAAAGGATATCCGATGTACAGATCGTACTGTCCTTTATCTCTCATGTCCCTGTTGACCTCTCTTATCAGTTCGTTGAGATTTTTGAATATGCGCAGTTCTTCGGCGCTCTTCGTAGAGTCGCACAATTTAAGGGATTTCTTCCTTCCGAACATAAGGCCCATTATGTCGATGTCGGGTATGCTAGTGAGATCGAACGCATTCTTCTTGTAGATCTTCCCGAGATAAAGAAGGCGGTTGTTCCTGCTTATGTTGACCAATTTCTTCTGAAGCTCCCGCAGCGTCTTCGCGACATCCATATCCATGTTGGAGCCTCTCGCGGCGGTAACGGCATATTTCTTCGTTACCGAAATGAATTCGTCCCCGTACAATTCGACGAATCTCTGGCCCACGCCCGGTATGGCCGCGAAATCCTCCGCTTTGGTGGGGACCCTTTGCGCCATCTCCCTGAGCGCTTCATCGGTACAAACGGTGGGTGTCCTTCCGGTCGAGTGGGTGCGGTCCTCCCGGATATGTTCCCTAAGTTCTACAAGCTCAGAATAAAGGCCGTCTTCTAATCCCATAGGGCAGAATAGGTTTTCTTTAATAATATATGTGGGGTAGGCAAAAAGCCCAAGTGATTAATACCTCAGGCAAGATAGCCAAGCATGATATCCAAAGGGATCACGGGAGAAGGAAGGATGACCGTCTCGGAAGAGGACACCGCCGCCAGCCGGGGCAGCGGAACGCTTCCCGTGTTGGCAACGCCCGTGATGATCCTGTTCATCGAAAGAACGGCATCTCTCTGCATCCAGCCTTTCCTCGGAGAGGGGGATAGCACAGTCGGCACTTCTTTGGACATCAAGCATTCCGCACCATCGACCGTCGGTTCGGAAGTTTTCTGCAGAGTAGAGCTCATCGAAACGGAAAGGTCGAGGATGGTCTTTGACGTTAAGGTATGGGATTCCGCGGGCGAAGTGGGGTCCGGACGGCATGAGCGGTTCTTGGTCGACAACGCGAAATTCATGGCGAGGGCCGCCATCCGGAAAGAAAGCTGAAAAGACCCGGTCCGCTATTGTCTCATTCACTTCAAGAAAGGTGATTCAGAAAACCTGTCCGAACAGCCCGTGGACGACGACGGGGAACATAAGACATCCGGAAAGCGGTACCCTGGACCCCTCCACGTCCAAAGGTATCATCCCGATAAGGACGGATACCGCCAGTATCAACAGGCCGAACGGCCCTGTCAGCAGCACCACGAGAATAACGATCATACAAAGGACCCCTTTGTTCAGAACAGCGGTGTCGATCCTGTTCGTCAAACCGCACATCATTTTTCCGACCCAGATGGTCAAATGATAGCCCAGGAAGGATGCCGCCGCAGAGCTAAGCAGCAACAAAAGGAATTCAGGCGAACAGAACCCAGATGCACTGTTCCCAATGATGTCTCTGATCACAAGCACCGTTCCGGACCTTCCGCTGCCGGAAACGGATAATGTCACGAGTGAGAAGATAGAGGTCACCGTGCCGATGGAAGCGACCACAGAGATGAACCTCTCCGGTCTGTTCTCCGGAAGGAAGATCGAGGACAGCGACGCGCCTGCGGTCGCTGTTATGCCAGGATACCAACCGGCAATGGTGCCTGTGATGACCCCTTTGATCCCGGGAACGTGGTCCACAGGATGGATGCCGTCATCGCGCTGTTCCGGGACAGAGGCGTTCTTGAAAGAGGACAATAGCGCAGGAACTCCGAAAAGTCCGGTCAGCATCGGGAACAGCAGGGTCCCTTCTCCCAGGATCCCGGCGGAAGGGATCGGCAGTTCCATACAAAGCAGCCCCAGCACCCCGGAGGCCACCACCAGCAAAGCGGCCCAGACCTTGTTCCCGATTCCCCGCTCCTTCAAAACTATCGCCGTCAGCGTGAAGAGCAGGATCGAGATGGTGAAAAAATCAAGCCGCTCGGCCAGCCCGTGCAGCATCAGGTACTGGAGAGGTATCGCAAGGAGCAGCGCCGATGAGGCGCCTATGACGCTGCCGATCGCCGCAGCGCGGACCGCGCACATACCCCGCCCCTGCATCAGAAGTCTGTGTCCGGGAAGAACGGTCAGCGCCTCGTCCGGGTCCGGCGCGCCTATGAACACCGAAGGAACGAAATCAACGAAAGAATGGACGACGGATGCCGACATTATGAGGGACGATACGATGATTGGGGCATTCGATACCGAAGTGAAAGATGATATGAAGGATTCCAGGGCAGGATAGGAAACCAGCATGATCGAGGCCAGGGTGTTGACGTGTATCCCCGGGACCGCTCCGGTGAAGGTTCCGATCAAAGAACCGGCAAGACATGCCGCCAATACCAACAGGATAAGTTCCGGCCCCACGGCCGAAGATCCCTCGCGTTCAACTTAAAGATGGGAAGTACAGTTATTATAACTGAAAAGGCGGTCTGACCACACGAGGTTTAGCATAAAGCGCCGCTGCAGGAGCGGTTCTGATTACAGAGTGAGGTCCAACATGCTTTTGATCATGATGCCCAAACTTTCGCTCAGTTCTTGTTTTCCCGAGCCTTTGCCGAAGACCACAAGGATATCTTTTACCGATATCTCGTTCTCTTTCAGAGCGCCGACTATCGCAGACAATGTGCCCCCGCTGCTGACAATATCGTCCACAAGGACGACCCGGTCCCCTTTTTTCAGGCCGTTCATGTAGACGATACCTTCGGAGTAACCGGTGCTGTATCTGACGGGGATCTCCCCTTCAAGACCATACTGTCTCTTTCTGATTATTGAATAGGGGATCCTCAATCTGAGCGATAATGCGACCGCCAGCGGTATGCCCATCGCTTCAGGCGCAACGATGCGGTCGCAGTCGAAGTCCCCGGCCGAGACCATCCAATCGATTATCTCCTCCAGCATATCTGGCTCCATCAATGGTATGCCGTCTGTGACGGGATGGACCAGGTACGGATATCCGTTCCTGTCGATGACCGGACCGCCGATCACACTGGCCTTCAGCCTCTCGTACATAATGATATAACGCCGCATCGGCTTTTATTAATACCGCCAGGACGTAATGCCCAATGGAATATGACCTGGAAAGGGGTTGCTTTCTGTATTTTCTGTTGCCGTTCCTGTCACATTTATCATATATGAATAACATAAAGAGATCAATGAGGCAATAAACTGTTTTTCACTATTTTTTACCGATAAGTATAAAGGCTCGTCCCCCTGGCATTTTTTT
>JGI24705J35276_12238480_pt1 | contig 23629 bp, 27 predicted proteins | sample TergutNt197P4_FD_35276 | JGI IMG/M metagenome (IMG submission 35276) | reverse complement strand
CTTCAGATTTGAACACTTTTCTCCGTCCCCAGGTGTTCACGTCCCGCTGTCTTCTTTTATGTGTGTCCCCGAATGTTCATTTTGAACTTTTTAGGCACGTCCCCCATGTTCACTTTGGTAATGTTGCAGTTAATGTATAGTTAAATTTACCATTTCCACTTACCATGATTACTCTTGCTGTATATGTTCCTATAGGCAAGTCTGCTGATATATTTCCTGCTTTTCCATTGTCATTATTTATTCTTTGTACTACTTTTCCACTTGAGTCAATTAACACTAACTCTAGATTTGCTTTGTTGTTATCGTTTGTTATCTTAAGATCTAATTTACCTGCTTTAGTTACATTTATCTTGTGCTCAAACGATGTTTCTTTTATGTTTCCACCAAACTGTCCATTAAATGTTAGTGTTTGAGTTGCTCCAGTAGTTGGTGTAGCTGTTACTGTTACTGTACAAGTTGCCGACTTACCACTTCCATCCATTGCTTTTGCTGTTATTATTGCAGTTCCTACAGCTTTACCTGTTACTACACCTGATGACGATACTGTTACATTTGAATTGTTGCTACTCCATGTTATGTTCTTATTGCTTGCATCTGATGGAGAAACAGTTGCTATAAGATTTGTTGTTTTATTTATTTCTACACTTATTGATGGTGGCAATGTTACACTTGTTACTAGTTTTACAGCTGGAGGTGCGGATGTTACTGTTAATGTGCAAGTTGCTGATTTACCACTTCCATCCATTGCCTTTGCTGTTATTGTTGCAGTTCCTACAGCTTTACCTGTTACTACACCTGATGACGATACTGCTACAACATTTGTATTACTGCTACTCCATTCTATGTTTTTATTGCTTGCATCTGATGGAGAAACAGTTGCTACAAGATTTAATGTTTTATTTACTTCTATATTTGCGGATGTTACCGATAATGTTATACCTGTTACCAGTTTTTGTGCTGGTCCATCTATTGTAAGTACGAAATCTTTTGTTCCAAACAGGTTATTTTTATCTACTATTCGTACATTAACATTAAAGTTTCCTGCTTCTGTTGGGGTACCTGATATAGTTCCTTTTTTAGAGTCTATAGACAATCCTTTTGGTAATCCAGTTGCTGACCAAGTAACCTGACCATTTGCTTGTCCACTTGCTGATAATGTTACACCACTATATTTAGTATTTATAGCTCCTTTTGGTAATGATGCTGTACTAATCTTTATTGGTGAATAAAATTCAGTAGTAAACTTTAGATTAATTTCTTTTGCAAGTGGTAATCCATCAGAACTGTTTACAGCTCCTGCTGGAACAACAAGTATAAATTGAGTTAAAGACTTTAATGTAGCTGAAGGCCTTATTGTTAAAGTACTACCAGAAATTGTTTTTGCTATACTTACATTATTTCCTTGTGCATCTTTTAATGTAATATTATTATAATTTGTACCTGAAGCGATAGGTGTTGTAAATACTACTGAAATAGCACTACTTATATTTACATCAACTTGTCCTTCAATAGGTGTTGTTCTACTAAGTTCTGGTGCTTTAAATGTCGATGTATCAAGTCCATATGTATAATTCATAGTGTTTCCAGGAACACTTATATTAGTAATAGCTAATCCTGAAGCAGAACCATCCCACCATTTTGAGTTAGGAGTGCCTACATCAGTGAATTTATTTACATTTCCTGAATAGAATGCGTCTTTAGCGTCTCCACTATTTACATTCTTTTCTAAATGGAACAAACCATCTGCTTGTTCTAATGAAACTACATAATGCTTAGTTGGGGTCATATCTTTTGAATCACGTTGTCCACTTTTATCTATATGCCATATGTATAATCCAGCTTGTCCAAAGGCAGCCCATCTACCAGTTGGTTGTACATTCTCTACTATAAAGTACTCTTTATCGGTAGAACGTCTAAATATGTGAGGGCCTATCTGGTTAGCTTGTATATCTATTGTAGAACCTGATATAAAGTTGTTCATTATTTCTGGGGTGCCCCATCCAGCTAATATACATCTAAAGTAAGGGTTAGGAGGCGCTGAATTAGAACACATTAAATCATATCTACCTGTACCTTTTGAAGTATGTGTATAATCATATGTATCTGGCCATTTCATAACTAAGTGTCCATTTTCATGGTTTAATGTACTAACAGGTACAGAAGTAGTTATACCTGTAATCTGGTAACCAGAGAAAGATACACCACCACCTGTGATTATAGATGAACTCATATGTGGCCACAATCCTTCTGCCCATGCATTAGTTACACCACCAGCATAAAGAATGTTTAAAGCTCTAAACCTTCCAGCTGAATCTTTTGAAAGTTGGTTAAAGTCAAATCCTTTTGCTTTAAGGTCATTTAAAGCTTCTACTGCAAGTTCTCTTGCACGAGTACCTTGTGTTATTTTTGGATCTGTATAATAACTCTTATTATATTTTGCAGTATAATAATATGTTGATATAACATTTGTATAATCTAATGCACCACCTGAAACATCTAAATAGTATTGACGTACAGAGTTAACATTAGTACCAAGCTTATTAAAAGCATCACCTACTGCTGCTGGGGTAATAGCTCCTTTTGCATCTGGGAATTCTATTAGCAATGTTAAGCCTTTAACAGAGCCTGCATAACTTGCATTATAATAAGGGTTTGGTGAGCCAGCAGCCATAAATGAAAATTCATTAATGAAATCATCTAAAAGAGATAAATCAACTTCATCTGCCTCAACAACTCCTAAAATTTCTTTTTGTTTATCTGTTTTTTCCTTAGCCTTTTTGTCACTTTCTTTAAGTTGCTTTTTGTTAGCTTTTTCAAGCATTTTTTCAAAATCTTTTTGCTCTTTAGTATCTTCACCTGTGTATATTATTTTTGAAGAAACTAGTTCTCCGTCATTACCTTCTATTGCATAACAAACATAGAAAGTCTCGGGGTCTCTTATAAGTGTATATCCATTTAATGTCTCAACATGAGTATAATACTCATCACCATAAACTATGACTTGAATTTGACACGAAACAAGTTTACCATTGTTAGCAATATAACTGTTGTCAATTTCAAGTATTTCTCCTTCAACCGGAGCAGCCAGTACGTATGTGGACAAACAAAAGACCACAAGAACGACCATAGCCATTCCAATTCTTTTTAAATTTTTCATAAAAACATCCTCCTTTTAATTAAAATATGTGATGTTATTTTATAATATGTCTATACATATATATTAACATAAAATGGAAGAAATGTCAACTTTTGCAAGGCTTTTAGCGGTTATGAGAGGGCGGAATTTACATAAATAAAAGTGCTCCCCCTTTAGGGAAGCACACATTGAAAACAAGAACACCTGTACGACTATGAGTTTGAAAATATTTGGTTTTGGATATAGTCTTTTACAATATTCCAGTCTGAATCTGAAATATTGGCAAGATAAAGGCTGTTAGCTTCTCCCGCTATTTCAAAAATATCTAGATTGTTATAAGTACAATTAGGGTCAAAAACTCGTTTTTTATAATCTAAAGCAACATAGCTCTTATCAATTTCATTACAACTAAAAGCAAATACAATTTTTGCTTTTAATGGGTTTCCTTTATTATCTAAAATATTTATTTTATCCATAAATTCCTCCTAATTTAATGGTCTAAGAGTTTTGAAAAATGGATGTGAAAGAATGGTGCCATCAGAAATAAGTTCTTCTTCAGCTTCTGTACCACCAGGAGTATTTAATATAGACCTGAATTTTTTTACAGATAAGAATTTAGCATTTTTCACAATTATTGAAGAAGCCCCAGCCATTTTAGCAGGCAATGATTTAGTACTATAAAAATTTTCTAATGCTTCTATATCTTGCTTTTTTAATATAATAGAGCCATTACACGGGAAAGCTACTTTCAAAATAAATCACCATCCTAATTTTATTCTAGAAATATCATATCAATAATATTCTTTTTTTGCAAATATTTTTTCATAAAATGGAAATTATATAAAAAGAGGTAGTATGATGGAAAATGTAAGTGAGAAAAAAGACATATGGAATTATTTTTATTATTTTATAATCTATAGTATTATAGGTTTTTTTATGGAAACATTTTTTGCTTTAGTTACTAAAGGCGTAATTGAAAGCAGGCAAAGTTTTTTATATGGCCCATTTTGCATGATATATGGAGTAGGAGCTATAGCAATGATTATAATTCTAAGAAATGAAAGAAGAATACCAGCTTTATTTTTTGGTGGTTTAGTTATTGGCGGGATAGTTGAATATTATTCAAGCTTAATTTGTGAGATTATGTTTGGAGTGAAGTGGTGGGACTATTCAAATATGCTTCTTAATATTCATGGAAGAACTTGTTTGTTTTATTTGGTATCCTGGGGAATTTTAGGAATAATATTAATAAAATATGTTAATCCAAAAGTAGATGAGTTTTTAAGTAACATTACTAAACAAACAAACCTTAAAACTTTCAGAATATTGGGAAATGTTTTTATAATGGTTTTGATATTTGATGCATTTATAACAGGATATGCCTTAAGAGCATTTTACGTAAGGGTTTCAAATGAATATGATTTAAATGTAAATGATAGAGCCAATGTGAATAAGGAATATAATAATATATATAGCGATATGAGATTATCGGGCATAATATATAAATATTTTGATGATGAAAAAATGCTAAAAACTTTTCCTAACTTAAAAATAGAAGATGCAAACAAAAATATGATTTATGTTGAAGGCCTATTGGAAGACATACAGCCATATTACTTTAGGGTTGGGAAAAAATAAGAAATTTAATTGATAATTAATAATTAATAATGTATAATGTAATTAATAATTAAAAATTAAAAATTAATAATTATTGTTGAAATTTGCAGAGCAAATTTCTTCCTTCATTATTAATTATACATTATTAATTATTAATTAAATTAAGGGGGATAAAAATGAAAAGAGCAATATACATAGTTATTTTACTAATCGTGTTAGGATTAATTGGCTTTGCTATTTATCAGGAAAGTTCAGTTAATATGCAAAACAATAAAAAAGCAGAAGAAAAAGAAAGCACACAATACAGTAGTAGTGAAGAAAACACGTCAAATGCAAACAATACATCAAGCACAAGTAGTGCAACTAATACAAATAACACATTAAGCACAAGTAGTACAACTAATGAAAACAAAGGAGGAAATGGGATGGAAAATACAGATTATAAACTAGCTTCTGAAAAGCAAATGGCAAAACCTGAAAAAGGTGAAGAAATAGCAATAATACATGTAAAAGATTATGGACAAATAAAAGTGAAATTCTTTAATGATGTTGCTCCAAAGGCAGTAGAAAATTTTATTACACATGCAAAAGATGGATATTATAATGGAGTAATTTTCCACAGAGTTATTAATGAATTTATGATTCAAGGTGGAGACCCAGAAGGAACAGGAAGAGGAGGAGAGAGTATATGGGGCAAAGGGTTTGGAGAAGAATTTTCTTATGAATTGGTACCATATAGAGGCACTTTATGTATGGCAAGTAAAGGAGTAGGCTCTTCAAGCTTAGGAAGCCAGTTCTTTATAACACAAGCTAATCACGATAATTTGATGGAATTACAACTAAAACAAGGAGGATACCCAGAAGGATTAATAGAGCAATACAAAGCCTATGGTGGAGCTATGCACTTATATTTACAATATACAATATTTGGGCAAGTATTTGAAGGAATGGAAATTGTTGATAAAATAGCTAAAGTTGAAACAAACAGTGACGACAAGCCAAATAAAGATGTTGTGATTGAGAAAATAGAAGTAACAGTACAAAAATAAACCAAAGGAGGGTGTTCACTTTAGGACACCCTCTTAAATCACTTATGAAACTATCAATATATTCTAATTTATACTTTTTTTGCTCCACTTACTATGCTCCTTGCTTTTAAAAATACTTCGTCATGAGAATATCTTTTATGGTTATTTCTAGCTTGTTTCGTTGCTTCATCTAATAAGTGACATATTTCATCATCTTCTATAATTTCAACACTGTTTTTTAATCTTTCATATTCTTCTAAATTAATAACAACAACTGAACCATAACCATTTTTTGTCAAAAATACTGGCTCTTTTTTATTAACAACGATATCCTCAATTTGTGGATAGTTGTTTCTCAAATCTGAAACTGGCCTTATATTTATCATTATTGTCCCCTCCTTATTTTATCTTAATGGTATCATAATTTTATCACACATTAGTATTATATGCAATAATTTTTAAAATATTTTTAAACATATTGCAAAATGTTTTTTTTATGATACAATATACAAAAAGATGTTTGTTTTAAGGAGGAGAAAATGTTTGCGTATATAAAAGGAAACTTAGAAGAAAAAGCAAGTAATTATGTGGTAATAGATATTGGTGGAATTGGATATAAAATATTTATGTCTGAAACTGGAATCCAAAACATTGGAGAAACAAATAATTTGGTAAAAGTACATACTTATTATTATGTAAGAGAAGATAATATAAGTTTATATGGTTTTTTAAGTAATGAAGAATTAAAAATGTTTGAACTTTTATTGTCAGTTAGTGGAATAGGAGCAAAATCTGCAACAGCAATGCTTTCAAACATAAATCCATCAAGTTTTGCTTTAGCTGTAATTTCAAACGACATACCAAAACTTACAAAAATCCCAGGAATAGGCACGAAATCTGCACAAAGAATAGTACTTGAATTAAAAGACAAATTAAAAACAGAACAAGCAATAGAAAAAACAAGTGAAACAAAAATGGAAATAGAAAAAGAAAATATTTCAAGTGAAGCAATAGATGCACTTCAAATTTTAGGATACAACAAAAAGGAAATTGACAAGGCATTGGAAAAAATTGATGCAACTAATTTATCAGTAGAAGACACAATAAAATTGGCATTGAAGAATTTGAGTAAATAAAAAATATATTATAAAAAAAAGAGGATTGAGTATGGATTTGAATCAACCACTGGCATATCGAGTAAGGCCTAAAAAATTAGAAGAATTTGTAGGCCAAGAACATGTATTGGCAAAAGATAAACTTTTATATAGAACAATAGAAGCAGATAGATTGTCTAGCATTATTCTATGGGGACCACCTGGTTGTGGAAAAACTTCACTTGCAAAAGTAATTAGTGAAACAACAAAATATAAATTTACAAAAATAAATGCTGTAACAGCTGGAATAGCAGATATAAAACAAGCTATTATAGAAGCAGACAATAGACTATTAAATCCAAGTGGAAAATGCATATTATTTATTGATGAAATTCACAGGTTTAATAAACTGCAACAAGATGCATTACTTCCATTTGTTGAAGATGGAACAGTAATTTTAATTGGAGCAACAACAGAAAATCCATATTTTGAAGTTAACAAAGCTCTTATTTCAAGGTCAATGGTAATAAAACTAGAGCCATTAAAAAAACAAGATATAATTAAAATATTAAAAAATGCAATTACAAATAAAGAAGGATTAGGAAATTATAATATTAAAATATCAGAAGACACAATTGAAAAAATGGCTGAAGTTTCAAATGGAGATGTGCGAACTGCATTAAATGGAATTGAAGTGGCAGTACTCACAACTAAAATGAATAAAGAAGGTATAATTGAAATTACAGATAAAATTGCAAGTGAATCTTTAAATAAAAGAAAAGCATTATTCGATAAAACAGGAGATAGCCATTACGACAACATAAGTGCATTTATAAAATCAATGCGTGGAAGTGACCCAGATGCAGCATTATTCTATTTAGCAAGAGCCTTAAATGGTGGAGAAGATCCCGTATTTATGGCAAGAAGAATTGTAATAGCATCTGCTGAAGATGTAGGAATGGCAAACCCAAATGCACTGGTGGTGGCAACCTCTGCCATGCAAGCAGTTACAATGGTTGGAATGCCTGAAGCAAGAATTATTTTGGCAGAAGCTACAGTATATGTTGCAAATAGTAAAAAATCAAATGCTGCATATTTAGGTATAGAAAGAGCATTAAAAGATGTAGCAACTAAAGACACTGGAACAATACCAATGCACATTAGAAATGCACCAGCAGAAGGCATGAAAGATTTTGGATATGCTAAAGGATACAAATATCCACACGATTATCCAGGACATGTTATAGAACAACAATATTTGCCAGATAAAATGCTAGGAACAAAATATTATATAAAAGACGACACAGCGGAATGAAATTTTTTTGGGAAAGTCTACATAACTTGACTTTTCGCTAGAAATTTGGTATAATTAACATAGATTGGAGAAATCCAAATTTTGTTTCCAAACAATAAGACTAAACAACATATGTGAAAGGAAAGGTTATGAACAATAAGTTCGACGAAATTTTGCTAAAAGCAGAGGAAGGCATTAGGTATGAAGTAACTGAAACTGATGGTGGATTGCTTATTCGGGCAATAAACATCTCAGGTGTAGGTGACTACAAAAATCCGCCTGTTCCAAAGGGATATGCCAATATATTGGGAGAGTGGCATAATGGTTTTGTTATTCAAGACTGGTCAAACAACGAGTTTGTATGGGTTCCTGTTGGAATATTGCTTGAAAATGGAACTCTTGATGGAGAGAAATTTAACAAGCAATTAGGAAGAAGGGACTTTCAAAAAGATAAGTTTTCCAAGGGCGAATTCCATGAAGTTATGGATGGTACACTCAAAAAGCAAATTGCAAGTGTGGAAAAATACGGCGGATTTTATGTTGGCCGTTACACAGTTTCAAAGCCCATAGATGAACGGCCAGCGTCTGTAAAAGATGCAATACCTTGGACAAATATTAGCTTTAAGAATGCACTTATTGAAGCTAGGAAGCTTGGACAAGGAAAAGTGGAGAGCCATCTTATGTATGGTGCGGAATTCGATACTGTTCTTCAGTGGTTTCTTGAAACAGGTATTCCTGTAGAAGAAATTATAAAAGACAGTACAAGCCGTGGAAATTACTGGAATTCGGATAATAGTCCGAAGAAGGTTGTTGAAACAGGAAGCAGAGAGGAATGGTATGTAAATAAAATAGCAGACCTTTTTGGAAACGTCTGGGAGTGGACACAAGAACAGAACGGTAGTTCGTCTCGTGTTTTGCGTGGCGGTGATTACAATGGTGCTGGGAACTATTATCCTGTTGCTTACCGCAATTACAATCATGCTGACTATTACCACAGCCACGTAGGTTTTCGAGTGGCGCTTTATATCGAGTAGCACTGACCACTGAAAAAACATTAACATTAGCAAAATTTGGAAAAGAGGGAAAACATTGAAAAATTTCATGTTTTCCTTCTTTTTCCATATTTTTTAAAATTATTATTGCATTTACATTAGAATATGGTATAAAATATAATTATACTAAATTTAGAAAAAGGATATGAAAAGTAAATGAAGCTAGAACTATTGCGAGAGTATATATATATATATCAATTCTTACAAATTTAGAAAAAAATATATTTTAAATTTTAATGCTGTTCAAAATAGTGTTAAATTTATATTGTTTAAATGGAGAGTAAATATATTCGTGAGATAATATTGCTCTTTTTTAATGTTAAAAGAAAGGGTTTATATGAAAAATATTAGAAATAACAAATTGGTAATAATTGTAAAGATAGAAAAGTATATAGAATATATGCTAATAATTTTATTGAAATTACCAAGAACTGAAAAATTTAATATAGGAAATGAAATAAAGGTAAGTATGTATGAGATATTAAGGAACACATTATTTGCAAGTAAGGTCGATAAAAATAAGAGATTAGAATTTTACAATATCGTAGATAGTCATATTTATTTTCAAAGAATTTGCATAAGAATAATGTACAATAATAAATGGATTGATGAAAAGAAATACAAGTATAGTAATGAGTTATTGAGCGAGATAGGGAAAATCTTAGGTGGACTTATAAAAGCGTTAGGGGTTAAAGATTATGCCTAAAACTATGAAAAATGTTTATGAAAATGCATTATCTTTTCATAACTTGCTTTTAGCACATAAAAGAGCAAGACGTGGTAAACGAGAAAAGAGGAAGGTAATACAATTAGAATTGATATTGGAGCAAGAACTGTTACAATTAGAAATGGAATTATTTAACTGTATATATAAACATGGAAAATATTATTCTTTTAAAATATATGAGCCTAAAGAAAGAGTTATTATGGCATCAGAGTATAGAGACAGAATAGTACATCAATGGTATGTGGAGAGTTTCATAAAGCCATATTTTGTACCACAATTTATTAACACTACATATGCTTGCATTGAAGGCAGAGGGATGCACAAAGCATCAAAAGATTTACAAAAAGCTATGAGAACATGCAAGAAAAAGTGGAAAAATTATTATATATTGAAAATGGATGTAGCTAAATATTTCCCCAATATAGACAAAAGGATTTTATGGGATATTTTAAAACGCAAAATGAAAGATAAAAAATTACTATGGTTAACACGAGAAATATTACTTTCTACAGAAGGAATGTTAGGTCTGCCATTAGGAAACTACACTTCTCAGGTGTTTGCAAATATATATTTGAATGAATTGGATCAATTTGCAAAACATAAATTAAAATGTAAATATTATTTTAGATATATGGATGACATAGTAATATTATTGACTACAAAAAATATTGCAAATAATACTTTAAATGACATAACAACATTTTTGCAAGATAGCTTAAAATTAAAACTGAACTCAAAAACAAGAGTATTCAAAGATGTGCAAGGTGTGAATTTTTGCGGATATAAAATAAATGAAAAAAGATTAAAAATAAGACATACAAGTAAATGTAGAATGAAAAGAAGATTGAAAAAATATACTAAATTATTGAAGGAAGAAAGAATAACAATACCTGATATACAAAGAAGTATAGCAGGATGGCTAGGCTATGCAAAGCATGCAGATTCTTATAACTTAAGAAAAAGTATGTTTTATATAGAGGGCTAAACTTAAATAACCGAATTCGTCTCGTGTTTTGCGTGGCGGTAATTACAATAATAATGGAAACAATTATCCTGTTGCTTACCGCAATTACAATCATACTAACAATTACAACAACAACATAGGTTTTCGAGTGGCGCTCTAATATCAAGTTAGATTATGTATTTTAAGGAATACATACAGTACAGTATTAGATATATAAAGGAAGTTTAGTCCTTCTTAAAAGTAATTTTAAGTAAATATGGATATATAAAGCATATGTATTAGTAAATTAAAAATTGAATATATATGTGCTTTTATTTTTATCTAGTAAAATTTCCATAAATGAATAAAAATCTAAAAAAGTAAAATCCTATTAATATGAAAAAGAATTTAATTCGGGAACATATTGTTAGGATTTTTTGCAGGTCTAGTTAGTGGATTTTTTGGAGCAGGTGGTGGAATGATATTGGTTCCTTTTTTTACATTAATAAGAAAGCAAGACCAAGTAAGAGCTAGAGCAACAACAATAATATGCATATTTTTTATGGCACTGACAAGTAGTTTTTTTTACTATAAAAAATTTGACATAGATTTAAATTTAACATTAAAATGTGTAATTGGAGGAATGGTTGGAAGCTATATTGGCTCAAAACTTCTAGTTAAACTAAACAGAAATATATTAAGAATATTTTTTATAATATTCCTATTATATGTGGGAATAAAAATGATATGCTGAGGAAAGGAAAAAACAAGTGAAAGAGATATTGTTTGGACTATGTGCTGGAATGGTTGCAGCCCTTGGAATGGGTGGAGGAACCATTTTAATATTACTGCTGAATTTATTTACAGATATGTTGCAACATGTAATTCAAGCAACAAATTTAATATTTTTTATTCCAACATCTATAATAGCCATCTATATGAATATAAAAAACAAAACAATAGATTATAAAGCTACATTGCCTATAATTGCTTTTGGAATAATAGGTGCGGTAATTGGTTCGAAAATTTCATTTAATGTGAACAATGAAAGTTTAAAAAAATATTTTGGAATTTTTTTAATATGTATAGCAATATTTGAAATCTATTCATTTTTTATACAGTATATATTAAACAAAAAAGAAAATAATAAATAATGTAAAATTAAAATTAATAATTGTAGAAGGGTGGTAAATTAAAATGAAATTTATTCGTGGAGTGATGCTGGGGACGATACTTACAGCAGGGACAATGGCGATATGGTCAGAAGAAGTAGATACTAATAAAAAGAAAATAGTAAGAAGAGGAAAACACTTTATAAGAAGAATGAAAATGTCAATGTAAATATAAGAAAGTGAACACCTGGGGACGGAGAAAAGTGAACACTTTTCTCCGTCCCCAGGTGTTCAAATAAACGGAGCACATAAATAATATGCGCTCCGTTTTCCGGTAGAAAAAACTATTGGAGAATTCGTGGTAAAGTCCTCCCGTCTTCATATAAATATAATAAAACGAGACGAGTAGAGAAACGATCGTGTACCTTTGCAGCAAAAATTCTTGTTCCAGATCCAGGAATTTCAACAATTTCCGCCGCTCTTACCACACCGTTAGCAGCATGGTTCATTTCTTTGGCAACTGATGCCCGTTCAAGTTCTGTCATGTGTTATTCCTCCGAAAATGCATTTACAAAGTTAGTTCTTAACCCTCACAATTAAACTGAGGATAAGTTAAAGATTAAATCAATTTAAAGTTTATCATAATTGACATAAAAAGTCAAATTTTAATAATTTTCGTCACGCATACAGTCACATTGAGAATGTGATAATGGCATATCACAAGATAAATCAACACCTCTTAAGCAGTTTCCTTCAAATTTGCTTTCTTTACAAATTTTTACATGTTCAACACGATTTACCCATATTTCTATAGCATAAGATTTGTGTGGACAAAGTGGGCCAAAAACAAACTCTCCATCTCTATTTGTGAAAGAATGAGAGACAGGTTTTCTTTCGTCTTTGCATACTTCTACTAATTTTACTACAGCATCTTCAATTGGACATCTTTCGCGGTCTTTTACAACACCATAAACAACATTTCTAGGGTCCTCAGGTAAGCTTATTTCAAGGTCAAATTGTTTACCAGCCTCTATAAAACCATCAACATCAACAATAACTTTTTTATCAAATTCCATTTTATAATCATTCCTTTATTAAAAATTTATACATAGTGTATCTAATAAAATAATATGCATGTTGTCCCATATGAGTTACTATTATTCTTTACAAAAACACAAACATAGTATAATATGTATGCAGATACTCTTCTTGCAAGGAGAGACATTATACAAAGAAGAATGTCCACAGTGGAGGTTATAATGGAATTAAGGGCTACATATAAAAAATTCATATATAATAGCTATGAGATTTATGAAGATAATGAAAAGCTTTATTTAGAATACGATTTTGAAATTGAAAATCTTGTTAAGTTTAACCCTAAAATTGAAATACTAAAAAAGAAATTTAATTTTAAGAATATAAACACAGATTTTGTAAAAAATATAGTGTTTAATATAGGCATGGTTGAGGCAATAAGCTACTATAAAGCTGTATGTGCTAAACAATTTATTATAAAATGTGGAGCAATAGATAGTGTTCAGGAGCAATGGTTTAAGAAGCTATATTATCTGGGATTGGGAGAATTTAGATATAAAAACAATATAAAAATTGAGCAAAAAGATTTTGTTAACTTTATTTCTGAAGGAAATAAACTGAATTTTGAAAATAAAGAAAACAGTTTTTCTGGAATATTAATACCATTAGGAGGAGGGAAAGATTCTTCGGTAACATTAGATTTACTAAAAGAATATAAAGATGAAACAAATTTATTTTGTATAGGTGCAAAGCCAGTAATGATTGATTGTGCAGTTGCTTCTGGATTTAACAGAGACGACATTATAGAAGTAAATAGAAAAATAGATAGAAATCTGCTAGATTTAAACCAGAAAGGTTTTTTAAATGGGCATACACCATTTTCTGCAATAATTGCATTTCTAACATATTTTGTATCATATTTAATGGGGAAGAAATATATTGCATTATCTAATGAAGATAGTGCAAATGAAACCAATATAATTGGAGAAAATGTGAATCATCAATATTCAAAAACAATTGAATTTGAAAATGATTTTAGAGAATATGTAAATAAATATTTCAACATTAATATTGAATATTTTAGTATGTTAAGACCAATAACAGAAATTCAAATTGCAATGATATTTTCTAAACTCGAAAAATATCATCATATTTTTAAAAGCTGTAATGTTGGAAGTAAAACTGAACCATGGAAATGGTGCTGTAATTGTTCGAAATGCTTATTTGTGTATATCATATTAAGCCCGTTTTTATACAAAGATAAACTTATAAATATATTTGGTGAAGATTTATTTGAAAAAGAAGAACTGTTAGAAACATTTATAGAGTTATGTGGATATGGAGAAACAAAACCTTTTGAATGTGTTGGAACATATGATGAAATAAGATACGCTGTTACTATTGCAATTAAAAACATAAATGGAGAATTGCCATTTTTGTTGAAATATTATGAAGAAAAGTTTGAATTATCAACCAAAGATATGTTAAAATATTATAATGAAAAAAATAATTTGCCAGCTGAATTTGAAAAAATATTGCGAGGGGAAATTTTATAAATGATAGAAAAGCTATTGGATTATTTGAATAATAAAAAAATATTGATTCTTGGGTTTGGAGTAGAAGGAGAATCGAGTTATAACTTTATGAAAAAATATCTCCCAAATAACAAAATATATATTGCAGATGAAAATGTAAATATATTGGAAAAACACGAATATTTAAAAAATGACAATAACTTGGAATTAATGTTGGGAGATGACTATTTAAACAATATAAATAACTATGATTTAATTCTTAAATCTCCAGGGATTTCTTTTAAAAATATAAATATTGAGAGTTTTGAAAATAAAATAACAAGCCAGCTGGAATTGTTGCTGGAATATGTAAATGTATTTACAATAGGAATAACAGGGACAAAAGGTAAAAGCACAACAAGCTCTTTAATACGAGATATAATAAAAGACCAGAAAGAAGAAGAGGTGTTTTTGCTGGGTAATATTGGAGAACCAATTTTTAACAACATAGATAGCCTGAAAGAAGGTAGCATTGTTGTATTGGAAATATCTTCTCATTCGCTGGAGTATATTAGAAAATCAACAAATATAGCAATTTTACTAAATATATATGAAGAACACCTAGATCATTATAAATCAATACAAAACTATATTGATGCAAAATTTAATATTGCAAGATTCCAAAACGAAAAAGATTTTCTAATATATAATTTAGATAACGAAACAATGCAGAATTATAATTTTAATTATAAAGAAAATGATTATTCTGTTTCTATGGAAAAAATGCCAGAAATGAAGAATAAAGTATTTTTAAACAATAAAAACATATATTGTAATAGCGAAATAGTTATGAACATAGAAGAAGAAATGAATTTGAAAGGTAATCACAATCTAAATAATATAATGTTTGCACTTGCTGTTTGCGATATTTTGAAACTAGATTTTAAAAAAGGATTAAATACAATTAAAAATTTTAACCCATTAGAACACAGAATGGAATTTGTTGCAAATGTAAATGGTGTAGATTATTATAATGATTCAATTGCAACAATACCAGAAGCAACAATAAATTGTGTAACTTCAATAAAAAATATTAATACTATAATAATAGGTGGCAAAGATAGGGGTGTTTATTTAACAAAATTAATAAAGTTTTTAAGTGAAAGCGAAATACAAAATATTATATGTTTGCCTAAAACAGGTGAATATATATATGATGAGTTAAAGAATTCTAGCAAAAACTGCTATATAGTTACAGGCATAAAAGAAGCGGTAAAAATTGCAAAAGAAGTTACAAAAGAAGGGAAAGCATGTGTTTTGTCTCCAGCAGCCTCAAGTTATGGGTATTTCAAGAATTTTGAAGAGAGAGGGAACCTGTTTAAAGAGTATGTTAAGGAGATAACATAATAATTTACAACTTTATGTAGACAAATGAGGAAAAATATGGTATAATAATAAAAGTGATAAACGTAAGCAGAGACTAATATATAGTAAAACACACTAGATAAATTTTAAGGAGGAATTAAAATTGTATACAAGTAATTTAGAAAATAACCATTTAACATTGATGGGGAAGGTTGCAAGCGAGAAAAGTTATAGTCATGAGATATACGGTGAAAAATTTTATTTATTTAATTTGGAAGTAATAAGATTAAGCTCAACTGTTGATATTATACCAATTACAATATCTGAGAGATTACTTACAAATATTAAATTGGAAATTGGAGAGCAAATAATAGTAGAAGGCCAATTCAGGTCTTACAATAACTATGAAAATGAGAGAAATAGATTAGTTTTAACTGTTTTTGCCAAAGAAATATTAAGGCCAACTGAAGAAGAGAAAAAAGAAGAAATAACAAATGAAGTAATTTTAATAGGATATATATGTAAAAAACCAATATATAGGCAAACGCCATTTGGAAGAGAAATAGCAGACATATTACTTGCAGTCAATAGAGCATACAACAAAAGTGATTACATACCATGTATAGCATGGGGAAGAAATGCAAGGTTTTGTCAAAATATAGATGTTGGAACAGAAGTAAAAATAGTAGGAAGAGTGCAATCAAGAAGCTACGATAAAAAACATGAAGACGGAACTATAGAAACAAAAATTGCATACGAAGTTTCTATAGGAAATATGGAGATAGTAGACAAAGAAGAGGAAGCAAGCGAAACAGAAGTTGGATAAAAAAATCTTGACTAGGTACGTGAATACCTAGTCTTTTTGTGTGTGAACACTTTTCTCCGTCCCCAAGTGTTCACATGCTAGGACTTTTTCTAGTAAAACTTATTTTAGGACTCCTTCTATTTACAACATTAATGATATGTTATATAATGAGCTAAAGTAAAATTTGCAAGGGAGAGCTTATGCAATTAAGTAAAAAACAAATTATAATTTTTAACATACTGGCTGTTATTTGTATATCATTATTTTGTGCAGGAATAGCACCAAAGACTTTACAAAACGACACATATTACAATATTAAAATTGGGGAATATGTAGCACAAAATGGAATTTCAGATTTAACTCAAGACCCATTTTCATGGCATAATCTGCCATACACATATCCACATTGGTTATATGACTTGGGAATGTATATAATATACAATAATTTTGGACATCCAGGGGTATATGCATCAACGATAGTGCTTACATGTTTGCTGGGACTATCACTTTATATGTTATGCACAAAGGTTTCAAAAAATCAATTAGTATCGTTTATAATTACATTAGGTGCAATATATTTAATGAAATCATTTATAGCTGCAAGAGCACAATTAATAACGTTTCTATTGTTCACATTGGCAGTGTATAGTATAGAAATGTTTTTAGAAACACATAAAAAAAGATATGCTGTTTTCCTAATTATAATTCCATTGCTAATAGCGAATTTGCACTGTGCGGTTTTTCCGTTTTACTTTATATTGTTTTTGCCATATATAGCAGAGTTTTTATTGATAACAATTATAGATGCAGACCTAGACAAAAGACTTATTTATATAACATGTAGGTTGTTGAAAAAAATATTTAAACAAGAAAAGCTACAGGCAAAATTTGATAAAATATGTGAAAACATGAAACTTAATATTTCAGAAAGAAATAAAAGAAGAGAGACATTAAAAGAAAATCCATATAAAATTAAAGTAAAAAAAGATAGAATTGTGGCTGTACTAATTATTGTAATGGCATTTGCATTATTAACCGGATTTATAAACCCTGCAGGGAACAATGCTTATACTTATTTATATAAAACAATGCAAGGAAACACAACAAATTCAATAAATGAGCATCAACCTATGGTACTAATACAAAATAGAGAATTTATATGTGCACTGGTTTTATTCCTAAGTATATTAATTTTTACAGATACAAAAATAAAATTAGCAGATTTATTTATGCTAATTGGACTAACATATTTAACATTTCAAACCAAAAGGCAAGTAACAATGTTTGCACTGTTTTGTGCACCAATATTGGTAAAATTAATATCGAGCATGTTTGAAAAGTACGATAAAAAAACATGTTTTAGATTAGTTAGTTATGCTAGTAGCTGGTTTGGTTTTATAATGGTTACTTCATTATTTGTTATAATATCTGTAAAAATGATAAAACCAATGCTAAATAGTAATTATGTGGATATGGCAACATATCCAGTAGAAGCATCAACATGGATACTTGATAATTTGGATGTAGAAAATATAAAATTATATGATGAATATAATTTTGGTTCATATTTGTTATTTAGAGGTATTCCAGTATTTATAGATTCAAGAGCAGATTTATATTCACCTGAATTTAATGAAGATAAAGAAAACAATATTCCAGGAAGAGATATATTTTCAGATGCTTTAAATACAGCAGGACTATCTGTAAATTACAAAGATACATTCCCAAAATATGGGATAACACATGCTCTAATGTATAAAGATGCAAAACTAGCTATGGTTATGAAAGATGACCCAGATTATGAACTAATATACAACCAAGGTAATTTTAAAATATTTGTAAGGTTAACACCATATGAAATAATTGATAATTAAAAATTAATAATTAAGGAAATTTACTTTAGTAAATTTCTACCATAATTATTAATTATTAATTATAATTAAGGGGGGGTAAAGTTGAAGAATAAGATTTTAAAAATGGTTATAGTAATTATTATATTATTAATTATTATAGACCAGATAAGTAAGTTTATAGTAATAAAACATTTTTCAGATTATACTCCGAATGGGGCTGTTGGTATACAGCTTACACAAAATACAGGGATGGCATTTGGATTTAATGATGGAAATACAAGAAATATAGTTTTAAGTATGATAGTAATTATTATAATATTTAATTTTATGAGAACTCAAAAAGAAATTATAGATACTAAAACCTATGTTGCCATTTCCATTATATTATCAGGCGGTTTTAGTAATTTAATAGATAGAATATTTAGAGGCGGAATTGTTGATTTTATAAAAATATATAAGTTTCCAATTTTCAATCTGGCAGATACATTTATATTTATAGGCTGGGCATTAATAATAATATTTTTAATCAAATATACAAGAAAAAAAGAAACGAAGGTAGAAGACGATGCAGGACAAAATTAAAATACTTGGAGTAGAAATAAATAATATAAACATTGAAGAAGCAGGATTAATTACAAAAAAACTTATACAGAGCAGTAATAAATCTTGCAAAATGGTATTTGCTCCAAACACAGAGTTTATAATGTTAGCACAAAAAGATAAAGAGTTTTTTAATATATTGAACTCAGCAGACCTCACAACACCAGATAGTGTGGGTGTTATGATAGGCGGTAAGTTACAAAAAAAAGAATTTAAACAAAGAATACCAGGACATGAATATTTATTAAAAGTATTTGAAATTGGAGAAAAAGAAGGATGGACAATATATTTATTAGGTGGAAAAAATGATGTTCCAGAAAAAGCCACTAAGAGTTTGAAAAAGAAATTCCCTAATTCAAAAATAGTAGGTTATCATGAAGGATTTTTTGAAAAAGATTCTGAAGAAGATGTAATAAATAAAATAAATGAATTGAAGCCAAATGTATTGTTTGTTGCTATGGGTGCTCCACTTCAAGAGAAATGGATATACAAACATAGAAATGAGCTAAAAGTAGATATAGCGACTGGACAAGGTGGAACCTTTGATTATGAAGCAGGAAAAATAAAACGAGCACCAAAATTAATACAAAAAATTGGAATTGAATGGCTATGGAGACTTATACTTGAACCAAAAAGAATTGTTAGAATGGCAGTATTGCCGAGGTATTTAATGAAGCTTATATTTACAAAAGATAAATCAAAGGGTGGGTTTTAAGTAAAATTAGCGAATTTTGAAAATGAGGTAATGTTTTGGAAATTAAAGAATATAAAATTGAAAAAGATTTAGTTGGAATAAGATTAGATAAAGCTATTACCATAAAAGATAGTGCTCTTTCAAGAGTTGCTATACAAAGGCTAATTGATGAAGGCAATATATTAGTAAATGGTAATGTAATTAAAGCCTCATATAAACTAAATTTGAATGATATGGTGAGCATTACTATACCAGAAGCAAAAGAAGTAGAAATAAAACCACAAGATATACCATTAAATGTAGTTTATGAAGATACAGATATTTTAGTTATAAATAAACAAAAAGGCTTAGTGGTTCATCCGGGAAATGGAAACCAAGACGGAACATTGGTAAATGCTATTATGGCAAAATGCAAAGAAAGTTTGTCTGGAATTGGTGGAGAGATTAGACCTGGAATTGTGCATAGAATAGACAAAGACACAACTGGACTTTTAATTATTGCCAAAAACGATAATGCACATATAAATATGAGTAATCAAATAAAAGAACATAAAGTAAAAAAAACATATATTGCTTTAGTTAGAGGAACAATAAAGGAAAATGAAGCAACAATAAATATGCCAATTGGAAGAAGTAATAAAGACAGAATAAAAATGGCAGTTAAACGAGATGGAAAAAGTGCAGTTACACATATTAAAGTATTGGAAAGATTTGATGAATTTACATTAATTGAAGTGAGACTTGAGACTGGAAGAACACATCAAATAAGAGTTCATATGGCAGAAATAGGACATCCAATTATTGGAGATTACATATATTCAAATGGGAAAAATCCATTTAATATAGAAGGGCAAATGCTACATAGTGAGAAATTAGAATTTGAACACCCAATTACAAAAAAACAAATGAAACTTGAAGCAAAATTGCCAGAATATTTTGAAGAAGTATTGGATAATTTAAGAAAGTTACGGATAAATTGTACGAAGAAAATGTAAACATATTAAATTTTTTTTAACGAAAAGGAAATTGTATGGAAATTAGATTACAAAAGTATTTAGCTGAAAATGGAGTTGCTTCACGAAGAAAGTGTGAGCAACTAATTATTTTGGGCAAAGTAGAGGTTAATGGAAAAACTATTACCGAGCTTGGAACAAAAGTAGACCCAGAAAAAGATATTGTAAAATATAATGGAAAAGAGATAGAAAAGCAAAATAAAGACCATGTGTACATTTTGCTAAACAAACCAATAGGTTTTGTAACAACAGTAGATGATCAGTTCAATAGAGATACTGTTATGGATCTATTAAGGAAAGGGGACACACCTCTTGCTAAGAAGAACAGCTACGCAGAGAGGAATGTCCCCGGAAGGGTTGTTCCAGTTGGTAGGCTAGACATGTACACATCTGGAGCATTAATTTTAACTGATGATGGAGATTTTGTTTATAAAGTAACTCATCCAAAACATGAAATTGAAAAAACATATACAGTTACTTTAAAAGGAATTGTAACAGATGAAGATATTGAAAAATTGAAAAGCGGAATAGAAATAGATAATGATTATATAACAAGTCCAGCAAAGGCAAGAATAATGAAAACAGATAAAGAAAAAGACATTTCAAGAGTAGAAATAAAAATTCATGAAGGAAAAAACAAACAGGTTAGAAAGATGTGTGAAGCAATAAATAAAAAAGTATTGGCTTTACATAGAGCAAAAATTGGAGACATTGGAGTAAAAGATTTAAGTTTGGGAAGCTACAGATACTTGACTAAAAATGAAATAAAAAAATTAATTGAAAATTAAAAATGTATGATGTATAATGAATGTGGACACTACTATTGCAAGAAGAAATGACTATGCAGTGAGGAATGTCCCCAGGATACAAAAGTAATATACAAGGATTAATTAATCCGAATAGGAAGTAAGTATGGAATACCAAAGATACAATCCAGAAGGCTGGATAGAAGAAAAAGAAGAACTGAATAAACATGATTTAGAAAATGCCTGTCATACTGGAAAGGTTGTACAAGGGGTGGTACACAGGTATGATGAAGACTGCAATTTGTATGTTAACCTTGGCAATAATATAGATGGAATTATACCTAGAAATGAATTTGATGCAATAAGTTTTGATAGTGACGGAAATTGTAAAACTAATATATGTAAAAATAAATTAAATAAATATGTTCAATTTAAAATAAAAGAAATATATAAAGATAAAATAATATTATCAAGAAAAGCTGTTATGCAAGATGCATTAAATTGGGCAAAAGAAGAATTAGAACCAGGGATGGTAGTGAACGGAATTGTTAGTAATATTAGGAAGTTTGGGGCATTTGTTGAAATAGGAGGAGGAATAACTCGGACTTCTTCATATTGAAGATATTTCAATTTCAAGAATAAAATCTCCAGAAGAAAGATTTTTTGTTGGACAAAAAATAAATGTTGTGATAAAATTAATAGATAAGGAAAATAATAAAGTTGTTTTATCATATAAAGAACTTTTAGGAAACTGGGAAGAAAACATTCAAGAGTTTAATGAAAAAATGATAGTAACAGGTACAGTAAAAGAGGCAGACCAATACAAAAATGGGATATTTATTGAACTAAAACCGAATTTAGTGGGCTTGGCAGAATACAAAGAAGGATTTCATTACGGACAAAAAGTAAATGTATATATAAAGCGAATTATAAAAGAACGAAAGAAAATCAAACTTTTAATAATTTAAAAGAGGAGGTAGTTATGGTAGAGGATGAAAAAATAAAAACGGAGGTGTCGCCGTTTGCAATAAGAGAAGGAGAAATAAAAACATTTGATGGGAAAGATGGATATGTTTCAATTAACCAAATCATTAATAAAATAAACATAGGGCATATTACAGAAATTCACTTCCAAATATTGGAGCTTATTAATGAATTTGAGTTTATGACATCAAGGCAAATATATCAAATATTAGAACATAAAGGTGTTGATATAAAGTCACAAGATAAACTAAATACTAAACTAGAACAGTTGGTAAAGACGAAAATATTAACAAGATATTATTTTACTTCAGAAGAGGGAAAAGGAATTTATAGAGTTTATTGTATGGAGAAAATGGGAAAATATCTTTTAAACTCTAAAGAAATTGAATGTAAATGGCAACCAACAGACAACACAAAGCCAGTAGGTTTAATGAAAAAGAGATTGGTAGGAAACCAAGTTATTATAGCATATATGAGAAAAGCAAAAGCATTTAATTCATATAATGTTAAACCTGCCATAACAGCAAAAGTCGCTGGAAAAACTTTTAAACTTCATGGCGGTGTTAAAATAACAAAAGGAACAAAATCAGTTAATTTAGTATTTGATTGTGCAAGAAGAGATGAAAAATGGCAAGAAAACTTTGTTCAAAGAATGAGGTTATTAAAAGACTTTTACGATAATTTTGTACCATTTGATTCAGGTTACGAAACAGTACCACAATTAATTATAGTATGTGAAGACGACAAACATATGGTACAAACATTTAAAGAAATAGTATCAAATAAAATTGAAATAGATAAAATAAAATTATATTTTACAACAGACTTAAAACAGAATTCAGCCACATTAGACAAATCTTTAGTAGAATTTGTAAAAGAAGAAAAAACAGGAAAATACAAATCAAATAATGTTGAAATAAAATTATTGGGATAGTTGCCAGTAGGGACGGTTCTCGTGGCAGACGTGGGTGAACACCTGGGGACGGAGAAAAGTGTTCAAATCTTCAGATTTGAACA